>Ga0180218_1000093_pt1 | contig 148413 bp, 143 predicted proteins | sample eDN3rd37CKraftBY_FD_151334 | JGI IMG/M metagenome (GOLD analysis project Ga0180218, IMG submission 151334) | Enriched backyard soil microbial communities from Emeryville, California, USA - eDNA 3rd pass 37_C Kraft BY (version 2) (version 2) | ecosystem: Environmental > Terrestrial > Soil >... | reverse complement strand
GCCATCCCCGTGCAGCTGCTGGCCTATCACGTGGCCGTCCTGAAGGGCACCGACGTGGACCAGCCCCGCAACCTGGCCAAGGCCGTGACCGTGGAATGAGCCGCATCGCCTGAAACCAGGAAGGCTCCCTGACGGTTGGCAGGATGTCCGGCCACGGCTATGCCGCGATGCAGCAAAGCCGCCGCCGCCTTTCCCTGACGAGACTCTTGCCCCGCATGCCCAGGACCAGCCGCGCCCAGGCCGAACTGCTCGCCCGCCGCTATCTTGCCAGCCGTGGCGCCGCGCCCATGGTCGAGGACCCGCTGCGCCTGGCCCTGCCGCGCCTGCGGCAAGAGGTCGCGACGGCGATGCGACTGGCCCGGCTAGATCTGACCATCGCACTGGGTTTGATCGTGGCGGGGCTGACGGTCGCGCTGACGGCCTGGCTGGCGCCGCTGCATGGCGGCATCCTCATCGCGCTGCTCTATCTACACCTGATGCCGCTGGCCGGGCTGGCGGTCGCCATATGGGCTGCCATCGTGCTGGAGAAGTCGGGGCCCCGCCTGCTCATTGCGCGCCGGATCGCGCGGGCCTTGCAGGCCGGTGCCCTGCTGGAGGCGCTCGAACTAGCGATCGGGGGACTGCCGGCCTCCGCCACCAGCTAAGCCTGTCCTGCCGCGAGGGCTATCCAGGCCGCTCGATAGGAGCCCGGAGAGCGCCCCGACTGTCGGTCCAGCATTTGCCGGCGGCATGATCCAGCACGCGGCGGAAGCCTTCTTCCCAGCGCGGCACGGCTTTCTCCGCTGCGCCGGAGCCGCAGCAGGCGGAACGGTCGGACTGGCGCGGTGCCGGGCAGGAGGGCGCCGGCACCGCGGCTACGCCCGCGTCAGATCCGGCCCATGAGCAGAAGCACCAGCAGCACGATCAGGATGACACCCAGCACGCCCGAGGGGCCATAGCCCCAACCCGAGCTGTAGCCCCAGGTGGGCAGCGCGCCAATCAGCAGCAGAATGATGATGATCAACAGGATCGTACCCATGGCGTCCTCCAGGGTGTGTTGGCGGCCGCTCGGCCGGTGCCCAAGCAGAACGTGGCGATGGGCCAAATGTTGCGCTCAGGTTTCAGCGAGGCCGCACGGAGGGGTGGGCTGACAGCGCCGGCTTCCCGACCTACCTTGCGCTGACCAGGAGGCCCGCCGCTCCGGTGGAGGGCCCGAACCGGGAAGGGAACCCCGTCATGCTCGACACCGTCGCCAAGCTGCCGCTGAAAGACCCCGACCTGCTGCGGCAGGCCAACTACATCAACGGCGAATGGGTGAAGGCCGACAGCGGCAAGGTGCTGGAGGTGCGCAATCCCGCCACCGGAGAGCTGGTGGGCACCGTGCCGGCCATGGGCCAGGCCGAGACGCGCCGCGCCATCGAGGCCGCCAATGCCGCCTGGCCCGCCTGGCGTGCCATGCTGGCCAGCGAGCGCGCCGCCATCCTGAAGAAGCTGGCCGCGCTGATGCTGGCCAATGCCGAGGATCTCGCCGCCATCATGACCGCCGAACAGGGCAAGCCCCTGACGGAATCGCGGGGCGAGGTCAGCTACTCCGCCAGCTTCATCGAGTGGTTCGCCGAGGAGGCCCGGCGCGTGGATGGGGAGATCATCCCGCAGAACGCCAGGGGCCGCCGCATCCTGGTGACGAAGGAGCCGGTCGGCGTCTTCGCCGCCATCACGCCCTGGAACTTCCCCTCCGCGATGATCACCCGCAAGGCCGGGCCGGGCTGGGCGGCGGGCTGCACCGGCGTCATCCGCCCGGCCAGCCAGACGCCCTTCTCGGCGCTGGCCATCGCCGTTCTGGCCGAGCGCGCCGGCATGCCGAAGGGCGTCTGCAACATCATCACCGGCCCCTCCTCGGCCACCGGCAAGGAGCTGACCGGCAACCCGCTGGTGCGGAAGCTCTCCTTCACCGGCTCCACGGAAGTCGGCCGGGTGCTGCTGGAGCAGTGCGCCGCCACCATCAAGAAGACCTCGATGGAGCTGGGCGGCAACGCACCCTTCATCGTCTTCGACGACGCGGATCTGGACGCGGCGGTGCAGGGCGCCATGGCCTCCAAGTACCGCAACACCGGGCAGACCTGCGTCTGCGCCAACCGCATCCTGGTGCAGGAGGGAGTCTATGAGGCCTTCAGCCAGAAGCTGAAGGCGGCGGTGGAGAAGCTGAAGGTCGGCAACGGCATGGAGGAGGGGGTCACCCAGGGCCCGCTGATCAATGCCGACGCGGTGAAGAAGGTGCAGGACCACATCGCCGACGCGCTCGCCAAGGGCGCCAGCATCGTCACCGGCGGCAAGCCGCACGACAAGGGCGGCAACTTCTTCCAGCCGACCGTGCTGGCCAATGTGCCGCATGACGCCGTGATCTTCCGCGAGGAGACCTTCGGCCCGGTCGCGCCGCTCTTCCGCTTCAAGACGGAGGAGGAGGCGATCAAGCTGGCCAATGACACCGAGTTCGGCCTCGCCGCCTATTTCTACGCCCGCGACGTCGGCCGCATCTTCCGTGTCGCCGAGGCGCTGGAATACGGCATCATCGGCATCAACGAGGGCATCATCTCGACGGCCGAGGCACCCTTCGGCGGCTTCAAGCAGTCCGGCCTGGGCCGCGAGGGCAGCAGCCACGGCATCGAGGAGTACCTGGAGACCAAGTACCTGGCGCTCGGCGGCATCGGCGCCTGATCAGGCTCCGGGCGCAACGCCCCGGGCCCTTCCTGGGGGCGGGCCGCCGCCCCGTGCCTTCGCTGCGGCGTCCCCTGCGGCGTCCCCTGCGGGCGCCGCATGACCGCCCCTACACCGGCAGTCCTTCCGGCAGCTTGACGCAAGCGTCGCGGCATCCCTTCTTGCGCTGACCACCTGCAGAAGGACGCCCCGATGCCCGACTATGATTTCGACCTCTTCGTGATCGGCGGCGGTTCGGGCGGCGTGCGCTGCGGCCGGATCGCGGCGGGGCATGGGGCGCGGGTCGGTGTGGCCGAGGAGCGCTTCTGGGGCGGCACCTGCGTCAATGTCGGCTGCGTGCCGAAGAAGATCATGGTCCAGGCCGCCGAATACGGCGAGTGGGCCAAGGAGGCGCCGGCCTTCGGCTGGAGCGAGATGCAGGCCGGCCCACATGACTGGGCGAGGCTTGCCGCCGCGCGGGATGCCGAGGTGGCGCGGCTGAACGGCATCTACGGCCGGCTGCTCGGCAATGCCGGCGTCACCACCTTCGAGGCGCGCGCCACCTTCATCGACGACCATACGCTGGATGTCGGCGGGCAGCGCGTCACTGCCGAGCGCATCGTCATCGCCGTCGGCGGCAAGCCGATCAGGCCCGAGATTCCCGGAGCGGAGTTGGGCCTCGTCTCGGACGACCTGTTCACGCTGAAGTCCTGCCCCGACCGCATCGTGGTGGTCGGTGGCGGCTACATCGCGCTGGAATTCGCCTGCCTGCTGCGCGGCCTGGGTGCCGAGGTGGACCTCGTCTACCGGCAGCCGCTGCCGCTGCGCGGCATGGATGGCGACCTGCGCGAGGCCATGGCCGAAGCCCTGCAGAACCAGGGCATCCGCCTGCATCCCGGCCACGAGCCGGCCCGGCTGGACAAGGTGGCGGGCGGGCTGCGCCTCACGACCCAGGCAGGGCTGGAACTGGAGACGGGGCAGGTGATGTTCGCCACCGGCCGGGTACCGAACACCGCCGGGCTGGGGCTGGAGCGGGTCGGCATCAAGCTCGGCCGCTCCGGCTGCGTCCCGGTCACGGTCGAGCAGGCCACCACCCGGCCGCATATCTTCGCCATCGGCGACGTGACCGACCAGCTGAACCTGACCCCGGTCGCGACCGCCGTCGGCCATGCCCTGGCCGACTCCCTGTTCGGCAAAAACCCGCGTCAGGCCAGCTTCCAGAACGTGCCGACGGCAATCTTCACCTCGCCGCCGGCCGCCATGGTCGGGCTCACGGAGGAGGCGGCGGCGCAGCAGGGCCCGGTCGAGATCTACCTGACCCGCTTCACGCCCATGCGCCACACCATCAGCAAGCAGCCGCGGCGGACGCTGATGAAGCTGGTGGTTTCCGCCCGCACCCGGCGGGTGCTGGGTGCCCATATGCTGGGCGAGGACTCGGCCGAGATCATGCAGGGCATCGCGGTGGCCATCGTCGCCGGCGCCACGAAGGAGGATTTCGACCGCACCATCGGCATCCATCCCACGGCGGCGGAGGAGTTCGTGACCCTGCGGACCCTGACCCGCCGCGTCGGCTGAGCCGGCATGGGGCCGCTGCTGCGGCTCTCCATCCTGATGGGGCGGCTGGTGCGCCGGCCGCCCTCCCGCCGGGTCGCGGTCGCGATGCTTGTCGCGCTGGGCGCCTCGGTCGCGCTGGTGCTGATCGAGCGCTCCGTAGGCTGGCCCGAGGCGCTGCGGACAGAGCGTGTGCCGCTCCACCGCCTGGCGCCCTGAAGCCATCGCGCGCGAGCGGCGCGCGGCCGTGACTCAGCGATGGTGCCTCAGCGGCCCGGACCGGTCCCCGGACCCTGATCGGCGCCCAGATTGCCGGCGCCCACCCGGCCGATATTGCCGAACAGCGCCTGCAGCAGGGTGCGCTCGGTGCCCGGGACCGGGGTGGTGCGGTCCACCATGTCGATGTTGCGCATGGTGTCCGGCCCGCGCTCCTCGACCTTCCGCAGCACGCCGCCCTCGTCGAAGGTGAGGGCGACGACGCGCTGCTGCTCGGCCGAGGGATTGCTGGCGGGGCGCATCCGGGTAACGGAGCTGATGTAGTACCAGGTGCTCCGGTCGAAGGTGCCGGTCGCCGTGGGCGAGCCGAGCAGCGCCTGGACGTCGGCCTGGGTCTGCACGCCGGGCACGAGCTGCGCGACGAGGTCCGGGTCGGCCTTGTTGCCGCGCTGGATCGGGGCGGCCTCGAAGATTGAGCAGCCGGCCAGCGGCATGGCACAGGCGATGGCCAGGGCCAGCAGCCCGGCGCGCGCCGCCGGGCGCGGCTGCGGAGGGGTCATGCGACGGGAGGTGCGGCTGGAGCTCACGGGCGGCCCGATTCCTTGGCTGGCGAAGATCCCGCGCGAGGCCGGGAAGCGGCGCTCCTCGGATTGACCATCGCGGGGTTGCGGTCCATCTGCACGGTCGATTGCCACCGCCCCGCATCGGGGTCAACCGGTGCCCGCCGCCGGGCCGCCGAGGAGCCGCACTGACATGGGCCTGTTCGGCCTGTTCCGCCGCAAGCCGCACGAGCGGCAGGGCTTCGCGCTCTACACCGCCGCCGTGCAGGCGGCGCGCCATCCCGCCTTCTTCAGCCGGCTCGGCGTCCCGGACACGCTGGACGGCCGCTTCGACCTGATCGGCCTGCATGTCGGGCTGCTGATCCGCCGGCTGCACCGCGATGCCGACCCGCGCGGCCCGGCGCTGGCCCAGGCGGTATTCGACGCGATGTTCGCCGACATGGACTTCAGCCTGCGCGAGATGGGGGTGGGGGACATGTCCATCGCCCGGCGCATGAAGAACATGTGGGAGGCCTTCAACGGCCGCGCGCAGGCTTACGAGGCGTCGCTCGCCGCCGGTGACCGCGCCGCCCTCGCGGCCGCGCTGGCGCGGAACGTCTGGCGCGGCGGGAAGCCGGCCGACGCTCCGGAGGTGATGCGCTTGGCGGATCTGACGATGGCCACCGAGGCGGCGCTGGCAACCCAGGCGCTCGGCAGCCTTTTGCAGGGCGTGGCGCAGTTTCCCGCACCCGAGGAGGAGGCCGCATGACCGTCGCCCCCGAATTCCCCCGCCCGCTTCCCTGGGCCGCCGTGGGCCAAGACGGGCGCCGCCAGACCCTCGAGGCGACGTCGGAGGAATGCGCCGCGCTCGCCGCGCGATTCGGCATCCCCGCGGTCGAATCCCTCCGCGCCGAGCTGGAGCTGCGGCCGGAGAGTGACAACATCATCCGTGCCCGCGGTCATCTCTCGGCCCGCGTGGTGCAGTCCTGCGTGGTGACGCTGGAGCCGGTGCCACAGAACGTCGAGGAAGAGGTGGACCTGCGCTTCCTGGCGGAAGGGCAGGAGCCGAGCGACGACCCCGAAGGGCCGGACGAGATCCCCACCGAGCGGGACATCCTGGAGCTCGGCGAGGCCCTGGCCGAACAGCTCTCCCTGGCCCTCGATCCCTACCCGCGCGCGCCCGGTGCCGCGCTGCCGGAGGAGGTGACCGCCACCGAGGAGGAGCCGGCGCGCCGCAATCCCTTCAGCGTGCTGAAGGGCGGCAAGGCTTGAGCTTGCAGCCGCCTGCTGTGAAAACAAGCTTTTCCGACAGGATGTAACGGCCGCATGTCAGGGCTGGCGAGGGCAGGGGAGCGCCTGTAAGAGGGAGCGCATGCGCCGGCGCGACCTCAACGCCCTTCTCCTTGCCACAGCCCTTCCATTGCCTGTCCTCGCCGCCCCGGTCGGGGCTCCGGCCGCGCGGCCGGGGCGGGAGGCCCTGCTTCGGCTGGCAGCCCGCCTGCGCCTGCTCGATGCGGACGGGCTCTCGCCGCGCCTCTACGGCGTTCCGCCCGATGCCGCGGCTTCCGGTGACCTGAACGCCTATACGGCAGCGCTCTACGCGGCGGCCTCGGCGGCACTCTCCGATCTGCTGCTGGGTCGGGTCGCGGAGCCGCCCGGGCGGCCGGACATTCGGCGCGACCCCGCGGCCCAGCGCCTGCCGCAATGGCAGGCCACGCTGCGGGCCAGCCCCGAGCCGGCCGAGGTCGTCGAGCGCGCCGCGCTGCAGCACCCGGACATGCCGGCGCTCCGGCTGGCGCTCCAGCAGGCCCGTACGCGCGTCGAAGCGGGGGGCTGGCCCGTCATTCCGCCCGGCGACACGCTGGACCCCGGCATGGAGGACCCGCAGCGCGTTCCCGCCTTGCGCGCGCGGCTACATGGCGAGGACCCGCTGCTGGCCGAGGCGGAGGATGCCGGCCCACTCTACGACCCCGCCCTGGAGGCGGCGGTGCGCCGCTGGCAGGCGGCCTGCGGCTTGGAGCCGGATGGCCGCGTCGGCCCGGCCACGCTGCGCCTGCTGAACCGTCCCGCGACGGCCTGGATGGGGCAGATCCGCGTCGCCATGGATATGCGGCGCGGCGCCGCCCCGCCGCCGCCGGGCCGCCGTATCGAGGTCAACATCCCGGAGTTCCGGCTCTGGGTGGCGGAAGAGACGCGCCTCTTGCTGGAGATGCCGGTCATCGTCGGCAAGACGGACCGGCAGACCCCGCCACTGCTGACGAAGATGACATCGGTGCAGTTCAACCCGCCCTGGGGCGTGCCGGAACGCAACGCACGCGAAGACCTGCTGCCGCGCTTCCGCCGCGACCCGCGCGCCATGATGGAGAAGGGCTTCCGCGTCTACAGCATCATCGGCGGCGAACGGGTCGAGATCGACCCGATGACGATCGACTGGGCCACTGTCGACCCGAAGCATTTCCCCTACCTGATCCGGCAGGACGCCAGCGATGTCAGCGCCCTCGGGCGGCTGAAATTCGTCATGCCGAACGGGCAGGACATCTACCTGCACGATACGCCGGACCGGCACCTGTTCAGCCGCGCCGGGCGGGCGCTCTCCTCTGGCTGCATCCGCCTGAGCCAGCCGATGGAACTGCTCGACCTCGTCCTCGCCGGCGTGCCGGGCTGGGACCGGGCGCGCGCCGACCGGGCGCTGGAGAGTCGCCAGACCAGCTTCGTCGGCCTGCCGCGGCCGCTGCCCGTACGCCTGGCCTACGAGACGGTCACGGTCGCTCAGGGCCAGGTGCGCATCCTGCCCGACATCTACGGGCTGGATGCCGCCTATCTCCAGCTTCTCGACGCACCCCGCCCGGCCGTCACCTCCCCGGTCGCGCGCGCCCCGGCGCCAGCATCGGCGCCCGCCGCGCGCCGGGAGGTCACGCCGGTGCGCGCCACGCCGCCGGCCGCCGCTCCCACCTCCTCAACCGCTTCGGTTCAGTGATGCCCTTCCGCTCCAAGCCCGATCTCTGCCCCTGTTGTGATCCGGCCATGGCCAGCCGGCGCGAGGTGATCACCGCCGGCCTCGGCCTGCTGGCCTGCGCCGCCGTGCCGCGCCAGGCGCATGCCATGCCGCAGCTTGCCCCGGTGCGCGCGTTGCGGGTGCAGCGTGTGCTGACGGAAGACAGCTTCGACGGCGTCTATTTCCGCGAGGGCCGCTACGACCGCGAGGCGCTGCACAAGCTGGATTGGGTGTTCCGCGACCTTTCGGCCGCCGAGGTGACGCCGATGGACCCGCGCCTCTTCGACGTGCTGCATGCCGTGGCGCAGGGCCTCGGCAGCGAGGAATTCTACCACATCTCCAGCGGCTACCGGACCCCGGAGCGCAACCAGGCGCTGCGCACCAACCGCGTCTCCTCCGTCAGCCTGCACATGTCGGGAATGGCCGCAGACTTCCGGCTGCCCGGTTCCGATCCCTATGGCGTGGCGCGGCTGGCAGCGCGGATGCAGGTGGGCGGCGTGGGCCTCTATCGCCGGGACGGCTTCGTCCATCTCGACTGCGGACCGCCGCGCCGCTGGTGAGGGGCGGAGGCGCGGAGAAAGCGCTTGCCTGCTGAATAGATAGGTTCCTATCTATTCGCATGCCTAACAAGACCCAGGGGCCCCGGGCCGGCTTCGGCCTGAGGCTGCTTCATCTCGGCCGGCTCTGGCGGCAGGCTGTGGATGCCGAGATCCAGCGCGGCACCTTCTCCGGCGCCGGCTGGCGCGCCCTGCTCTGGCTCGGGCGGAGCGGGGAGAGGCTGCGGCAGAAGGATCTCGCGGCCCTGATGGGGATCGAGGGGCCCAGCCTTGTGCGGTTGCTGGACGGGCTCTGCGCGAGCGGCCTGCTGCGCCGCGAGCCCGATGCGGAGGACCGCCGCGCCTATCGCCTGACCCTGACCGAAGAGGGCCGCGCCACGGTGGCCCGTATCGAGGCGCGGCTCGCCGCCATCGAGCAGGACCTGCTCGATGGCCTCAGCGATGCCGAGCTGGCGCCCTGCGCCGCGGTGCTGGAGCGGTTGGAGGCGAAGCTCCAGGCGCAGCGCGGCGGTCGCTGAGGGCGCGGCCTGCCGGCAAGATCGGCGGCTCAGCCGGCCAGCTTCAGCCCGACGATGCCAGCCGCGATCAGGCCAATCGGGATCAGGCGGGCCAAGGTGGCGGCTTCGCCGAACAGCAGGATACCGAGCACCGCCGTGCCCAGCGTGCCGATGCCGGTCCAGACCGCATAGGCCGTGCCCAGCGGCAAGGCGCGCAGGGCCAGGGCCAGCAGCCCGAGGCTGATGGTCATGCTGATGAGGGTGAGCAGGCTGGGAACAAGCCGGGTGAAGCCATGGGTCTGCTTCAGGCCAACCGCCCAGCCGATTTCGAAAAGTCCGGCGAAGGCAAGATAGATCCAGGCCATGAGGGGTCTCCTGTCCAATGGGCAGGGTCGTCCCGGCCGGCTGCGCATGGCGGGGCGCCATGGAGGGTCGTCCCTCCGGAAGCAGGGCTTCCGCGCCGGCGGGATATGGATCCTGGCCCTGGAAAAGGGAAGGGGCGGAGGCCGCCGCTCCGTTCAACCCAGGGCCGCGAAGGCCGGGGCATAGTCGATCCGCCCCTCCCGCGGGATCCCGTCGCTGAAGGGCAGCAGCATCAGATAGGGACCCGCATAGGGCGAGGCGAAACCCCGCGCGGTGGCCGGATCGAAGCCGAAGCGCCGGTAATAGGCCGGGTCGCCCAGGACAAAGACGCCCTGCCATCCCTGCGCCGCGGCGCGCCTCAGGCTCTCGCGCACCAGCAGGCCGCCGATGCCGGCGCGCTGCCGCCCGGGCAGAACGGCCAGTGGCCCGAGCCCCAGCGCCCGGAAGGGCGCCGCCATCCGCGAGAGCAGGACATGCCCGACGACCGCCTCGCCATCGGTCGCGACCAGGGAGATCACGCTATCTCCCTCCGCGCGAAGGCGATCGACCAGGTCCGCCTCCAGCGGCTGCGGAAAGGCGGCCTCGACCACCGCACGGATGGCGGGAACATCGCCCGGCTGCTCGTCTCGAATCAGCATGCGCGGTTCATGCCACAGTGGACGGCTGGCAGGCAAAGGCACTGGCCTCGTGCAGGGCTGGGAGGCCGGGGAAGCGCGTTCCCCGGCCGCCCCGCGCCTTACCGCTGCGGCTCGGCGCGCAGGAAGTCGAGGTCGCAGCCCTCGTCGGCCTGCAGCACCTGCTCCTTATAGAGCCGGGCATAGCCCCGCTTCGGCCGGGCCGCGCCGTCATCGCTCGCCTCCGTGCGGCGCCGTGCCAGCTCGGCCTCGTCCACCAGCAGGTCGATGCGGCGGTTCTTCACCGAGAGACGGATGCGGTCGCCGTTGCGCACCAGCCCGAGCGGGCCGCCCGAGGCCGCATCCGGCGAGACGTGCAGCACAATGGTGCCATAGGCGGTGCCGGACATGCGGGCATCGGAGATGCGCACCATGTCCTTCACCCCCGCCCGGGCCAGCTTGCCGGGGATGGGCAGATAGCCCGCTTCCGGCATGCCGGAGGGGGAGAGCGGCCCGGCATTCTGCAGCACCAGGAAGTCGTCCGCCGTGACGTCGAGATCCGGGCTGTCGATGCGCGCCGCGAGGTCCTCCAGCGAGGTGAAGACGACGGCGCGGGCTTCCTTCTCGAACAGCTTCGGGTCGGCCGCGGCGCGCTTGAGGATGGCGCCGCGCGGGGCGAGCGAGCCGAACAGCGCGACCAGCCCGCCCTCGGGCTGCAACGGCTCCTCCCGCGTGCGGACCACGGTGCGGTCCACGAAGCCCGGCTCGGCGGCGAGGCGCTCGCCCAGCGTCTCGCCGGTGACGGTCATGACGTCGAGGTTCAGCAGTGGCTTCAGTTCCCGCAGCACCGCGCCGATGCCGCCCGCCACGTGCAGGTCCTCCATGTAGAAGGGGCCGGTTGGCTTCAGGTCCACCAACACGGGGGTGGTGTCGGAGAGCTCGTTGAGCCGGTTCAGGTCCACCTTGATGCCGGCGCGGCCGGCGATGGCGGTGAGATGGATGATGGCATTGGTCGAGCCGCCAATCGCCAGCAGCACGCGCAGCGCGTTCTCCACCGATTTCTCGGTGATGATCTGGTCCGGCCGGATCTTCTTCGCCGCCAGCATCATGGCAGCGGCGCCGGAGGCCTCGGCGGCGCGGATACGGTCGGCATGCACGGCGGGGATGGCGGCGGTGCCGGGCAGCATCATGCCCAGCGCCTCGGCCAGCGAGGCCATGGTGCTGGCGGTGCCCATCACCGCGCAGGTGCCGGCTGTCGTAGCGAGGTTGCCCTCGACCTCCTCGATCGTGTCGGCATCGATCTCGCCGGCGCGGAACTTGGCCCAGAAGCGGCGGCAATCGGTGCAGGCGCCGAGCCGCTCGCCGCGCCAGCGGCCGGTCATCATGGGGCCGGTGACGACCTGGATGGCCGGGACATTGGCGGAAACCGCACCCATCAGCTGCGCCGGCACGGTCTTATCACAGCCACCGACCAGCACCACCGCGTCCATCGGCTGGCCGCGCACCATTTCCTCGGTGTCCATGGCCATCAGGTTGCGGAAGAACAGGCTGGTCGGGTTCAGGAACACCTCGCCCAGGGAAATGGTGGGGAATTCCAGCGGCAGTCCGCCCGCCGCCAGCACGCCGCGCTTCACCGCCGCCACCAGCTCGGGCACCAGGCGATGGCAGTTGTTGAACTCGGAATAGGTGGCGGCGATGCCGACCACAGGCTTCTTCAGCAGGTTGGTGGAGAGGCCCATGGAGCGCGCCATGGAAAGCCGCAGGTAGCGGGCGAAATCCATGTCGCCGTAGTTGGTGAGGCCACGGGTGAGGCCGTGCGGCTCGGGCTTGCTGTCGGTCATGGCAGGGTTTCCTCCAGAGGTTCGAGGGCGCGGGCTCAGGCGAGAAAGGCGCCCTGGGCGCGCAGATAGGCTTCCTTGGATGGCAGCAGATGCTCGCCGCAGAGCCGCACCAGAGTGTCGCGGTCGCCGCTTTCGAGTGCCGCCAGCATGGCGTGGTGTTCCGCGCGCGCCTGGGCAAGGCGGCGCGGTTCGGTCAGGGAGGCGAAGCGGATGCCGTGCGCGCGCTGTGCCAGATCCTCGATCACGCCGGCGAGGAAGGCATTGCCGCAGCCGGCGAACAAGGCACGGTGAAAAGCGATATTGGCGCGAAAGGCGGCGCGCGGGTTGCCCGCCTCGACCGCCGCGTCGTGCCGGGCCTGCACCTCCCGCAGAGCCGTCAGGGCCTCGGGCGGGGAGGGCAGTGGGATCTGCTGCGCCGCTTGGGTCTCCAGCAGCACGCGCAGGGCGTAAAGCTGCTCGACCTCGGCCTGGCTGTAGGACTTCACCAGCGCCCCGCGATTCGGGATGCGCTCGATCAGCCCCATGCGTTCCAACTCGCCCAGGGCCTGCCGGATGGTGTGGCGAGAGGCGCCGAAGCGCGCCGCCAGCTCCTCCTCGATCAGCCGTTCACGCGGATGCAGATGGCCGAAGACAATGTCCTCCTCCAGCTCCGCGACAATGCCGGGGAGCAGCGCGGGCGGAATGTCATTGCGGGCGGGCTCGGCCATGGCGGTCATCCTGGCGCTCCGAACGACGGTGAGGCGCCTTTGCTCTTCGGCCACCATAAGGGTCCGGCACATTGTCGACAATCTTGTTGACATGAATTGCGGCCGGCGAAAACATTGCTTCCTGGAAATCCATAAAGAACGGAAACGTCCCCATGTCCCGCATTCCGCCCGCTTGCCCGCTCCCGCCGGGCGAGGCCGCTCCCCTGCCGCAGGCCGGCCCCGGCCGTCGTGGCTTCTGCGGCCTGGCGCTGGCCGGAGCCGCGCTCGGCCTGGGTGTGCGGCCGGCCGCCGCGGCCGCTTATCCCGATCGCACCATCACCATCATCGTGCCTTTCGCGCCAGCCGGCGCCACCGACCTCGCCGGTCGCCTGATGGCCGACCGGATGGGGCCGCAATTCGGCTCCGAGGCGCGCGTGGTGGTGGAGAACAAGCCCGGCGCCGGCAGCGCGCTCGGCGCCGAATACGTCCGCCGCTCCCGGCCGGATGGCTATACGCTGCTGGTCGGCTCGGCCTCCACCCTGGCGGTGGCGCCGGCGGCGCAGCCCAAGGTCGCGCCCTACAACCCGGCGGAGGACTTCACGCCGATCGCCGTGATCGGCACCAGCGCGCTGGGGCTGGTGGTCCCCGCTGCCTCCGGCATCCGCAGCGTGCCGGAATTGGTAAAGCGGCTGAAGGAGAAGAAGGGCGCGGATGGCTATGCCAGTTCCGGCGTCGGCGGCGTCTCGCACCTGGCCTCGGCGCTGTTCTGCAACATGGCCGATGCGCCGGCCAACCACATCCCCTATCGCGGCGGCAGTTCGGTGGCGGAGGCGCTGATCAAGCAGGAGGTGATCTTCGCCATCGACCAGATCGCCTCCATCGTCGGCCAGATCCGCGACGGTGCGCTGACCCTGCTGGCTGTCACGACGCGCAGCCGCGATCCGAACTTCCCTGACGTGCCGACCCTGGCCGAGGCGGGGGTCGAGGGCTACGAGCTTTCGACCTGGACCGCCATGGTGGCGCCGAAGGACACGCCGGCCGAGGTGGCAGCGGCGCTGAACCGCGCTGCCAATGCCGTGCTGAAGGAGCCCGCCGTGCGCGAGCGGCTTTCGACCAGTGGCACTGAGCCAAGCGATGGCAGCACGCTCGACTCCACCCGGGCCTTCCTGGCGGAACAGTTCGCGCATTTCCAGAAGGTGGTGGACCGGACCGGGCTGCGGATCGACTGAAGCCTGCCCTGCTGGGCGCCTCTGCGGGCGCCGAAGCTGGCCGAGCCACCAGCCGAACACTTTCTTGTTGAAGGGCAGGGGCATGACCACGTGCCGCTGCCCTCCTCGCGCTGGTCCTACAGCACCTGCCGCGGTTCCTGAGCGCGCCGTTCAGTAAACCGGCGGGTCGTCCAGTTCGGGTGGCGGATTCGCTTCCGGATCGCGGGCGAGCAGCCCAGCATCATTCTCCGATACCCGCCCGACGCGCGTCGCTACCGGCCAGGAGGCCAGCCATTCGGGCGGGCAGGGGCGCAGCAGGGCCAGCAGCGCCTCCGGCTCGGCGGGGTCCTCACCCAGCCAGACTGACCAGTCCGCGCGATCCAGGACCACCGGCATGCGGTGATGCACCAGCGCCTGCTTGGCGTTCGCCTCGCCCGTGATAATGCTGAAGGTGCGGAGCCAGGTGCCGTCCGCCTGCTTCCAGCCCTCCCAGAGACCCGCCAGCGCCATCGGCTCGCCATTTGCCATGGCCACGGCGTAGGGCTGCTTTCGCGCTCCCTCCTGCCGCCACTCGTAGAAGCCGTCGGCGGGCACCAGGCAGCGGCGGCGGGCGAAGGCATCGCGGAAGGAAGGCTTTTCCGCCACGCCCTCCGCGCGCGCGTTGATCAGCCTGGCGCCGCCCGAGGCGTCCTTGGCCCAGCGGGGCACCAGACCCCAGCGCAGCGCATCGAGGTGGCGGGCGCCACTCTCCGGGTGCCGGCGCACCACCAGCGCGTCCTGCGTCGGCGCGATGTTCCAGGATGGCGGCTGGTTCGGCAACGGGTTGATGGTTTCGAGATAGGCCGCCAGATCGGCCGGGTCGCGTTGGAGAAAATAGCGGCCGCACATGCGATCTCTCCTGTTTCGCGGCGGCGGCCGCGCGCGTCAGCTCCGCCGCACACCCCAGAAATAGGCCGCGCCGGTCGGGAAGCCGGTGAGATTGGCCCGGCTCGCCTGCAGGCGGCGATAGGAGCCGAGCGGAATGTAAGGCACTTCCTGGAAGGCCTGGAGCTGGATCTCCCGCGCCACGCGCTTCTGCGCCGCCAGATCCGGGGCGGCGAACCAGTCCTGTCGCAGCTGCTCCAGCTTCGGGCTGTCGGGCCAGCCGAACCACGCCTTCGCGCCATTGGCGCGCAGGCCGAGATGTCCGGCCGGATCGAGCGTGGCACTGAGGCCGGTGCAGAAGGCACTCCAGCCGCCCTTGTCCAGCGGCTCGCGATTGGAGCGACGCTGGCTGATCGTGCCCCAGTCGCCGCTCTGTGTTTCCACGTTCATGCCAAGCTGGCGCATGACATGGGCCGACACCTCGGCCAGCGCGCGCAGCGTCGGGTAGTCGTCCGCCTGCAGCATCACCACGCGCTCGCCGTTGTAGCCGGCGGCGGCGAGGTCGCGCTTGGCCTTGTCGTAGTCGCGCGGGCCGGTCAGCACCTCCATCCCGGCGTCATTGGCAAGAGGGGATTCCGGATTGAAGAAGCCGACGCCCGTCTTCCAGCCTTCCGGATCGGTGCCATAGGCCGCCTGCATCATCTCCTCCTGATCGATGGCGCCCAGCAGCGCGTGGCGGACGCCGACCTTGTCGAAAGGCGGATGGAGCTGATTGAAGCGCAGGATGGTGTCGTAATAGTCGTCGCCGTAGCTGACCCTGACGTCGCGGCTGCGCTGCAGCATGGGCGCGATGTCACTGCTGGTGCTTTCCACCCAGTCCACCTCGCCCGCCATCAGTGCGCCGGCGGCGGTCGCCTGGTCGGGGATGATGTTCCATTCCACGCGATCGAAATGGGCGATCTTCGGGCCGGCGGTGCGGCTCGGGGTGCCGTCGGGGCGCGGGACATAGCCTTCGAAGCGGGCATAGGCGACGCGTGCGCCGGCCAGGCGCTCGTCGGGCAGGAAGCGGTAGGGGCCGCTGCCCACCATCTCCGTGACCTGCTTGGTCGCAGGCGTGGCGGCGAGCCGCTCCGGCATGATGACCGGCAGGTTCGGGCCGACCTTGCCCAGCGCCATCGGCAAGCTGGGGAAAGCATGCTTGAGGCGGAAGCGGATGGTGCGGTCGTCCGGCGCGGTGATCTCGTTGGTGACGCTGATCACCTCCTGCCCGTACATGTCGCGCGAGCCCCAGCGGCGGATGCTGGCCACCACGTCACGGCCGCGCACCGGCTCGCCGTCGTGGAACTTCAGGCCCTCGCGCAGGGTCATCACCCAGGTCAGGCCGTCATCCTCGACGGTGTGGCCCGCCACCATCTGTGGATGCGGCTGGTAGTCCTTGTCCACGCCGTAGAGCGTGTCGAAGACCATGAAGGCATGGTTGGTGGTGACGGAAGCGGTGGTGAAGATCGGATCCAGCACCGCCAGATCGGCCTGCGGGACGAAGCGTAGGACGCGGGGCGCATCGGCGCGGCCAAGTCGCGGGGCAGCCAGCAGGGCGGCGCCGGTGCCGAGCAGCGCGCGGCGAGAGAGGGCGGGCAGGGCTGCGGGCATGCCGTATCCTTCCGTGGGTTCGATGATGAAACCGGCTGGCTTTCCCGCGCCCAGCTTCCGGGCGCCCGCCGCCGCCGTCAACCCGCTGCGAGATCCACCCGGGCGATGCCCCCCTCGATCGTCATGCGCGTGCCGAAGGGCGCCGAGAGCTCGGCGAAACAGCCCAGGATCCGCGCCGCATCCTCGCCCTCGGCCGGGCGTGGGCGGCCGCGCAGATGGGCCGCCTCGCCCAGCCCGAGGCTGACGGGGTGGATTTCCAGCGCCGTCAGGCGGCCCTCCTCGAAGGTGCAGAAGGGCACAACCGTCTCCCAGAAGCGGCGGTCTGAGGGGAAGCCCTTGGTGTCCCCGGAGGTCCGCTTCCGATAGACGGCAATCGGCGTCAGGCTCGGGTCGGCGCGGAAGCGCGTATAGGAATCCGCGGGGATGCGCGGCACCAGCTCGTTCTGCCCGATGAAATTGCCGAGGCTGTAGAAGATCGGCTTGCCCTTGTAGATCTCCATCCCGCGCAGCAGGTGCGGACCGTGCCCCACCACCAGGTCGGCGCCCTCGTCGATCATGCGGCGGGCGAAGGCAGGGATGAACTCGGCCGGCAGGTCCTTGTCCGCGCCCTGCTCATGCGCGTGCAGGCTGAGCAACACGAGGTCGCTCGCCATCCGCGCCTCGCGCACCCAGCGGGCGATGTCCTCCACGTCCTTCTCGCGCGCCTTGGTGCGCAGCGCCGTCTTCTCCGCGGCGCGGAAGTTCATCTTGCCGATGGGTAGCACGCCTTCCTCGGGCGGGAAGCCGAAGCCGAGCTTGACGATCTGCTGCCGCTGGCGCTCCAGGCCGAGCTGCTCGGCGATCTCGCGGAGCGCGGCGAGCTGCGCCTCCGTCACCTCGTGCATGGTCTCGACATGCAGCGGATTGAGGCCGGGGCGGCCCTGCATGTCCGGGCGCTGCACGCCGGCCTCGTTGCCGGCGGCGAAGGTCGAGCTGCAGGAGAGCAGCGCCACGGTGCCCTGCGGGTGCGTCAGATAGGCGGGGCGGCGCGCATCCTCCAGGTTGCGGCCGATACCGGCATAACAGAGGCCGCGCGCATCCAGCGCCTCCATTGTGTGCAGCAGGCCGGAGATGCTGTAGTCCAGGCAGTGGTTGGTGGCGGTGGCGAAAAGATCGAAACCCGCCTCGCGCAGCTCGTCCAGCACCCAGGCAGGGGCGCCGAAATGCGAGCCACCGCTTTCCACCGCCGGGTCACCGCGGAAGTCGTTCGCCAGCACCTCCAGATTGGTGAAGGCGAGATCCGCCGCGCGGATGCAGTCGAAGAGCGGGCGCAGCAGCGGATCGGTGCGGCTGAGCAGGCGACGTTGCAGGATGCTGTCGCCGGTGAGCGCGAGGCGGAGCGAACGACTCATGTGGTGATACCCCCGGAGGCCAAGTCCGGGGATACTATGTGGGCGAAGCGGGGGCTTGTCTGCCCGTTGCCGCTCCGAATCAGCCGCGCGGCAGCAATTGCTCGGCCAGGGTCGCGAAGAAGCTGGCGCCGACCGGCAGGATGGCGTCGTTGAAGTCGAACTTCGGGTGGTGCAGGCCGGGATCGTTGTCGCTGCGACCACCGCCGAGCATCAGATAGGCGCCGGGCTTCTCGTTCAGCATGAAGGCGAAATCCTCGCCGCCCATGGTGGGCTTCGGCATTTCCACCGTCTGTGCCTCGCCCGAGACGGCGCTCGCGGCGCGGACGGCGAGAGCGGTGGAGTCCGCGTCATTCACCGTGGCCGGGTACATGCGGGTGAACTTCACTGCCGCGCGGGCGCCGAAGGCGGCGGCGATGCCCTTGGCGAGCTCCGTCACCTTGTTCTCCAGCAGGTCGCCGATCTCCGGCCGGAACCAGCGCGCGGTGCCGTGCAGCCGCACGCTCTCGGGGATGACGTTGAAGGCATGCCCGCCCTCGATGCGCCCGATGGTGACGACGCCCGCCTCCACCGGCTCGATGTTGCGCGCCACGATGCTCTGGAGTGCGGTGACGAGCTGTGCCGCGATCACCACGGGGTCGTTGCCCTGGTGCGGCATGGCGCCATGCGCGCCCTTGCCGGTGATGGTGATGTCGATATCCGCCACGGCCGCCATCACCGGCCCGGTGCGCCAGGCGAAGGTGCCGGCCGGGATGCCCGGCCAGTTGTGGATGCCGAAGACGTGCTGCATCGGGAAGCGCTCGAAGAGCCCTTCCTTCACCATCACCCCGGCACCGCCTCCTGCCTCCTCGGCGGGCTGGAAGATGACATAGACGGTGCCGGCGAAGTTGCGCGTCTCGGCGAGATACTTCGCGGCGCCGAGCAGCATGGTGGTGTGCCCGTCATGGCCGCAGGCATGCATCTTGCCCGGCACGGTGGAGGCATAGGGCACGCCGGTCTCCTCCAGGATCGGCAGGGCGTCCATGTCGGCGCGCAGGCCGATCGCCCGCTCGCCCGGCGCATTGCCGCGGATGATGCCGACGATGCCCGTCCCGGCGATGCCGGTGACCACCTCGTCCACGCCGAATTCGCGCAGCTTCCCGGCCACGATGCCGCTGGTGCGCACTTCCTCGAAAGCAGTCTCGGGGTGGCGGTGGAAGTCCTGCCGCCAGGTGGTCATTTCGTCATGGAAGGCGGCGATGCGGTTCAGGACGGGCATGGTTTGCGGCTCCCGGCGGGGCAAAGGGACAGGCACGAGGAACAAGCTCACAGCTTTACGGCGCCCGGGCGGGCCGGCAAGGGGGCAGGGGTTCCGCGCGGGCGGGGGCGGGGCCATCTCGAAACCATGTTTCTTCGTGCCCTGCTGTCCTCGCTGCTGCTGGTGCCGCTGGCCCTGCTGGGCCTCTACCTCGCCGATCTCTGGCGCCCGCCATCGGCCTGGGACCCGCTCGCGCCGCTCGACTTCCGCGACACGCCGAATCTGGTGACGGGCTGGAAGCTGGCCCGCATGGAATGGCAGCCGGAAGTCTGCTTCGCCGCCTTCGCGGCCTCTGGCGTCTCGGTCACGCGGCTGCCGGACCGCCCTTCCGAGAATGGTTGCCCTCTGGAGGATACGGTGCGGCTGGCAGGTGATCGCGCCGATCTCGTCCCCGCCGGGCCGGTGGTGACCTGTCCGCTCGCCGCCGCCTGGGAGATGTTCGAGCGGTACGCGCTGCAGCCGGCGGCGCAGCGGCATTTCGGCAGCTCGGTGGTGCGGGTGCGGCATCTCGGCAGCTTCGCCTGCCGGAATGTCTATGGCCGGGCGGAAGGGCGGCGCAGCGAGCATGCCACGGCCAATGCCATCGACATCGCCGGCTTCACCCTGGCCAATGGGCGCGAGCTGCGGGTGGCGTGGGACTGGGGAGAGGGTGAGGGGGGTGCCTTCCTGCGCGAGGTGCGGGACGGCGCCTGCCGGTTCTTCCGGGCGGTGCTGGGGCCGGACTACAACGCAGCCCATCGGGACCACTTCCACCTGGACCGCGGACCCTGGCCGCGCTGCAGCTGAGCGCCTTGCCGCATTGACCCTGGCCCCCCGATCCACAAGAACGGCTTTCCGGGAGGAGCCTCATCGCGTATGTCGTGGCCGGTCGTGCCATGCTGCGTCGCAGCGTGGGCCGTGCCGGCCCGCAGGATGGATGCCGATGCCCGATCCCGCCTCTTGCCTCCCTGCCTCCGCGCGTCCCGGCCGCCTCCACTTCCGCCGGCAAGGCTGAAGCGCGGTGCTGCGGAGGCTCCAGCAGGGACGGCTTCCCACTCTCGCCAACATGCCGGAGGCCGGGCGCTGGGCGGTGCTGCTCAGTGTCTCCGTGGGATTGGTCCTGGTGCTGGAACTGCTCGGCCTGCCGGCGGCGCTGCTGCTGGGGGCCATGGCGGCGGGCATCCTGGTCGCGGTGGCCGAAGGCGGGCTGCGCATCGCACCCTTGCCCTTCACCCTGGCGCAGGGGCTGATCGGCTGTCTGGTCGCCCGCAGCATCCGGCCCGAGATCCTGGGCGAGCTGCTGGCGGACTGGCCGGTCTTCCTGGCCGGCGTCATCTTCGTGCTGGCAGCGAGCAGCCTGCTGGGCTGGCTGCTCGCCCGGCGCCAAGTGCTGCCCGGCACCACCGCCATCTGGGGCTCCTCGCCCGGCGCCGCCTCGGCGATGATGCTGATGGCGGAGGCGCATGGGGCCGATGTGCGGCTCGTGGCCTTCATGCTCTATCTCCGCGTGGTGCTGGTGGCGACGGTGGCCTCCATCGTCGCCCGGGTCTGGGTCGGCGTGCCGGAGGGAGCGGCGCAGAGCGCGCCCTGGTTCCCGCCGGTGGACTGGGGCGCGCTCGCCGTCACCCTGGCGGTAGGTTTCGGTGCCGCCCTGGCCGCGCGGCGCCTGAAGATTCCCGCTGGCGGCATGCTGGTGCCGATGTTCATCGCCGCCCTGCTGCAGGGCTTCGGCCTGATGACCATCGAACTGCCGCCCTGGCTGCTGGCGGTCAGCTATGCCGTGATCGGCTGGAGCATCGGACTGCGCTTCACCCGGCCGATCCTGGCGCATGCGGCGCGCGCCCTACCGCGGGTCGTCGCCTCCACCCTGGCGCTGATCGCCGTCTGCGGGGTCTTCGCCGCCCTCCTGACCTTCGCGCTGGGGATCGACCCGCTGACCGCCTATCTGGCGACCAGCCCGGGCGGGGCAGATTCGGTGGCCATCATCGCCGCCTCCAGCCAGGTGGACATCGCCTTCATCATGGCCATGCAGATGGCCCGCTTCCTCATTGTATTGGCGACCGGGCCGGCCATTGCGCGCTTCTTCGCGCGCCGTTTGCCGCCGTCTTCCGCGGCTCAGACGGTTGAGGTACCATGATACCACAGTATTTTCCCTTGACCCGGAACGGCGCGGCGGCCATAAGGCGGGCCTTCTGATCCAGGACTTTACGAAGCGCATCATGCTGACCACGCAGACCCGCTCGCTGAAGCCGGCGGAGGTCAAGAAGGGCTGGGTGCTGATCGATGCGGACGGGCTCGTGCTCGGCCGCCTCGCTGCTCTCGTCGCCACTCGCCTCCGCGGCAAGCACAAGCCGCAGTTCACCCCGCATGTCGATTGCGGTGACCATGTCGTCATCATCAACGCCGAGAAGGTGAAGGTGACCGGCAACAAGACCGAGCAGTCGGTCTTTTACTGGCACACCGGCTATCCGGGCGGCATCAAGGGCCGCACGATGCGCGAGCGCCTCGAGGGCCGCTTCCCGGAGCGCGTCATCGAGAAGGCCGTGGAGCGCATGATCACGCGCGGCCCGCTGGGCCGTCGCCAGATGAAGAACCTGCACGTCTATGCCGGGGCGGAGCATCCGCATGCCGGCGCGCAGCCCGAGACGCTGGACGTCGCCGCCCTGAACCGCAAGAACAAGGTGGCCTGAAGACCATGAGCGAGCAGACCACCGCGAATTCCCTGGCCGACCTGAAGGACCTGGTCGCCGGCACCCCGGCCGCCGGCGAGGCCGCCGCGCCGCGTGAGCCGAAGCGGGACCAGTTCGGTCGCGCCTATGCCACCGGCCGCCGCAAGGACGCCGTCGCCCGCGTCTGGGTGAAGCCCGGCAAGGGCACCGTCGAGATCAACGGCAAGCCGGCCTCGAAGTACTTCGCCCGGCCGGTGCTGCGCATGCTGATCGCGCAGCCCTTCCTGGTGGCCGACCGCTACCAGCAGTTCGACGTGTACTGCACGGTCGCCGGCGGCGGCCTTTCCGGCCAGGCCGGCGCGGTGCGCCACGGCATCAGCCGCGCCCTGACCAACTTCGAGCCCGAGCTGCGCGGTATCCTGAAGAAGGCCGGCTTCCTGACCCGCGACCCGCGCGTCGTCGAGCGCAAGAAGTACGGTAAGGCGAAGGCCCGACGTTCCTTCCAGTTCAGCAAGCGCTGACGCTGGCGGGCCGGCGTTGGTGCCGGCCCTTCAAGGGCTGTTCATCGGGAAGGGCGGGTCCGCAAGGACCCGCCCTTTCTGCTTTCCTGCTATCCCTACCGACCCTTCAAGGAGAGCCAGATGGCCAAGGGTGCAGTTCCCGCGATCTTCATCGATGGCGAGGCCGGAACGACCGGACTCGGCATCCGCCAGCGCCTTGAGGCCCTGCCGGGCATCGCGCTCCGCTCCATCGACCCGGAGCGCCGCAAGGACCCCGAGGCCAAGCGCGCCCTGATGGCGGAAGTGGATCTCGTCGTGCTCTGCCTGCCCGACGCCGCCGCCAAGGAAAGCGCGGCCATGGCCATGGCCCTCGGCGCCGATGCCCCCAAGCTGCTGGATGCCTCTACCGCGCACCGGGTGGACCCGGACTGGGTCTATGGCGTGCCCGAGCTGGCGCCGGACCAGGCTGCGAAGATCGCGGTCGCCCCGCGCGTGGCCAATCCGGGCTGCTATCCCACCGGCGGCATCGCCCTGCTGCGCCCGCTGGTCGCGGCCGGGCTGATCCCGGCCGACTACCCGGTCACGGTGAACGCCGTCTCCGGCTATTCCGGCGGCGGCAAGGCGATGATCGAGGCCTATGAGGCTCATACGGCGCCGAATTTCGAGCTCTACGGCCTCGGCCTGGAACACAAGCACCTGCCGGAACTGCAGCTCTATTCCGGCCTGACGCGGCGGCCGATCTTCGTGCCCAGCGTCGGAAATTTCCGCCAGGGCATGCTGGTCTCGATCCCGCTGCACCTGGACACGCTGCCCGGCAAGCCGTCCCCGGCGGAACTAGAGGCAGCGCTCGCCACCTATTACGAGGGATCGGACTGGGTGAAGGTCGTGCCTGCGCCGGAGAACGGCAAGCTGGAGCCCGAGGCGCTGAACGACACCAACACGCTGGAGCTGCGGGTTTTCGGCAATGCCAAGCGGCAGCAGGCGGTGCTGGTGGCGCGGCTGGACAATCTCGGCAAGGGTGCCTCCGGCGCGGCGGTGCAGAATATCGGCCTGATGCTGGGGCTGGCGCCGCAGGCCGCGAAGGCCCAGGCTGCCTGAGCAAGAAGGGGGCGGCGCAAGCCGCCCTCCGCCACGAGAGGAAGCCGCAGCCGCAATGAGCCCGCTCCATCCCTTCGAAGGCCGCCTGCCGGTCGTCGATCCGACCGCCTTCGTCGCCCCCACAGCAGCCGTCATCGGCGATGTCGAGATCGGGACCGATGCCAGCATCTGGTACCATTGCGTTCTGCGCGGCGACACCAACTTCATCCGTGTCGGGCCGCGCAGCAACATCCAGGACGGAACCATCGTGCATGTGAACGCGGGCAGGGAGCCGGCCATCATCGGCGCCGATGTGACGGTGGGGCATGCCTGCATCGTGCACGCCTGCACGCTCAAGGACCGCGCCTTCGTCGGCATGGGCGCCACAGTGCTGGATGGCGCGGTGATCGAGGAAGGCGGGATGCTGGGGGCCGGCGGACTGCTGGCGCCCGGCAAGGTCATCGGCCCGAACGAGCTTTGGCTCGGCTCGCCGGCCCGCAAGGTGCGGGTGATGAGCGCCGAGGAGCGGGCACGCTGGGATCGCACCGCGGCCCATTACGTCGCGCTGGCCAAGCGGCACCGGGCTTCTCTGGCGGAGTAGAATAAAGATGCGGAGCAGCGTGATCCTCATCGCAGCCTTCCTGGCACTGAGTGGCTGTGCGGCGCCTCTGGCGCCCGTCACGCTGCCGCAGGCGCTCCTGCGACCGACGCAGGAGCCGATGGACATGGCGCTGCGCAACGCGGCCGGAACCTTCGCCGCGCCTGCCCGGATGCAGGGCCACCCGGATCAGGTGGCCATCGCTGTTGCCGAGCTGGAGTATCTCGCGGTGGAGATCCCGGCGGGGCGCAGCCCGCGCGATCTCGGTTCGCTGGTCGGACCCGGGTTGCAGGCGGCGCGCCACGAGGTGCGCCAGTGGTTGGCCATCCCGGGCAACGCGCCGCCGCAGGCGGTGATCGATGCGCTGGTCTCCGCCGCTACCGCACCGGCTGGGGAGGGTGCGGCACGCCTGCCGCGGAGCGTGTTCACGGCCGGCGGCGAGGAGACCTGGAGCCGCCTCGCGGCCCTGCCGCGCCTACCGCAAGCGAATTCGGCAACGCAGCGCGCGGTCTGGCAATGGGATTTCGGCCCGCCTCAGGAGCTGCTCGACACCGGCCCGTGACCGGGGGCGCATGAGCGGCAAGGCAGGCACTGGACCGGGCGGCCGCTTTGGCGCAGCGGCCCGGCTGGGCCATTCTGGCGGCAAACCTTGCCGGAAGCTGTCATGCGTCGATTCGCCCTAGCCTTTCTGCCCCTGCTGCTGGCCGCCCCGGTGCTGCCGGGCTGTGCCGAGATGCGTACGCCCCAGTCGGCCATGAACCTGCCGCTGGACCTCGTTCCGGGTGCCACCGACCCGATGCGGCAGGCCGTCAATCTCGCCGCCGCGGACTTCGCGGACCAGGGTGCCGCCCTGGCGGGTGATCCGGTTCGCACCGCCCGCGCTGCCGCCCGCCTCGAATTCCTGGCGCAGCTCCTGGCGACCGACCCGCGCTATGCCGCACTGCCGGCTGGCATGATCCTTTCCCTCGGCGGCGCCGTGGGCGAGGTGCGGCGAGCGCTCGGCCTGTCGGAGAGCACGCCGCCGGAACAGGCCGTCACGCTCCTGGCCGACGTCGCCCGGGCGCTGGAGGCGGGCCGCCGCCCGGTCTTCCCGGAGGCCGTCTTCCCCGCCGGGCCCGAGATGACCCTGCGGCGCCTGCGCGAGCCCGGGCCGTTGCCGGAAGCCGCCATTGCCACGGGCCGGCTGCAGGAGGCCGTCGCCGCGCTGGATGCGAATGCCGGCTGGCGCATGGCCCCGAACGCCGTGCCCTATCGGAACACCGTGCTCTCCCCCTAGAAAGCCCCATTCCTGCGGTCGGGCCAGAAGTGCAGAATGTGGCCCTTCCGAAGAAAGAGCAGAAACTGGGAGTAGGCTTCATGCAGCGACGCAGCTTCCTGGCGGGGGCCGCCGGCCTCGCCGCCACCGCTCACCTCGTCCGGCCGGCACTTGCTCAGGGGAATGGCCAGCGGGTGCTGCGCTTCATCCCGCAGGCGGATGTCAGCATCCTCGACCCGCTGAACACCACGGCCTATCCCACCCGCAACCACGGGCATATGTGCTGGGACACGCTGTACGGTATCGATGCCGAGAGCCGGCCGCACCCGCAGCTCGCGGAAGGGCATGTCGTTGAAGACGATGGCAAGCGCTGGACCTTCACCCTGCGCGATGGTCCCACCTTCCATGACGGCGAGAAGATCCGCGCGAAGGATGCCGTCGCCTCGGTCAAGCGCTGGATGCTGCGCGACACGCACGGCCAGACGCTCGCCGCACGGCTGGACGAGATCCGCACGCTCGATGATCGCCGCTTCGAGATGCGCCTGAAAAAGCCTTTCGGCCCGATGCTGGATGCACTGGCCAAGGCCTCCTCCTACCCGTGCTTTGTCTATCCCGAGCGCTTCGCCGACCAGGACCCGGTCCGCGGTTTCACCGAGGTGATCGGCTCTGGGCCCTATCGCTTCGTCGCCGAGGAGCGCATCTCGGGCAGCCAGCTCGTCTACCGCAAGTTCGAGAACTACATCCCCGCCAGCGGCACGCCCAGCCTGATCGCCGGGCCGAAGCTGGCGAATTTCGAGCGGGTGGAGTGGAAGATCATTTCCGATCCCGCCACGGCCGCCGCCGCGCTGCAATCGGGGGAGGTGGACTGGTGGGAGCAGGTCGCACCGGATCTGCGCCCGCTGCTGAAGGGCACGCGCGACATCGTCGTGGAACGGCTGGATCAGGGCGGCACGGTCGCCATGCTGCGCCCGAACCACCTGAACCCGCCCTTCGACAACCCGGCGGTGCGCCGCGCGCTGCTGCCGGCCATCCGCCAGATGGACTTCATGACCGCCATCATGGGCGACAACCGGGATCTCTGGCGCGACGGTATCGGCTGCTTCCCCGAAGGCAGTCCGCTGGCCTCGGATGCCGGCATGGAGGCGCTGACCTCCCCGCGCGACCTGGAGGCGGCGAAGCGGGCGCTGAAGGAGGCTGGCTACAAGGGCGAGAAGGTCGTCATGCTTCACCCGACCGATGTGGTGAACAACAACAACCTGACGGCCGTAGCCACCGACATGCTGCAAAAGGTCGGCATGAATGTGGAGAGCGCCACTTCCGACTGGGGCACGGTACTGCAGCGCCGCGCCAACAAGAATCCAGTGGATCAGGGCGGCTGGAGCACGCTGATCGTGCTGTTCGGTGGCATGGATCTCGCTGATCCCGGCGGCCATCCGCTGTTGCGCGCCAGCGGGAAGGATGCCTGGTTCGGCTGGCCCACCGCGCCGAAGCTGGAGGAGTTGCGCCTGGCCTGGTTCGATGCGCCGAACCTCGACGCGCAGAAGCGTATCGGCCGACAGATCCAGGAGCAGTTCTTCGTCGATCTGCCCTTCTATCCGCTCGGTCAGTACCTGATCGACAGCGCCTGGCGCAGCAACCTGGTCGGCCAGCGCAAGGGCATGACACTGCCGCTGAACGTCAAGCGCGCCTGACGAAAGGCCCGCGGGGCGTGCTTGCCCCACGGGCCGCGCCCGCGCGCCGCTTAGCAGGTCTCGGGCAGGAAGACGCGGCTCGGCGCCACGAATTCCTCCTGCGCTGCCACCGTCAGGATCTCGCGCGAGGCGGCCTCCGAGGTGCGGCGCAGCAGGCCGTAGATCGACGAGGCGGCGGCGCCCAGCGCAGCGGCGGCCTGCCCCGTCTTCAGCCGGTGGAACAGGAAGAGGGCGGCGATGGCGTCACCGGCGCCGTTCACCGAGAGTGGCAGCATCGGTGTGCGGATATGGTGGAAGGCACCCCCTTCGGCCGCCAGCATCTCGATCTGGTCCTCCGGCGTCTCGGCGACCTGCAACGAGGTGATCAGCACGCAGCGCGGCCCCTCCGGTGCCATGGTCGCCTGCACCGCCGCTGCCGCAGCCTTGGCCTCCGCCAGCGTGGTGACGGGGCGGCCGGTGAGCCATTCCAGCTCGAACTGGTTCGGAGTGATGATGTCGGCCGCGGGCACGGCGCGGTCGCGCATGAATTCGGGAATGCCGGCGCGGACGAAGATGCCGCGCCCGACATCCCCGATCACCGGATCGCAGCAGTAGAGCGCCTTATGGTTCGCCGCTTTCACCCGCGCCGCGGCATCGAGGATGGCCTCGCCGATGGCGGCGTCGCCCATATAGCCGGACAGCACGGCATCGCAGTGGGGCAGGGCGCCCCGGTCCTCGATGCCCTGCACGAGATCGTGCACGAGTTCGGCGCCGAAGACCTGGCCGCGCCAAGTGCCGTAGCCCGTGTGATTGGAGAACTGCACGGTGTTGACGGCCCAGACCTCCGCACCCAACCGCTGCAGCGGGAAGACGGCCGAGGCATTGCCGACATGGCCATAGGCAACCCAGGATTGGATCGAAAGAATGTTCATGCCGACTCCCGCTGGCTGCGACGCGGGCGGAGACTAGAGCAGATCCAGAGGCGAGGCGACCGGTGCGGCGGCGCGGATGCGCGTGAAAACAAGGAGCTGCCGTGACGCTGGGGCTGACCGCACCGGCATGGGCTAGCCGGGGGGTGGGCGGAATGGGGGGTACTGGCCAGGGGGGTTCCGCCGCGGTGCGGGCTCCAAATTCCGTGATCAGAACGCCGCCGCTGGAACGGCGAAAGATGTTGTGGATTCCCTGGTGCAATCCTAGCGTGAGGCCAAATCATTCGCGCGAGGAAACATCGGTCCGAAAGCAACTTGGAATCGCGGGGCCTGTATTGCCACGCAGCTTGCGGGGGAAAATGAAGCGTCTGCCTATGCTTGCGGCTCTGACAGTATCTTTTCCAGAGCGGCGCATCGATCAAGCTGGTCTTTGTCACGACACCCGGTTGAAGGCCGGAAGCAGGATCAACGCGATGTGGCTGCCGCCCGCCGGAATGTTCCTTCCTCCTCGCCGCAGCCGCGCCACTCGCCCGGCGTGCGGATGATTGACGAGAAGGGCGTCACCTGGCCGGTCCTCCGGCCGGTGATTGCTTGGCACGAGCCCGGCGGGACCCGTGCGAGGTGCCCGTCCAGGCCGGCAGGCCCCGGCTTCCTTGCCGGCATGAGCGATTTCTTGGCCTGGAAAAGCCGGATGGGGGCCAAACCATGAATGCTTCCCCGCATGTGCCACCGCGTGAAGGCCCCACGAATCCGCCCGGTGCGTCCAGGCCAGGTGGCATCGAACCGCCGCCCCCAGCCACGCCGTCACGCTCGGCGATTCCCCTCTTCCTGTTGAGCCTGACGACCATGGCCGCAGTTGGCGGCTTCAGCCTCCTCTATGCGCCGGGATGGTTCGAGGAGGCGCATGGCGCCGCATATCCCTTGGCCAGCCCGGCCGCCCAGAAGAACCCACCCGCCGCTCCCCAGGCCGTGGCGACGGCCGTGCCGCCTCCATCCACCCCGGTGGCCCGGATAGGGCTCAGCAAGCCCGAGGCGCTGCAGGCGGAGATTAATGAGCTTCTGGCCCAGGCAGACCAACTTGATGCCGCCTTGAGCCGGCTGCAGGCGAACATCGCGCAGCCGGAGGCGGATCCGGATGAGGCCTCCGCGACGGATGACGGATTGCCCTCGCTCGCCGACCCCATGCCGCTCGCGTCTCAACAGATGGCCGACCTCGGCGCGCAACAGGAAACACCCAGCGACGAGGGGCCGCAGCAAGCGGCCGAGGCGGCGGAAACGCCGGAGCGATTGCTGGCCCGGGTGAGCGACATCATCAGTGGCCTGGAGCAGGAAACGGCTCGCGGCGCATCGATGCTGCGCACCGTCAGTGCCGAGCCGCTCCCGCCATTGCCCCCTGAGCCGGCGGTTGTGCAGCCGGCCTCGCCACCGGAGGACCAGACGACAGGCCAAGAGGCTGGGCCAGGGCAGGGAAGCCCTGCCGAAGCCGGTATGCCGGAACAGGCGGTCTCTTCCGGGCCCGTCGCCGCACCGACGCCGCTCGAGCCGCAGGCCGCCGAGGAACCACTCGCGCGCGTGGAGACGGCGGAGCCGCCGGCGAGCCAGGCTCGTGCGTCTGAAATGGATGCCGCCAGCCAGCCAGCGGCGGTGCCATCGCCGCCGGCAGCCGAGGGAGAGGGCGGGACAGCGCGCAGCGAGCCCGCGGCGGGCGAGCAGATGGTGGCCTCTCCCGTTCCCGCCGTGACAAAGGCGGACGAGACGGCGACCACAGAGGGAGCGGCATCAGCGCCGGCTGTCTCGCCCGCCGCCGAGCCGCCCCCGACGCAGCCTACCTCGGAGGCGAGGGTCATGGCGCAGGCGGAGGCGCCAAGGGCCGCCGAAACCTCCTCGCCCCCGATCAGCGAGGCCCCGGAGCGGGTGCCGCCGGTTCCGGCGGGTGCTGCTCCGCAGGACCGCGCACCATCGGCACCCGCGTCGGCCGAGCAGGGGAATACCGCCGCAACGGCCTCTCCGGCGCTCTCCCCGGAGAACCGGGCGGCGCTGCTGAGGCGCGCCGAGGAACAGCTGGCGCTGGGCGATGTCGCCGCCGCCCGGCTGCTCTACCGGCAGGCTGCCCAGGGCGGTAGCCGCCGGGCGGCGGCGGCCCTGGGCCGAACCTATGAGCCGGATTTCCTGCGCGGCATCGGCGCAGAAGGCGTGGCACCGGATCCGCTGCTGGCCTCCGTCTGGGCCCGCCGCGCGGAAGCGATGGCAGACGAGGAGACGCGGTCCGCCGCATCGTCGGAGAGCACCGCGAGGGAAGCGCCTGTTGCTCAGTCACCCGCCGCGCCTCCGGCCTCGCCGGCTCCGGCCACGAGCGCCGCAGCCGATGCAGCACCGGCGCCTGCGCCAACCGCGCCAGCACCCGCCCCGGTCGCGCCATCCCCTGCGCCGGCAACGAATGCCACGCCCGAGCCGGAGCACTCGCCCGCAGCCGCGGCGGCCAGTCCAGGCCCGGCGCCTGCACCGGCGGTGCCACCGGCCACGGCGCCAGCCACGACACCTGGCCGGCCCGAGCCGCCGCGCGGCGCCGTGACGCCCGGGCTTGAGGCCGTGATGCGGCGGGCCGACGAGATGCTGGCCTTGCGCGACATCTCGGCGGCCCGGCTGCTCTACACCTATGCCGCCGAAGCGGGCAGCGGCCGGGCCGCCGCCGCGCTGGGCCGCACCTATGACCCGGCTTTCCTGGACGGAATCGGCGTACAGGGCATCCGCCCCGACCCCGCCCAGGCAGCGCAATGGTACCGGCGCGCCATCGCTTTGGGCGAGGGGCAGGCCGCCGAGCCACTGTCGCGGCTGGAGCGACGCTGATTCGGCCGCTTCGCTGAAGGGAGGAGAGGGGGATGAGGGAGCTTTCCATGGGCCGGCGCGCCGCCCTGCTGGCCGGAGCGGCAGGCATGCTGGCCGGCCCGGCTGCCCTGGCGCAGGGCGCCGGGCGCCGGAGCGCCGCGGAACTGACGCGCGATGCGAATGCCGGCACTGTCGGCGTGATCTCGGGCGGGGTGGACGGCACCTATATCCGCATCGCCACCGACCTGGCCGCCGTGCTGGATGACGGGGATTACCTGCGCGTGCTGCCGGTCGTCGGCAAGGGATCGATGCAGAACATCTCGGACCTGCTCTACCTGCGCGGCATCGACATCGCGATCGTCCAGTCCGACGTCCTCGCGGCGGTGACGCGGGAGCGGCTCTATCCCGGCGTCGGCCAACTCGTGCAGTACATCACCAAGCTCTATGACGAGGAAGTGCATGTCCTCGCCCGCCGCGACATCGAGCGCGTCGAGGATCTCGCCGGCCAGTCGGTGAATGTGGACCTGGGCGGCAGCGGCACCGCGATGACGGCGTCCCTTATCTTCGACAGCCTGGGCGTGCCGGTGAAGCCGGTCCATTCGCCACAGGATCTCGCGCTGGAGCGGCTACGGCGCGGCGATCTCGCCGCGCTGGTCTATGTCGCCGGCAAGCCGGCGCGGCTGTTCTCGGGGCTCCGCGCGGAGGACGGCCTGCACCTGTTGTCGCTGCCGCTGGCGCCCGCCCTGCTGCAGACTTATCTGCCGTCCTCCATCCGCCACGCCGACTATCCCAACCTGGTGCTGGAGGAGAGTCCGGTGCAGACGGTGGCGGTGGGTGCGGTGCTGGCCGTCTATGCCTGGAAGCCCGGCACGGAGCGCTACGCCAAGGTCGTTCGCTTCCTGGAGCGTTTCAACCAGAAGTTCCCCCAGCTGTTGCAGCCGCCACGCCACCCGAAATGGCGGGAGGTCAACCTAACCGCCCAGGTGCCGGGCTGGACCCGCTTCACCCCGGCGGCCGAATAGCGCCGCCGGGTCACTCCCGTGCCGCCCGCCCTGGTCGGCGGGCGGGCCGCTGCTCAAGCGGTACGGCCGCCATCCACCGGCAGCAGCACGCCGGTGATGAAGCTGGTCTGGTCCTCGGCCAGCCAGACGCAGGCATTGGCGATGTCATGCGGTGTGGACATGCGGCCGAGCGGAATGGTGCCGATGAAGCGGGCGCGGTTCTCCGGCGTGTCCTCGGTGCCCATGAAGTCGGTCAGCAGCCCCGTCGCGCCCATCACCGGGCAGATGGCGTTGACGCGGATGTTCTCCGGGGCCAGCTCCAGCGCCATGGCCTGGGTGATGGTGTTCACCGCGCCCTTGGTGCCGTTGTACCAGACCAGCCCTGGCCGCGGCCGGAGGCCGGCGGTGGAGGAAATGTTGATGATGGAGCCGCCGCGCCCTTGCTTGCGCAGCACGGGGAGCGCCGCCTGCGTCATCCAGAAGATCGACTTGACGTTGACGGCATAGACCTTGTCGAAGGTCGCCTCGTCCACGTCCAGGATGGGGCCATTCTTGTGCGTGGTGCCGGCGTTGTTCACCACGATGTCGAGGCCGCCGAAGGCTTTCAGGGCAGCATCCACCAGGGCCTGGACGTCAGGACCCTTGGACACGTCGCCACCCGCCGCGATGGCGCCGTTGCCGATGGCCTTGGCCACGCTCTCGGCGCCCGCCTTGTTCATGTCGGCGACAACGACACGGGCGCCTTCCTTCGCGAAGCGCTCCGCGATGCCCTGGCCGAAGCCGGAGGCGGCGCCAGTGACGAGCGCGATCTTGCCCTGAAGTCGCATGGGTTTCCTTCCCGTTGCTGGGTGATGCCGGCCCTCGGTGCCGGGCGCGCGCGCAGGATCGGGGACCGGCGCGGACTGGTCAATCGCCGCTGGCCGGAGGGTGGGGCGGAGGGCCCGGGCGGCATCCGTTGTTGCGCCGCAGGCCCCTGGCGGTTAGAAGCGGCGCTTCCGTGCGGCCGGTCGGCATCGGCTGCTCCAGCAGAGAAAAGTGCGCCATGAAGCCCGATATCCACCCGGACTATCACGAGATCACCATCATCATGACGGATGGGACCACCTTCAAGACCAAGTCCTGCATGGGCAAGGAAGGTGACACCCTCCGCCTGGACATTGATCCGAAGTCCCATCCGGCCTGGACCGGCCAGCAGCGCATCATCGACACCGGCGGCCAGATCGCCAAGTTCAACAAGAAGTTCGCCGGTATCGGCGCGCGCAAGAAGGCCTGAGCGCGGCTCTCACAAAGCCGAACCCGAATTGGCGCCGCTCCCCCTTGAACCGGGGCGCGGCGCTTTCCATTTCAGGGCCGCCAGCGGCGCCCGGCTTCGGGGGCGCTGGCGCGGCAGGGTTGCGAAGGGGTCGCCCGATCGGGGGCCCGTAAGAGCGCCACGCCGCCGCACAATGGACCTTGCTTGCCCAAGGAGGCTCCTGAATCATGAACGCTTTCGATCCGCTGTTCCGTTCCGCCATCGGCTTCGACCGCCTGACGCGGCTGATGGACACCGCCCGCTCCGCCGCGGAGGGTCCGTCCTATCCTCCCTACAACATCGAGAGGACCGCTGAGGACTCCTACGTCCTGACCATGGCTGTGGCCGGCTTCGCGCCGGAGGACCTGGAGATTACCATGCAGGACAACGTTCTGCTGGTGGCAGGCAAGGCGAGCGAGCAACCCGAGCAGGAGCGCCGCTTCCTGTATCGTGGCATCGCCGGCCGTGCCTTCGAGCGCCGCTTCGTGCTGGCTGACCACATCCAGGTCGAGGGGGCCGAGCTCACCAACGGTCTGCTCCATGTGGCGCTGAAGCGCCAGGTGCCTGAGGCGCTGAAGCCTCGTCGCATCCCGATCGCCAACGCGCAGCCGCGGCAGCAGCCCGTGCTGGAAGGCGAGAAGGACGCGCCGCTCGCCGCCTGACGGCTGGCTGACGGAGAATCTCGGGCGGCCGGGGTGGCAACACCCCGGCCGTTTTTGCGCGCGCGCCTCGGAAGCGGGGCAGGGGTGCGGGCCGGGCGCGTCTTCGCACTTGCGTCATGAGCGGCGGACGCGCATATGAGCGGCGTCGGCGCCCTCTGGCTGCCGGCCGTGCCCTGGTTGCGTGAAGGCGCGCCCCGCTCCGAGGCGGCGGCAGCCCTGGCCAGGGCCCCGGGCGACAAATGCCCCGGCTTTCCTGTGTTTCGGTACGACCCATCCACGCGGGGCGTCCTGAGCCCTCAACCGGCGCGGCCGCATTGGTCGGTGCCGAACCCTGGATGTGTCTTATGACCGACTTCACTGCCCTCGGCTTGGCCGAGCCGCTGCTGCGCGCGCTGGCCGAGGAAGGGTATACGACCCCGACCCCGATTCAGGCCCAGGCGATCCCGCTGGTGCTGCAGGGGCGGGATCTTTTGGGCATTGCCCAGACCGGCACCGGCAAGACGGCCGCCTTCGCGCTGCCGCTGCTGCACCACCTGGCCGCGCGCCGGGCGCAGGCGCCGCGCGGCGGCTGCCGGGCGCTGATCCTCTCGCCCACCCGGGAACTGGCCTCGCAGATCCACGACAATATCCGCGCCTATGGCCGGCATATGGGCCTCTCCTCCACCGTCATCTTCGGCGGTGTCGGGGCGCGGCCGCAGATCCAGGCGCTCTCCCGCGGTGTCGATGTCCTGGTGGCCACGCCGGGCCGGTTGCTCGACCACGTGCAGGCTGGCGCCGCACGGCTGCAGACGGTCGAGATCCTGGTGCTGGATGAGGCCGACCAGATGCTGGATCGCGGCTTCTGGCCCGCCATCCGCCGCCTGACCGGCATGATGTCGAAGAACCGGCAGACGCTGTTCTTCAGCGCCACCATGCCAACCGAGATCGCCAAGATTGCCAACGAGCTGTTGCAGGACCCGGCGAAGGTCTCGGTAACGCCCGTCGCCTCCACCGCCGAGCGTGTCGAGCAGCGGCTGATCCATATCGACGCCAGCCGCAAGCGCCTGCTGCTGGCCGAGATGCTGCGCGACCCGGCGATCGGCCGCGCCCTGGTCTTCGCCCGCACCAAGCACGGCGCCGACCGCGTGGCCAAGCACCTGGTGGCCGAAGGCATCAATGCCCATGCCATCCATGGCGACCGCTCGCAGGGCCAGCGTGAGCGGGCGCTGGCGGAGTTCCGCAACGGCCGCGCGCCGATCCTGGTGGCGACCGACATTGCCTCCCGCGGCATCGACGTCGACGGCGTGACCCATGTCTTCCAGTTCGACCTGCCGGACACGCCGGAAGCCTATGTGCACCGCATCGGCCGCACCGCGCGCGCCGGGGCGAGTGGCGAGGCCGTCGCCTTCTGCGCGCCGGACGAGCTGGCGAAGCTGAAGGCGGTGGAGAAGCTGATCGCCATGCGCATTCCGGCCGAGGACCGGCGCAGCGAGGCAGCCAAGGCGGAAGCCGCGGCCGGGGCGCCGAAGGCTGCCCGACCGCAGCCGCCGCGGGGCCGCGGCCGCCCGCAGGGCTCCGCAGGTGGCCACGGCCAGCATCGGGCGCCGGGCGCCGGGCGTGGCTCCATGCCGCCGCGGGCCCGGAGTGGTGACGCTGGCCGCAAGGACCGGAACTGGCGGAACGCCGACTTCCGCGACAGCAGCCGCTGAAAAGGTGGGGCGGGAACTGCTTCCCGCCCTGCCGTGCGGATCAGTCGCTCGCCATCACCTTGACATAGCTGCCGGGCGCGTCCTCCAGCGCCGGCAGCGCACCGGCTCCCGGCTGCCGCGCCGGCACCTGCGTCCTGTCGAGGGACGTCACCCAGCGGTGCCAGTCGGGCCACCAGGAGCCGGCCATTTCCGTGGCATTCTCGAACCAGCTCTCTGGCTTCTCCGGCGTTTCCTCGGAGATCCAGTGGCTGTACTTGCCGGACTCGGGCGGGTTAGCCACCCCCGCGATGTGTCCCGAGGCCGCGAGCACGAAGCGCACCGGCCCCTGGAAAATCTGCGTCGTGCGGTAGGTGCTCTTCCAGGGCGCGATATGGTCCTCCCGCGTTGAGAGGATATAGGCGGGTACCTTCACCTTGCTGACGTCCAGCGGCACGCCGGCCAGGGTGATCGCGCCGGGCTTCACCAGGTCGTTCTGCTGGTACATGCGGCGCAGGTAGAAGCTGTGCATCGCCGCCGGCATGCGCGTGCTGTCGTCGTTCCAGTAGAGCAGGTCGAAGGGGAAGGGCTCCTGCCCGAGCAGGTAGTTCTGCACCACGAAGGACCAGATCAGATCGTTGGCGCGGAGCATGTTGAAGGTGGCGGCCATCTCCCGGCCTTCGAGATAGCCGCGCCGCTGCATCCGCTCCTCGAGCGACTGCAATTGTTCCTCGTCGATGAAGACGGAAAGCTCGCCGGCCTCGGCGAAATCGATCATGGTGGTGAAGAAGGTGGCGGACTTGATGCGCGCGTCCCGCTTCGCCGCCATATGCGCCAGGGTGCAGGCCAGCAGCGTGCCGCCCAGGCAGTAGCCGATGGCATTCACCGCCTTCTCGCCGGTCGCCTGCTGGATCGCATCCAGGGCGGCATAAGGGCCTTCGAGCATGTAGTCCTCGAAGCTCTTCTCGGCGAGCGTCTCGTCCGGGTTCACCCAGGAGATGACGAAGACGGTGTGCCCCTGCGCCACCGCCCAGCGAATGAAGCTGTTCTTCGGCCGCAGATCGAGGATGTAGAACTTGTTGATCCAGGGCGGGATGATGAGCAGGGGCCGCTTCAGCACCTTCTCGGTGGTGGGCGCATACTGGATGAGCTGCATCAGCGCGTTCTGGTACACGACCTTGCCGGGCGTGACGGCGATGTTCTCGCCGATGCGGAACTTGCTCTCGTCCGTCATGCGGATGCGCAGCTTGCCCTTGCCGCGCTCCAGGTCGGAGAGCAGGTTCTGCAAGCCGCGCAGCAGGTTCTCGCCGCCCGTTTCGGCCGTCTTGCGCAGCACCTCGGGGTTGGTCATCAGGAAGTTCGAGGGGCTCATCGCGTCCACGAACTGCCGGGTGTAGAAATCGACCTTCTGCGCCGTCTTGGGGTCGAGGTCCTCGGCCGCGCGCGCCACATTGGTGAAATAGCGCGCCGAGAGCAGGTAAGACTGCTTGATGAAGTCGAAGACCTCGTTGTCGCGCCAGTCCTCGTGCTTGAAGCGGCGGTCCTTCGGATCCTCGGCGATGACAGGCTTCACCTCCTCGTCGCCCCACATGCGCCGGGCGGTGTTCTGCCAGAGCGTCAGGTAGTCCTGCCAGAAGCCGAGCTGCGCCTCCACCAGCCGCGCGGGGTTGGCCATGAGCCGCGCCGCCATGTCCATGAAGGCGGCGCCAAGCTGCATCGGGTCCGCGCCGACGGGCTGGCCATCAGGGCCGGTCTCGGCCTGCCGCTTCAGGAAGTCGGTGACGATGCGCTGCCCCCGCTCGGCCACCTGGGCCATGGTGCGGGAAACCAGGGCGGGGTCGGGCAGACGGAATGCACCGGGGTCCGGGGGCGTGTCTTCGATGGTCATGCGTCCCTCCGCGCCTGCGGCGCCTTCTTGTTGTCCCCGGCCGGCACCATCCCTCGGCTGCGGTGGCCTTCCTCCCGGCCCGGCTTTCGGGCTAATGCCCTCAGGAGGGCGAGGAGAGGACGGAGCATGGATCAGCGCGCCGGTCAGGGCCGCCAACAGGGTAGAGCCCGGATCAGGGGGCATCAAGCCGAGGCGGCGCGGTGCGGCCTTGCCCTTGGCGCATTGTTTCTGCTGGCGGGGTGCGTCGGCGCGGCGGAGGCGCCGGGCCGCTTCTGGGAGCGCGCCTTCGGTACGCCGCTGGACGGGCGCCCGCCGCCGCCCGGTGCCGAGCAGCCCTATCCGAATCTGGCCTCCGTGCCACCGGCGCCGCCGCGGGGCGCCGCCTCCGAGCGGGAGGCGCTGACCCGCAGGCTGGAGGCCGCCCGCACCCAGTCGCGCGAGCCGATCACGCCCGGCGAGCCGGTGCCGCCGCCGCCGGCCGGGGCCGAAAGCCTGGGCGAGGTGCCGCTGCGCCCGCCGGCCGCGCCCCGCCTGGCCGCCGCGCCGCCGGTTCGTCCGCAGGCGCCGGAGGCGGCTCCGCCGGGAGGCACCGCGCCCGGCGCTCCGCCGGCTGCCCCTGAACTGCCCGCGGATCCCGGCGCCCCGCCGGCGCCGCCGCCCGCCGAATTCCTGGCGCCGCCGCCACCACGGCTGTAAGTGCTTCCCCGCCGCCGCGATTCCGCCGGCGGCGGATCTGCTCTATCCTGCCTGGGCCAGTTTTCACGGACCTCCGCCATGACCGAGGAATTCCACCGCATTCGCCGCCTGCCGCCCTATGTCTTCGCCGAGGTGAACCAGGCGAAGGCGAAGGCCCGCGCCGCGGCCGAGGACATCGTGGATCTCGGCATGGGCAACCCGGACAGCCCGACGCCGCCGCATATCGTGGCGAAGCTGATCGAGGCGGTGCAGAACCCGGATACCCATGGCTATTCGGCCAGCAAGGGCATCCCCGGCCTGCGACGGGCGCTCGCCGGCTATTACGCCCGCCGCTTCGAGGTGAAGCTCGACCCGGAGACCGAGGTGGTCGCCACCCTCGGCTCCAAGGAAGGGCTGGCCAACCTGGCCGCGGCCATCACCTCGCCGGGCGACACTATCCTGGTGCCCAACCCGAGCTATCCGATCCATCAGTTCGGCTTCATCATCGCGGGCGCCTCGGTGCGCTCGGTGCCGCATGCCCCAGACGAGGAGATGCTGCGCGCCCTGGAGCGCGCCGTGCGCCACTCGGTGCCGAAGCCGACGGCGCTGATCGTCAACTACCCCTCCAACCCGACCGGGCTGATGGCCGATCTCGACTTCTATCGCGAGATCGTCGCCTTTGCCCGCCGGCACGAGATCTTCGTCCTCTCCGACCTCGCCTATGCCGAGCTGTACTACGGCGACAAGGCGCCGCCCTCGATCCTGCAGGTGCCGGGCGCTAAGGAGGTGGCCGTCGAGTTCACCTCGATGTCCAAGACCTACAACATGGCGGGCTGGCGCATGGGCTTCGCCGCCGGCAACCCGCGGCTGATCGCGGCGCTGACGCGGGTGAAGTCCTATCTCGACTACGGCGCCTTCACGCCGATCCAGGTGGCCTCCGTCGCCGCGCTGAACGGGCCGCAGGACTGCATCGAGGCGATGCGCAAGCTCTATCGCGACCGGCGCGACGTGCTGGTGAAGGGGCTGAAGCAGGCCGGCTGGGACGTGCCGGTGCCGGAGGCCGGCATGTTCGTCTGGGCGCCCATCCCGCCGCGCTTCCGCGACCTCGGCAGCGTCGAGTTCAGCAAGCTGCTGCTCGCCCGGGCGAAGGTGGCCGTGGCGCCGGGTATCGGCTTCGGCGAGCATGGTGATGGCCATGTACGCATTGCCATGGTGGAGAACACCCAGCGCATCCGTCAGGCCCTGCGCGGCATCCGAAGCTTCCTCACGACTGATAATGGCGGCCCGGCGAGTGAGCCGGTGCCGCGCGCTTCCGCTGAACTGGTGAAAGAATGAACCGTCCGCTTTCCGTCGCGGTCGCCGGCCTGGGTACGGTCGGCGCCGGCGTGCTCGCCCTGCTGCGCGACAATGCCGAACTGATTGCCGCCCGCGCCGGCCGGCCCATCGTCGTCACCGCCGTGGCGGCGCGCGACCGCAACCGCGACCGCGGCGTCTCGCTCGATGGGCTGCGCTGGTACGAGGACCCGGTGGCCATGGCCGCCGAGGCGCGCGCCGATGTGGTGGTGGAACTGATCGGCGGCAGCGACGGGCCGGCGCGCGGCACAGTGGAGGCGGCGCTCGCCGCTGCCCGGCCAGTGGTGACGGCCAACAAGGCGCTGCTCGCCCTGCATGGTGCGACGCTTGCGCAGAAGGCCGAGGCCGCGGGCGTGACGCTCGCTTTCGAGGCAGCGGTGGCCGGCGGCATCCCGGCCATCAAGGCACTGCGCGAGGGGCTGGCGGCCAACCGCATCAGCCGTGTGACGGGCATCCTGAACGGCACCTGCAACTACATTCTCACCTGCATGCGGGAGCAGAAGCGCGAATTCGGCGACGTGCTCGCCGAGGCGCAGCGGCTGGGCTATGCCGAGGCCGATCCTTCCTTCGACATCGACGGCGTGGATGCGGCGCACAAGCTGGCCATCCTCGCGGCGCTGGCTTTCGGCCGGCCGGTCGAGTTCAGCGCCGTGCATGTCGAGGGCATCCGCAACATCACCGCGCTCGACATCGCGCTGGCGGAGGAGCTCGGCTTCCGCATCAAGCTGCTGGGCATCACCCAGCAGGAGGAGGCGGGCGTCTCGGCGCGCGTGCATCCCTGCATGGTGCCGGCCAGTCATCCGATCGCCCGCGTGGACGGGGTGTTCAACGCCGTGGTGGCGGAGGGCGACTTCGTCGGCCGGGTGGTGCTGGAAGGACGCGGCGCCGGGGCGGGGCCGACCGCCAGCGCCGTGGTGGCCGACCTGATCGATATCGCCCGCGATCGCCACACGCCTGTCTGGGGTGCGGCCCATGCGGCGCTCTCCGCCATTCCCGCCCTGCCGATGGCGAGCCATCATGGTGCCTACTACCTGCGCCTGATGGTGCTCGACCGACCGGGCGTCATCGCCGATGTGACGGGTGTGCTGCGCGACTACGGCATCAGCCTGGAATCCATGATCCAGCGCGGCCGCGCGCCCGGAGAGGCGGTGCCGGTGGTCCTGACCACGCATGGCTGCCAGGAAGCGTCGATGCGCGATGCGCTGACGCGGATCACAGCGTTGGAGGCAGTGCTTGAACCTCCCGCTTTGATTCGCATCGAATCCTTCTGACAAGCGTTAGCGGGACGGTTTTCACCGCCTCCCGCGTCCGGGAAGAATAGGAGCCTCTCATGCGTCGCGACACCACCCCTGTAGATCGCAACCTTGCCCTTGAACTGGTGCGCGTCACCGAGGCGGCAGCGCTGGCCGCCAGCGCCTGGATCGGCCGCGGCGACAAGAACGCCGCTGACGGTGCGGCGGTGGACGCGATGCGCAAGGCCTTTGACACGGTAGATATCAGTGGCACCGTCGTCATCGGCGAGGGCGAAATGGACGAGGCGCCGATGCTCTACATCGGCGAGAAGATCGGCGCCGGCGGGCCCGAGGTGGACATTGCTGTCGACCCGCTGGAAGGCACCAATATTTGCGCCACCGGCGGGCCGAACTCGATCGCCACGTTGGCCGTGGCGGAGAAGGGCGGCTTCCTGCACGCGCCCGACATCTACATGAACAAGATCGCCGTCGGCCCGGATCTGCCGGCCGGCGTGGTGGACCTCGACGCCACGCCGGGCGAGAACCTGCGCGAGCTGGCGCGCGCCAAGAAGGTGGAGATCAACGACCTCGTCGTCTGCATTCTCGGCCGCGATCGCCACAAGGACATCATCAAGGCCTGCCGCGAGGCTGGCGCGCGCATCATGCTGATCCCGGATGGCGACGTAGCGGGTGTCATCGCGGTCTCGCAGCCCAACACCGGCGTGGATCTCTATCTCGGTTCCGGCGGCGCGCCGGAAGGGGTGTTGGCGGCCGCGGCCCTGCGCTGCATTGGCGGCCAGATGCAGGGCCGCCTGCTGTACGAGGATGACACGCAGATCGCCCGCGCCAAGGAGATGGGCCTCAGCGATCCGCACAGGAAATTCGGCGTTCAGGACATGGCGAGGGGCGAGGTGATGTTCGCCGCGACCGGCGTCACCGGCGGGCCGATGCTGCATGGCGTGCGCCGCAGCGGCACCCGCGCCTATACCCACTCGATCGTCATGCGCAGCAAGACCGGCACGGTGCGCTACATCGAGGGGCACCACAACTTCAGCCTGAAGCCGAGCGCCTTCGTTGCCTGAGGGGCTGGCAGCGGCACATCCGGAGCAGGGGGCGCCGGTGCTCGGCGTCGCCCGCTCCGCGCTGGGCCGCCGCTGGGCCTGGCGCCAAGCCGATGCGCGAGTGGGGCTTGCCATCGCCCAGCGCCTCGGCCTGCCGGAGCTGCTGGGCCAATTGCTGGCGGCGCGGGGTATCGCGCCGGAGCAGGCGCCGCTTTTCCTCGAGCCGACGCTGCGTGCGCTGCTGCCCGATCCTTGCGTCCTGGTGGATATGGATCGCGCGGCGGAGCGGTTGGCCAAGGCGGCGCGGGACGGCGAATCCGTGGCTGTCTTCGGCGATTATGACGTCGATGGCGCCTGCGCTGGCGCGCTGATGGTGCGCTTCCTGCGCGAGCTGGGCTGCCCCGTGCGCGCCTATGTGCCGGACCGGCTGAAGGAGGGTTACGGCCCCAATGCCGCCGCCATCGCGGCGCTCTGTGCCGAAGGCGCGACGCTGGTGGTCTGTGTCGATTGCGGTATAGCGGCGCATGAGGCCCTGGAGGCGGCGCAGGGGCGGGCCGATGTGGTGGTGCTGGACCATCACAAGGCCGAAGGCCCGGTCCCCGTGGTCGCGGCGGCGGTGAACCCGAACCGGTTGGATTGCGCTTCCGGGCTGCGGCACCTCTGCGCCGCGGCGGTCAGCTTCATGGCGGCCGTGGCGACGCTGCGCGTCCTGCGCCGCGAGGGCTTCTTCAAGGACCGCCCCGAGCCGAACCTGCTGACCTTCCTGGACTTGGTTGCGCTGGCAACCGTCTGCGACGTCATGCCCTTGACCGGCCTGAATCGCGCCTTTGTCGCCCAAGGGCTCAAGGTGATGGCACGTGGCGGCCGCCCCGGCATCGCCGCCCTGCTGGAGGTGGTGCAGGCGCGCGAGGCGCCATCCGCCTATACGCTGGGCTTCCTCCTGGGGCCGCGCATCAATGCCTCCGGCCGCATCGGCGAGCCGGATCTCGGCCTGCGGCTGTTGACCTGCGACGACCCGATCGAGGCGCGCGCCATCGCCGAACGGCTGGATATGGTGAACCGCCGCCGTCAGGAAGTGGAAAGCGGCGTGCTGGCGGAGGCCTTCGCGCAGGCGCAGATGCAGGCCGAGGCCGGGCACCCGGTGCTGCTGGTTTGCGGCGAGGGGTGGCATCCCGGCGTCGTCGGCATTGTCGCCGGGCGGGTGAAGGAGCGGTTCAACCGCCCCGTCTGCGTGGCCGGTGTGGAGGCCGGGCTGGCGAAAGGCTCGGGGCGTTCGGTGCCGGGCGTGGATCTCGGCGCGGCCATCATTGCGGCCCGTCAGGCGGGCCTTCTGGAGACCGGGGGAGGGCATCCGATGGCGGCGGGCTTCTCCTTTCGCCTGGAACGCCGGGACGAGTGCCACGCCTTCCTGAACGAGCGGCTGGCCCATGCCGCCAAGCTGCCGGCCAGCGCCGAGCTGGTGCTCGACGGCACGCTGCTGGTGCCGGCGGCGACCGCCGAGATGGCCTCGCAGATAGCGCGCCTCGGCCCCTTCGGTGCCGGGAACGAGGAGCCTGTCTTCGCTCTCCCGCGTGTTCGCATCGTTCGTGCCGACCGGGTGGGGAAGGAGAGTCAGACAATCCGCGCCTTCGTGGAGGGCGAGGGCGGGGGGCGCCTCAAGGCGGTGTGCTTCCGGGCCAAAGACGGGCCACTGGCCGAACTGCTGATGGGCAGCGGCGGCGTTCCCGTGCATTTGGCTGGCGTGCTGCGCGCGGAACACTGGAATGGCTCCGTCACGCCCAGCCTCCATCTACAGGACGCGGCGCGCGCTTAGAGCGGGAGTGACAACAAAGCTCCCCTCCGGCGTGGTGAGGGCTAGACGGGCTCCAACGGGTGGGTTAGTAACCCGCCGCCCTCCGGCAGCCAAACGGCTCCACGCCGGGCGACTGCTTGGATTGCTATGGGTCCCCATCGTCTAGAGGCCTAGGACACCAGCCTTTCACGTTGGTAACACGGGTTCGAATCCCGTTGGGGACGCCATCCCGCCAAACCCTGGCTATATCGGCCGCTTAGATGCGGGTTTGGCCGCGCCTGTTCGCGTCGTGTCCCCTGACGCGCAGGATTGCCGCCGTCGCGAGCCGTTCCTGATCCACTGCGCACGTGGAGTGTTCCACCTCTGCCACCGCCTTTATGCGTGGTGACGGCGCGATCCGGTGCGCGCTGAAGGCCGCCTCAGCCGGCCGTCGCCTGCCATCTTGCGCAGTCCGTGTAGGACTCACTTCTCTTCGCAGCCCGGCATCTCGAGCCATGTCCAAGAACCAGCGGCTCTGTGCCTCATCTCTCCGACGGCCGCTCCATGACATGGGCGCTCGACTCATTTGACGTCGCCACCGCGCCTTCAATTATCTGTTCCGAGCGCTCTCGGGCAGTATGGCCCATGCATTCGCCCAAGGTGAAGATGCCGCGCTGCGCGCTGCAGCACCTGGAGGGCCCGCTCCGCCTTGACCCTTCGCCGATGCGCTGCCTAGCCTCGTGTTTCCCGTTCGCGGGCATAGGGAAGGAAACGGTCATGCAACGTCGCGCACTCCTCCAGGGGGCTGGGCTGAGCGGTCTTGCTCTCGCTTTACCCACTCTCTCCCGGCCCGCTTTGGGGCAGGGCAGCCGCGCCGGCACCCTGCGCTTTGTTCCCCAAGCCAATCTGACATCCCTGGATCCGATCTGGACCTCGGCGATCGTCACCCAGATGCATGGCTACCACATCTATGACACGCTCTATGCGGTGAATAACGAGCAAAAGCCGCAACCGCAGATGGCGGAGGGCCATACTGTCTCGGATGACGGCCGGGTCTGGCGCATCCGTCTGCGCGAGGGGCTGAAGTTCCATGACGGCGAGCCGGTGCGCGCCATTGATGCCGCCGCGAGCCTGGAGCGCTGGTCGAAGCGTGACCCATTCGGTCAGCTTCTGGCCAAGGTGGTGGAGAAATGGGGCACCGCGGATGACCGCACGGTGGAAATCCGCCTGACCAAGCCTTTCCCGATGTTACTGGACGCCCTCGCCAAGCCGGACGCCAACGTTGCCTTCGTCATGCCCGAGCGGGTGGCGCGTACCGATGCCAGCACGCAGTTCAAGGAAGTGATCGGCTCCGGCCCGTTCCGCTTCAAGGCGGATGAGTTCGTCGCCGGCAGCCGGGCTGTCTACACCAAGTTCGAGGGCTATCAGCCGCGGCAGGAAGCGCCGGACTGGGCCAGCGGCGGCAAGGTGGCGCATTTCGACCGCGTCGAGTGGCACATCATGTCCGACCCTGCCACCGCCGCCGCCGCGCTGCAGGCCGGCGAGGTGGACTGGGTCGAGCAGCCGCTGAACGATCTGCTGTCCGTCCTGCAGCGCAACCGCAGCATCAAGCTCGACACGTTGTTCCCCGCCGGCTTTCTGAGCCTGATGCGGCTGAACCAGCTGTATCCGCCCTTCGACAAGCTGAAGGTGCGGCAGGCTGTCGCGCTGGCCGTCAACCAGGCTGACTACATGCAGGTCACCATCGGCCAGGACCATTCGCTCTGGCGCGAATGTCACAGCCTGTTCCCCTGCGGCACGCCCTACGGCACCGAGGATCTCTCGGAGTTGGCGCGGCCGCCGCGCAGCCTCGATCGTGCCAAGGCGCGGCTGGCGGAATCTGGCTATGCCGGCGAGAAGGTGGTCATCATCAACCCCACCGATTTCCCGCTGATCGGCCCGCACGGGCAGCTCACCGCGGACGTGCTGCAGCGGATCGGCATGAATGTCGAGCTGGCGGAGACCGACTGGGGCACGGTGGTGCAGCGCCGCGCCAGCCAGGAGCCGGTGGAGAAGGGCGGCTGGAGCATTTTCCACACCTATGGCTCGGCCATGGCCTATGCCAATCCCGGCGTCTCCTCGCTGGTGAAGGGCACGGGCCGGCAGGGCTGGTTCGGCTGGTACAGCAGCCCGAAGATCGAGGCGATGATCCAGTCCTGGCTGGATGCGCCGGACGACGCTTCGCGCAAGGAACTGGCCGACCAGATCAACAAGCTGGCGCAGGACGAGGTGGCGACGATCCCGCTCGGACAGTTCGTCTCCCGCACTGCCTATCGCGCCGACCTCACCGGCTTCGTCAAGGGCAGCATGCCCTATTCCTGGGGCGTCCGCCGCGTCTGAGCCGTAGGCCCCGCCCCGCTGGGGCGGGGCCTGACTGACCCATCATCATCTGACGCCAGACGTCAGCCTGCGCGCATCTGATGGCGAGCGCGCCCTTGGGCGGCTGCGCTGGGCGGGGCCTGCATCCCTGCCGACATAAAGGGCGAAGGGGGGGCAGCAAAGCGGGTTCAATCTGCGCACCCCTCGTCTACCGTGCCCCGCAAGCTGCCCAGCCAAAGCTTATCCCCCGACAATCACCAAAACCATCCGATCAGGAGACCTCGCCCTGACAAAGGGGCCGGGCTTTCTGCCTTCTGAGACAACCGCTGGCTGGGCAGTGATGGCGTGAGTCCATCGCACAAAAAATCACTTTTTCGTGTTGCAACTTCGAGTTGAGTAACATCTCGTTAACGCACTTCACTCACTTTTGAGTGAGCAAATCCCCGGGCTCCCCGCCCAGCTCACTCAGAAGGTCTTCCCCCATGACCGCTCTCGGCGTCTATATCGGCAACAGCACCGCTGACCTCGCCAAGTTCTCCTCCTGGCTGGGCGACAAGCCGGATTATGTCCATGGCGTGGTCGGCTACTCCAACTGGACGGATTACACCTCCTCGGCCAACTGGCAGGTGAACCTCTGGAAGCCGACCGGCGTGGACGTGCAGTGGTCGATCCCGATCATCAGCAAGGAAGGCAATCTCGGCACCGCGGCCAGCGGGGCGTACAACCAGTACTACAAGAGCGTTGCCGAGACCCTGCTGAAGGGGACGCCGGGCGACGGCCCGATCATGGTCCGCACCGGCTGGGAAGCCAACGGCGACTGGTTCTTCTGGAACGCGATCGGCAAGGAGGAAGCCTTCAAGGGCGCCTTCCGCCAGATGGCGAGCACCTTCAAGCAGGTCTCCGACCGCTTCCAGTTCGAGTGGAACATCAACCACGCGAACGGCGGCATCGACCCCGCCAAGATCTACCCGGGCGACGAGTATGTCGACGTCATCGGCATGGACTTCTACTACAAGCCCGAATACCAGGGCAGCGACCCGGTCAAGGCGTTCAACCAGATCCGCGATGAGAAGTACGGCCTGCAGTGGCTGGAGAACTTCGCCGCCGCGCATGGCAAGCCGACCGCCTATTCCGAGTGGGGCGTGACCGGCAACAACGCCGCGCCCTTCGTGCAACTCGCCAAGCAGTGGTTCGACAGCCACAACGTCGTCCTGCAGAGCTACTGGGACTCGGACTCCGCCTATCCCGGCAAGCTGTCCGACGGCACCGACGCGAACACTGGCGCCGCCTTCAAGTCCGCCTTCAAGGACTGGGGCTCGGGCGACATGACCTGGACGGACTTCGGTGGCGGGGCCAGCGCGCCGCCGCCGGCGCCGGAGGACGTGCCGGACGTGCCCACCCAGAATGGTGGCGATGCGACCGCCGGCAAGCCGCCCGGGGCGGATGACCCGGTCGTTCCGACGGCCCCGACCACGCCGACGAGCCCGGCGCCGACCGCGCCCTCCAACAACGGCGCGCCCGCGCTCAGCGCCACGCCGACCAAGGAAATCGGCGGCAGCAGCGCGAAGGAGACGATCAGCGGCACTTCCGGCCACGACAAGATCTATGGCGGCGGCGGCGACACCCTGAAGGGCGCCGCCGGCGACGACACCTATGTCATCACCACCGGTGACGTGGTCGTCGAGCAGGCCGGGCAGGGCATCGACACGATCGAGACCTGGCTCAACAACTATGTCCTGCCCGCCAATGTGGAGAACCTGGTGCTGACCGGCACCGGCTGGAACACGCTCACCGGCAACGGGCTGGCCAACCGCCTGACCGGCAACAATGCCCCCAACACGCTGAACGGCAAGGCCGGCAACGACTGGCTCACCGGCGGTGGCGGCAACGACACCTTCGTCATCGCCAAGGGCGAGGGTAACGACACCATCACCGACTTCAGCGTCAGCTCCGGCGACGTCATCAAGCTCGACGGCTTCGCCTTCAAGGACTTCGCCGCGGTGAAGGCGGCCTCCGTCCAGTCCGGCGCCGACGTGGTGATCAACCTCGGCGACGGGCAGAGCCTGACCCTGCTCGGCACCAAGCTCAGCGGCCTCGCCGCCGACGACTTCTCGCTGGTCAACATCAAGGCCCCGGTCGCGACGGCCCCGGCCCCGACGGCTCCGACCACCCCGACGAACCCCGCGCCGACGGCGCCCGCCACCAATGACGGCCATCTGCCGGACAGCGCGGCACCGACCAAGTGGTTCTTCGGCACGGGCAGGGCCGAGACGCTGAGCGGCACCTCGGGGCACGACGCCTTCAAGGGCGAAGGCGGCGGCGATACGCTGAAGGGTGGCTTCGGCGACGACACCTACACGGTGTACTCGGCCAACGACAAGGTGGTCGAACTCGCCGGCCAGGGCATCGACACGGTGGAGACCTGGCTGTCCAGCTACACCCTGACCGACAATGTCGAGAACCTGGTGATCAACGGCACGTCCTGGACCATCGCGACGGGCAACGCCCTGGCCAACCAGATCACCGGCAACAGCGCGCAGAACACGATCGACGGCCGGGGTGGCAACGACGTCCTGACCGGCGGCGGCGGCAACGACACCTTCGTCATCGCCAAGGGCATGGGCCACGACTTCATCACCGACTTCCAGGGCGCCGGCAAGGCCGGCGGCGATATCTTGAAGCTGACGGGCTTCGGCGCCGGCGCCACCATCACCCACGAGGAGGGCAACCTCTTCGCCATCCACGCCGCCGACGGCGCGATCGACCATGTGACGCTGCAGGGTGTGACCAGCCTCGTCGCCGGCGACTACATCTTCGGCTGACGGGCGTCCGGAAGGCCCAAGCACAATGACGGCATGCGGTCTGCTGCGAGGCAGGCCGCATGACGTCGAGTTCCACCCAATCATGGCAAAGCCGGGCAAGAAGGCGGCAGAGGCTGCCATGACCCCGTCATAAGCGCCGGTGCAGGAATCATGATCATGACAGTCAATGGATCCCCGAGGATGAACTCCTGCGCCAGCGCCATCGATCATGTCGTTGCTTCGGCCTATCAGCGCCTCGACCAGCTGATGCAGACACATGCCACAGCCGGCCAGACCGACAAGCAGGCCGTCATGGAACACGCCAGTGCGATCTTCGCCGAGATCGAGGCAGCGCTGACGCTGGCCGACCTTCTGGGCCTCATGGAGTAACTGCCCGGGACGCGCGAAGGGGCGAGGACAGCCTCTCCGCTCCAGGCGCACTGCTTCGGCGCAGCAGGGGTCCCAAGTCCGCCGGAGCAGCGTGGCCTTGCTCAAGTCCCGGATCCAACGGTCCCCTATCCAAAAGGAGAGAGGGCCGCTTTACCGTTTACCTGGCGGAATCAAGCCTTCTACCCTCCCGGGGGAACTCGTGCGTCCGGGTTCCCGATTGCGGCACGGCACCAGCGAGCGGGACATTCCTGCCAGCCTGCCGGCGGGGGGAGCAGATCAGAGTGGCCAAACCTCAGGCTCTCGTCGCTGGCGGTTCGGCACGCACTCATGCCAGCGCCTGCCACTCCCCCAGTTGGCTTCCGGCGCTGTTGCTGGCGCTTGCCATCGGCGCGCTGGCGACGGTCGTGCTTTCCACGCCGATACCGCCTCTGCTCGATTATCCGAACCACCTGGCGCGGCTTTGGCTGGAAGCCGGGGGCGCGAAGGAACCGCCCTTCGACAGCATCTACGCCATCGAGCTAGGCAGTGTGCGCACGAATATCGGCATTGACCTGCTAGCGGCCGGGCTGGGTCCGGCTGTGTCCATCGAAAGCTTTGGCCGCTGGCTAGTGCTGGCCGCGGTGGTGCTGCCCCCGCTGGGGGCCGCGCTGCTCAACGGCGCGGCCTTCCGCAGCAGCCATTGGTGGCAGGTCGGCCTGCCGCTGCTGGCATGGAACTGGACTCTCATCGCAGGCTTCCTCAACTTCCAGATCGGCCTCGGCATCGCGCTGCTTGCCGCCGCAGCCGACCCAGCGCTGATGCGGCGGGCAGGCCCATCGGGCACCTTCGTGATACGCGCCGCCCTGGCCGCGTTGCTGTTGCTGACGCATGTCTTCGCCGCGCTGTTCTATGCAGGGCTGCTGGGTGCTCTGGCGCTTGGGCGTGCCTGGACGAAGCTTCTCTCCTGGCGAGGGCTAGGGGAGGGGGTCCGGCGGGCGGTGCTGGCGGTCCTGCCCATCGTGTTGCTGATGGTCCTGGCCTGGCTTTCCGCACCCGCCCTGCCGGGGGCGCAGGAAGACCCGGCGACCCAGACCTCCTGGCAGGGAGGCTTCAGTCTCCGCGCCAAGGTGGTGACGCTGTTCTCCGGGATCGCGGTCTACAAATCCCCCTACGATCTGCTGTTCGTGGCGCTGCTGGCCCTGCCGGCGCTCTGGGCGCTGATCAGGCGCCGCCTCCGCGTCCACGCTGGCCTTGCGCTTGGCGCGATCGGCTTTCTGATCCTGACCTTCGCTGTGCCGCCCAAAGTCGCCGGCACCTATTTCGTGGATGCGCGCTTTCCGGTGATGGCGGTGCTGACCGCGGCTGCGGCGCTGCGCCCGGAGCTTGCCGCGCCGGCCGGGGCAAGACGCCGGACCTCCGAAGCCCTGCTGGCCTGTGCATTCCTGGCCCTGGCCGGGACCCGGGCCGCCTGGGTCGCCAGCATCTGGCATGAGCGGCAGGCGGACATCGCCTCGCTGCGCCGGGCGCTGTCGCATGTCGCGCCGGGCAGGGCGGTTCTCCAGGTCACGCACGCCATGACAGTCCCCGCGCGCCGCTCCGCCCCGCGTGGCCGCTACTATGGCGGCGGCGGCCCCATGCTGTACGAGCATCTGCCGGCGCTGGCGGTGCCTTGGCGGCGCGCCTTCGTCCCGATCCTCTTTGCCTCCCGCGGAAAGCAGCCGCTGCGGGTCCTGCCGCCCTGGGACGAGATCGCGGGACCCGACAATACCACTGCGGTCTCGGTCCACCGCCTCGCCGATGCCGACCATGCCCCCTTGCCGGAGAACACGGAGTATGTCCGGACATGGCGCACGCGGTTCGATTACGTCCTCGTCCTCAATGCGGACCAGCCCGACGACGAAGGACCGACGACCATGCCGGCGGAGCTGGTACTGGTGGCCGACGAGGGATTCGCCCAGCTCTACCAGATCCATGATCCGGCCAAGGCAGCGGAGCCCGGGCGGGCGGAGACGGCACGTTAGGGGCTTGCGGCGAGGCCTTCGGGGAAATGCGGCCCCCTGCTTCATTGGGAAAGGAAGATTATTCCAAGCGTGACGGCAAGGCTGGCTTGCAAAGCCAATGGCTCGACATGCAATGCAACCTCCCGCAAGCATGGGTGCAATTGTGGAGGAAACAAAAATGTCGGTCCGGCAAGGGGGCGGTTCTGCATTGCAGGCCGGTCAGGGACTTTCAACAGCGGCCCCCGCCGAGCGCGCGCCCCGGCGGCAAGGCTGGACAGCGCAGGAGATCCGCCTGCTGATCCAGGTTTCGGCCGCCCACTTCGTCAGCCACTTCCATATCCTCGTTCTGCCGCCTTTGTTCCCCCTCTTGCGGGAGCGGATGGGCGTGGGCTTCGTGGAACTGGGCCTCGCCCTGACCGTCTTCAACATCGTCTCCGCCGTGACACAGGCCCCGATGGGCTTCCTCGCGGATCGGATCGGGCATCGGCGCGTCCTGACGGCGGGCCTCTGCCTGGGCGGTCTGGCCTTTGTCTCGCTCAGCCTCGTCGGGACCTATGCCTGGCTGCTAGCGGCCGCCGCCCTGGCCGGTCTGGCCAACAGCGTCTACCACCCCGCCGATTATGCCCTGCTGTCCGCCGGCATCGACAGTTCACGGATCGGCCGGGCCTTCTCGATCCATACCTTTGCCGGCTTCATGGGCGGCGCCGTCGCGCCCGCGATCATGCTGGCCATAGCGGCGACGGCCGGACTGGCGCCCGCGCTGGTCCTGGCCGGCCTCCTGGGGCCGCTGGCGGCGCTTCCCTTCTTCCTGCAGCCGGAGGAGGAGGCGAGCGAAGGCGACATCATTCCGGCGGCCCGTTCCGGCAAGCCTGCCGCAGCCGGCCAGACCGTCGGTGCGCTCTCCATCTTCACTCCGGCCATCCTGTCACTGACCGTCTTCTACGTGCTGCTGAGCCTCTCCAACGGCGGCATCCAGAACTTCGCGGTCGCCGCTTTCGTGAGCGGCTATGGAACAGCGCTTTCCACCGCCAATGCGGCGCTGACCGCTTTCCTGCTTGCCAGCGCCTTCGGCGTTCTGGCCGGCGGCTTTATCGCTGACCGGACACAGCGCCATGGTGAGGTGACGGGCCTTGCCTTCGCCTTGACGGCCTTTCTGGTGCTGTTGGTCGCGGTCCTCGACATGCCGAATCCGGCGCTCATTGCCACCATGGGCGTTGCCGGCTTCCTATCCGGGGCGATCACGCCATCCCGGGACATGATGGTGCGAGCGGCCGCACCACCAGGCATGGCAGGACGCGCCTTCGGTATTGTGTCCACCGGCTTCAACATCGGCGGTGTGGCCGGACCGATCTTGTTCGGCTGGATTCTCGACCATGGGGAACCGCGCTGGGTCTTCGGTGCTTCGGTTCTTTTCATGGTGATCACGGTGGCAATGGCGCTGCTGGGCGGACAGGCCTCCCGCCGCCGGCAGGCGCGGCGGGTGGTGGAGCCATCCTGAATCCGCGGAGGCGAGCCGGATTCGGCTGCGCCTATGGAGGGCGGCTCGCGGCGAGGGGAAGATCCGGGGGGTGCAAGGGCGAAACCATCTTCGCCTTACGCCGTTTAGGCGCTGCGCCGCACAATCCTCCCCGTGGCGCAGAGACATTCCAAACTTGGCCCGGCCTCGTGCCGGGCTTCTTTTTGCGGGGCGGTCCGTGCCGGATGGCGCCCTTACAGCAGGCCGGCCGCCAGATAGCCCAGCCCGCTCCAGAGCAGCAGGGCCAGCGCGCTGCCCCAGATCAGGCCCCTGGCGAAGGAGGGTCGGGTGTGCGCTTCGCCTGCAGCAAAGGGAAGGGCGCGGAAAGTCACATCGCTCACAGGTACGGCTCCTGATATCCGCTCTGCATGATGCGGCAGGATCGTTAAGCAAATGTTGAGCGGGACGATCGGGACAGCACGAAAAATGGCGAAGCGGCCGAGGGGAAGGCGGCCCGGAACGACATCCCGGCCGGGCAGCCCTCGCATCACGACTTAAGAGTGAGTGCGGGCCAAAGCTCAGCGCTGAGAAGGAATGCAATTTCAAGGAGATAGGAATGGCGGATGGGGTGGGATTCGAACCCACGATACCCTTTTGAGGTATACACACTTTCCAGGCGTGCGCCTTCGACCGCTCGGCCACCCATCCAGCGCAGGCGGCGGGGTATAGCAGCCTCCGCCATGGCGGCAAGAGCTTTTCCACGCTTCCGATGCCGCACTGCGTCAGAGACTGTAGTTTTTCCGAGGGAGCGGGCGCCAAACAGGGGGCATTTGCGGGCACAAAGGGAGGCGGCGCGACGAGATACGCGCTCGGTGCAGGAAGGACCCGCGATTTTTTCGGCTCAAAAATCCCGATTTTCCTTGCGATGCGGTGGGGCTTGCCCCATATGCCGCTCCCGTTGACCTGATCGATTCACGATCACCCTGGTCATCTTCTGGTGGGAAGGAGCCCCCGCACCATGGACGCTCTCGTTTCTCCGCTGGGGATGGTCTCGGATTGCAGCCCGAGCGAAGCCCAGTTTGTTGACAGCCCGAACGGCGAGGCGAAGGACTATTTCGTCGAGCGCGACGGCGTGCGCTTTGCCGGCACGCATCTGATCGTGGATCTGTGGGATGCCACGAATCTCGATGATCCCGCGCATATCGATGCCGTGCTGCGCGAGGCCGCGATCGCGACCGGCGCGACGATCCTGCACGGGCATTTCCACCACTTCTCGCCCAATGGTGGCGTGAGCGGTGTGCTGGTGCTGGCCGAGAGCCACGTCTCGATCCACACTTGGCCGGAGCGGGCCTATGCCGCGCTGGACATCTTCGTTTGCGGCGACTGCAACCCGTACAATGCCGTGCCGGTTCTGAAGAAGGGCTTCCTGCCCGAGCGCGTGCAGCTCGCCGAGCACAAGCGCGGCCTGATCGGCTGACGCCAGCCTTTCACGTGACGAAACGGGGGCGGGATCGCAGGATCCCGCCCTCTTTGCGTGTTCCGGGAACCATTGCCATGCCGACCGACTCTTGGGTGAACGAAACCCTTTATCCCGAATGGGGCCAGCGCTTTCTGGTGAAGCGGGAGCTTGCCCGCGTGCAGAGCGACTTCCAGGACATCATGATTTTCGAGAGTTACACGCATGGCCGCGTCATGCTCCTCGATGGCGTGGTGCAGATCACCGAGAAGGATGAGTTCGTCTACCAGGAGATGCTGACGCATGTGCCGCTGCTGGCGCATGGCGACGCCAAGCGCGTGCTGATCATCGGCGCCGGTGATGGCGGCGTGCTCCGCCGCGTGCTGCAGCACCGGAACGTCGAGAAGGCTGTCATGGTCGAGATCGATGGCGAGGTGATCCGGCTGGCCAAGGAGTTCCTGCCCGGCATCGCGGGGGAGGCCTGGAACGATCCGCGCGCCGAGGTGCTGGTGGCCGACGGGATCGACTATGTGCGCAAGGCCGAGGCGGGCAGCTTCGATGTCGTCATCGTGGACAGCACCGATCCGATCGGCGTCGGCGAAGTGCTCTTCACCGACGAGTTCTACGTCAATGCGGCGCGGCTGCTCTCGGAGCGAGGGCTGATCGTCAACCAGTGCGGCGTGCCCGCCATGCAGGCGGAGGAGCTTGCCGAGACCAGCCTGCGGCGCGGCAAAGCCTTCGCGGATATCTGGGCTTATGTGGCCGCAGTGCCGACCTATGTCGGCGGCTTCATGACGCTCGGCTGGGCAGCGAAGGACGCCAGCCTGCGGCAGGTCGATACGGCGACCGTCCGCAGCCGTGCGGAGGCAGCGGGAATCCTGGGCACGACCGAGTACTGGACGCCAGAGATCCACACGGGCGCCTTCAATCTGCCGCCCTACATCAGCAAGCACCTGCCGAAGCAGGGCTGAGCCGGCAGGGCCGCTCCTCAGGCTCTGGTTCCATCGGTGCCAGGCTTCCCTGCAGGGCGAGGATCCGCGCCTGCAGGCCCTGGAGCGCCATGCCAAAGGTGCGCCGGTGTGGCACCGGCAGCGTGAGAATCGCCGCGCAAAGCGCGGTGACCTCGGCGTCGAGCCCGTCGAGGTCGAGCCGTCGGCCGGACTGGGAAAAGGCGAGCGCCAGCGCCAGCATGGCGTCCAGCCGCTCAAGGGCAGGCAGCAGGGCAGGTGGGGCGGGAGCGTTCATGGCGCGACCCTAGGAGACGCAGGTTACCAATTGGTATGGTCGCTGCGCCTTTACGCTTTCTTGGCTGGGCGTGCGCAGTTTCCGGTGCCGTGAGAGAAGGAACGGCACATGGAAATGCATGAGGCTCTGGAATTCTGCCTGCGACGCCTGCAGGCGAAGCCGGACCGGCTTTTGGCCTGGGCAGCCGCGGCCGCGCAGGCAGCCGATTCCTGTTCCGCACCGGCCGACTTGCCATCCAATCGAGCCTGCGGCGGGAATGATGGCGCCAACTGCGCGGTGTTGCGGACCAGCCAGGAGGTCCTGGCACAAACCTTGAGCTGTCTTGAGCAAGAGAATTCCTGACGTCACGAAAGCGTGATATCATCCCCCTCAATGAGAGCGGCGCAGGAGGTCTGGAAGCGGTGGAGCGACCGGCGGGGCATGGCAGCCCAGCCGGATGGCGGAACCCTGTTCGAGCAGTTGCCTGATGCCGCCCTGTTGCTGGATTCGGTGCACCAGGTATGCGCTGCGAATCGCGCTTTGCTCGTTGCTCTCGGGCCGACCCAGCCGGTGCGGCCGGGCATGCCTGCGGAACGGCTTTTCGCCTTGGCCTCGCGTCCGGCACTGAGCGCCTGGTTGCAAGGCGGGCCGGCTCCGGCGGAACTTCGACTGGTGGCGCCGGAAGGGCGGGCCGGCCGGCCTGTGGCGCCGCAGCGGATCGAACTGCCCGACCGGCGTGCGGTGCTGGTCCTGCACGATGTGACGCAGCGGCATGCGCTGGCGGCACAGATGGCGGAAGGCGACCGGCTGCAGGCCCTCGGCCGGCTGGCCGGTGGCATCGCGCATGACTTCAACAATCTGCTCGCCGTGATCCTCGGTGCGGCGGAGGATGCCGCGCAGGGGCTTGACCCCTCGACCGATCCGGCTGTGACGGAGGAGCTGGAGCAGATCCGTCAGGCGGCACAGCGGGGCGCGGCCTTGGTCCGTCAGCTCCTGGCCTACGCGCGGCAGCAGGTTCTCGCGCCGAAGCTGGTCTCTCTGAACACTGCCGTGGAAGGAATGGCCCAGCTGCTTCGCCCCTTGCTTGGGCGGCATATCAGCCTGGAGGTGGTTCTGGACGCCTCCGGGCGCATGGTGCGCATCGACCCGTCACAGCTCGACCGCGTGCTGATGAATTTGGCCATGAATGCGCGTCAGGCCATGCCGGACGGCGGTCGCCTGACCCTCTCGACGGGCCGCGTGCTGCTCCTGGAGCCGCTTTCCGGCGGGCCGGAGGAGGTGCCGCCCGGTCGCTGGACGGTGCTGGAGGTTGCCGATACCGGCCGGGGCATCCCGCCCGACATTCTCCCCCGCATTTTCGAGCCGTTCTTCACCAGCCGCGCCCAGGAGGGCGGGACAGGACTTGGTCTGGCGACGGTGCATGGCATCGTGCGCCAGTCCGGTGGCTATCTGGTGGTGGAGAGCGCACCCGGAGAGGGGACACGCATCCGCATCCTGCTGCCGCGCGTGGAAGGGACGGAGCCAGCGCCACCGGAAGTCGCCGCACTTGCCCGGCCTGCGCCAGAGCTTGTCCCGGTAGCGCGGGGGCCGGTGCTCCTTGTTGAGGATGAAGCACCACTCCGTCGCCTTGCCGAACGGGCGCTGCGCCGTGCCGGATGGGAGGTCGTGGTGGCGGAGGATGGCGAGGAGGCTTTGGCCCTGCTCGAAGAGAGTGGAGTCCGGCCCGGTGCGGTGGTCACCGACGTTATCATGCCCGGCATGAGCGGGGTCGCCCTGGCGGAGCAGCTGCGGCAGCGCTTTCCGATCCTGCCGGTGTTGCTGGTCAGCGGCTACGCGCCCTCTGTGGTCGAGAAAGGCCTCGATGAATCGGGCTTCCGCTACCTCGCGAAACCCTATCGGCCGGCCGAGTTGGTCGATGCGGTGAAGTCGCTGGGCGCATGCTGATTGCCTCTTGCGGAACGGACGGAATGTGAACATATAGCGAACAAGAAACTCGCGACGTGGCCTGCGCATCCTCTCCCTTGGTCCGCCATCGGAAGTGCCGCATTCTGCGCGCGAGGCTGGAGAGAATGGTCTGGAGGGCCTGGCGTCCGGCAATTCCGGGGTAGTGACGCCAGGCGTCGGCGGACGCCGCAGACGAGAGACACCGCCAGTCGGCGAAGGGATTCCAGAATGGATAAGAACAAGGCGCTCGACGCCGCGCTTAGTCAGATCGAACGGGCCTTCGGCAAGGGCTCGATTATGCGCATGGGCGCCAAGCAGCAGTCGGACGAGGTGGAGGTTATTCCCACCGGCTCGCTGGGCCTGGACCTGGCGCTCGGTATCGGCGGCCTGCCGAAGGGCCGCATCGTCGAGGTCTATGGGCCGGAAAGCTCGGGCAAGACGACGCTGGCGCTGCATGCCATCGCCGAGGCACAAAAGCGGGGCGGCACCTGTGCCTTTATCGATGCCGAGCACGCGCTTGATCCCGGCTATGCCCGCAAGCTGGGCGTGGATGTGGACAACCTGCTGATCAGCCAGCCTGATGCCGGCGAGCAGGCGTTGGAGATCGCCGATACGCTGGTGCGCTCCGGCGCGGTGGACGTGCTGGTGGTCGACTCCGTCGCCGCCCTGGTGCCGCGCGCCGAGCTGGAAGGCGAGATGGGCGACAGCCATGTCGGTTTGCACGCCCGCCTGATGTCCCAGGCGCTGCGCAAGCTGACGGGCTCCGTCTCCCGCTCCAACACGCTGCTGATCTTCCTGAACCAGATCCGGCTCAAGATCGGCGTCATGTTCGGCAACCCGGAGACGACGACCGGCGGCAACGCGCTGAAGTTCTACGCCTCGGTGCGGCTGGAGATCCGGCGCATCGGCCAGATCAAGGAGCGCGACGAGGTCACGGGCAACCAGACCCGCGTCAAGGTGGTGAAGAACAAGATGGCCCCGCCGTTCCGGCAGGTCGAGTTCGACATCATGTATGGCGAGGGCGTCTCGAAGGTTGGTGAGCTGATTGACCTCGGCGTGAAGGCCGGTGTCGTCGAGAAGTCCGGTGCCTGGTTCAGCTGCGACAGCCAGCGCATCGGCCAGGGGCGAGAGAACGCGAAGCAGTTCCTGCGCGACAATCCCGCCATGGCGGAGAGCATCGAGAAGCGGATCCGCGAACAGGCTGGCATCGTGACAAACAGCATGATGGCCGGGCCCGAGGCGGAAAGCGACGAGGCTGCGGCGGAGTAAGCTCCGGAAGCGGAAAGAGGCTGGGGGAGAGGAGGGGGAGCATGCGCTTCCTCTCCTCTTCGCGTTTCAGCGCCCCAGCAGGCCGCGGAGCAGGTCCAGCGGATTGCTGGGCTGTGCGTTGCCCCTCGGCTGTTGCCGCTCCGGCGGCACGGGGCCTTGGCGCCCGCTGCGCGCCACCGCGAGCTGCTGCGCACAATCCGGCAGGCGCCCCGCGCCGCGGCCGGCCAGCTGCCGCGCCAACTGGCCGAGCACCCCGCTTTGGCTTTCCGTCTGGCGGTTGATCAGGTCACCCACGATGCCGGCGGCAGCATCCGCCGCGCCGGCGGAATCGAGGCGGTAGGTTGGCGCGGCGAAGCTGCCGCCCACCAGGACCGGCGCGGTCAGTCCGACGCCGCCAAGCCGCACCTGTGGCAAGAGCCGGAGCGAAAGGCTCTCCTGCCCGAGGTTGATCTCCCCGCTGCCGACCACATCCGCCAGACCGGTTTCGATCAGCAGGGCCTGGGGGTGTGCCACACCATCCTTGAGGTTCAGCCGCAGCGCCACGCAGCGCAGGGAAGTGCTGCCCTCCAAGGGAGCGTTGGGCACCAGCATCTGGCGCAGGCTGCCGCCGAGGCGCTCCAGCAGCCGGTTGTCGACCTGTCCATTGGCCAGGGCCAGGCCGAAATAGCCGTTAAGACTGCCAGCAAGCACCCGGAGGTCTCCGCCCGCCCCCTGAAGGGTGGTGTCGATCTCGACCGACCCGCTTGCTTGGGGCGGCAAGCCATAGGCCTGCAGCAGGGAGCGCAGGTCCAGGCCGGCACCTTCCTGCCGCAGTACCAGCGACAGCCGGGGTGGCTCGGCCGCCTCCGCGCTCAGGCGGCCGGAGATCCGCCCGCCAGGCAAGCTCACCCCGAGCGGATCCAGGTCGAGCTTGCCGGCCTTCAGGAGCGCATGGGTGGTAAGATCACGATAGCCGACGCCCCCCGCCCGCAGCTCCGCGACCTGGAGTTGGAAATCGGCGTCCAAGGCGCGCAGCGGCGACAAAGGCAGGGGGAGGGGCGGAATCACCCGGCCAGCACCGGCCGAGGGTGCCGGAAGCGGCGGTCGTGGCGGAACTGCCGGTGTGGCGCCGGTGGGCGCCTGTGTCGGGCTGGCACCGGGAGGCGTCGCTGGCGGAGGTGACAGCATGGCGTCGACATCGAGGCGCTGTGCGTTGATCCGGCCGGAGAGGACAGGGCGAGGCGTGCCGGACTGGAGGCTGGCTTCCCCCTCCAGCACGGCCTCGCGCGCCTGCAAATGCAGCGCCGTGAGGGTGATGTGATCCCCCGGCGCGGCCAGGTTGGCGTTGAGTTGTGCCTGTGTCAGGCGGGGCGCGGGCAGCGAGAAGGCTGCCAGGAGGGACGCCGTGTCGCCGACCTGGGCGGAAAGCGTGCCGTCGACGCCGCCCGTCCCACGCGCCGCAAGCTGGCCCTCGAACTGGGCGCGCATCTCCGCGCCGCTGAGGGTCAGGCGCAGGGGCCCGTTCGCCCCATCCAGCAACGCGGCGAAGGGAGGCAGGCTTCCCTCCGCCTGCAGGGGCAAGCCACGCAGGTTCAGGGCGGCCGCGGCTGTAAGGGGCGCGCCCTCCGCCGTGCTCTCCAGTACCGCCTTCCCCAGGGTAAGGCCGGGCAGCCAGCGGCCGAGATCGCCCCCTGCCAGGTCGATGCGCAGATGCCGCACCATTGGCTGAGCCTGGTTCGGGGCGCTGGTCAGCTCGGCGGCCAGATGAAGGCCGCTGAGCGGAGGGAGAGAGGCGGTGGGAAGGAAAGGCGCCAGCCGTTCGGTCTGATCCGCGGAAAGCTCAAGCCCCGCCTGCCAGACGGCCGCGGCGTCCGCCGGTGTGAGGCTGCCCTGCAGCGCGGCCTGGATCCCCGTGCCCGCCAGCGATAGCTGGAAAGGCCATGACTCGGCCGCCTTCGCCTCCAGCAGCCGGGGCAGAGGGCCAGCACTTCCTCGGGCGGCCAGCTCGACGCCGCGCAGATTGATCCGCCCTTCCAGGCCCAGAGGCGCGTCGGGTGCCGCAGCCCGCATCGCGAGATGGCTGATGCCGAGCGTTTCGATCTGCTGGCTGGACGCATTCCGCCAACCGAGCCGACCGTCCTCGACATCGATAGCGGCGATCGACAGCGAGAGCGAACCATCGTGCTGGGCGGGCTGAGCGGGCTGTGGCTGGGCAGGCGCCTCCGGCTTTGCGCGTGTGAAACGCCAGTTTCCGTTGCCCGTGCTGTCCTGCTCCAGCAGGAGATCGGGCTGCAGCAGTGTGACGTGCCGGAAGGCAAGATGGCCGGAGAGCAGCGGAAGCAGCGCGAGTTGCACCTCGGCGCGGCGAATGGTGAGCATCTCCGCGCGGCTGGCTCCGGCGGGATTGGCCAGGGCAAGCTGTTCGAGCGTGATAGTCGGGACCAGGGAGAGCTTGATGCCCACCGGCCCGCCCAGGGTCATCTGCCGCCCGGTGACCTGCTCGACGGCGGCAATGAGCCGCGGCCTGAGCACGGAATCGCGCAGCACGAGATGCAGTCCGCCCCAGGCGAGCGCCGGCACGCCCACGACCACGGCACCCGCGCCCAGGAGGAGCCGACCGCGACGGTGAGGCGCGGCCATCGGTCAACTCCGCCGCTTCGGCTGCGGTGTGCGCGGCTTCTCGAAGCCCAGGAAACCGAAGCTCTCCACCATGTGCGGCGGCAGCGGCGCGGAAACCTCCAGCGTGCCGCCCTCGGGATGCGGCACGGTGATGCTGCGCGCGTGCAGATGCAGCGCGTGCGGCAGCCCTTCCAGATGCGCCGCCTGGCCGCCGTACTTGCCGTCACCCAGGATCGGGCAGCCGAGCGCGGCGGCGCAATGGACGCGCAGCTGATGGGTGCGCCCGGTCAGCGGTTTCAGCTCCAGCCAGGTGGCGTGGCGGCGGGCCACGTCGATGGTGTTGAACTCGGTGATCGCGTGGACGCCCTCCTTGCCCTCGGACGGCGCGGTGCGCTCACCCTGTGGCCCGCCGATCTTGGCCAGCGGCATGTCGATGCGGCCGCCCTGATACTGCGGCTGCCCGACGACGATGGCCCAGTAGATCTTCTCCGCATCGCGGCCACGGAAGGCGGCGGCGAGGCGGTTGGCGGCATAGGAGTCGCGCGCGAGGAGGAGCACGCCGGAGGTATCCCGGTCGAGCCGATGCACCAGCCGCGGCCGCTCCGGATGGCCGAAGCGCAGCGCATCCAGCATGCCGTCCAGATGCTTGCGGATGTTCGGGCCGCCCTGAACGGGCAGGCCATGCGGCTTGTTCAGCGCGATGACACTGTCATCGCGGTAGAGGATCATCCTCTCCAGCGCGCGCGCATCCTCCTCCGTGACCGGCCGCTCCTTCGGCGCGGTCTCAGGGGCGGGCCCCTCCGGCAGAGGTGGGATGCGAACTTCCTGGCCACGGGCGAGCCGGGTGCTGGTTTCCACCCGCTTGCCATCCACCCGCACCTGCCCTGTGCGCAGCAGCTTCTGCAGCGCGCCCTGGGTCACTTGCGGAAAATGGCGCCGGAACCAGCGGTCCAGCCGGGAGTCGGCGTCCGCCGCTTGGACGATGCGGTGCTCGATGGGCATGGCAGTCTCGAAACTCGTGCAAATGGGCTTCTAGCAGGGCGGATCACCCTGCTCGACCCCTGAATGATGTCTTTACCGACGCGAAGCAGAGAGCTGTGCAGCCGGCGCGCTCTTCAGGCTTTCGGCGACTTCGGGCGCCCGTGCGGGCCGCGCTGCTGGCGCAATTCGGCCCAGCGCTCCAGCCGCTCCAGGACGCGCGCCTCGGCGCCTCGGCCGGCAGGGCGATAGAACTGCTGCCGCGGCATGCCGTCGGGAAAGTAGTTCTGGCCGCTGAAGGCCTCTTCCTCCTGGTGGTCGTAGGCGTAGCCGGCGCCGTAACCGAGTTGCTTCATCAGCTTGGTCGGCGCGTTCAGGATATGGGCGGGTGGCATCAGGCTGCCCGTCTCCTTCGCGGCGCGGCGAGCTTCGTTGTAGGCGACGTAGACGGCGTTGGACTTCGGCGCCGTGCCGAGGTGCAGCACCAGTTGCGCCAGGGCAAGTTCACCCTCCGGGCTGCCCAGCCGCTCATAGGTTTCCCAGGCGGCGATCGCCGCGGGAAGGGCGGTCGGGTCGGCGAGGCCGACATCCTCGGCCGCGAAGCGGGTCAGGCGGCGGGCGATGTAGCGCGGGTCCTCGCCGCCTTCCAGCATGCGCGCGAACCAGTAGAGGGCGGCGTCTGGGTCGCTGCCACGCAGCGACTTATGCAGGGCCGAGATGAGGTTGTAGTGCTCCTCCCGATCCTTGTCGTAGAGCGCCGCCCGCTTCGCCAGCAGGGCGGAAAGGCCGGCCGGATCGAGCGTGCCGGTATCCGGCGGCAGCGCCAGGAGTTGCTCGGCCATGTTCAGCAGGTAGCGCCCGTCGCCATCGGCCATGGCGCGCAACACGGCCCGGGCGGCGCCATCCACCGGCAGGTCGCGGTCCGCTTCCTGCTCCGCGCGGGCCAGCAGCTTTTCGAGCGCCGCATCGTCCAGCCGCTTCAGCACCATGACCTGGCAGCGGGAGAGCAGGGCGCCGTTCAGCGCGAAGGACGGATTCTCGGTGGTGGCTCCGACCAGCACCACGGTTCCGTCCTCCACGACCGGCAGGAAGCCGTCCTGCTGGGCACGGTTGAAGCGATGGATCTCGTCCACGAAGAGCAGGGTGCCCTGGCCGGCCCGTCGCCGCGCCCGCGCCTCGTCAAAGGCGCGTTTGAGGTCGGCGACCCCCGAGAACACGGCCGAGAGCGCCGCGAAGCGCAGGCCGGCCGCCTCGGCCAGCAGGCGGGCGATGGTGGTCTTGCCGACCCCCGGCGGCCCCCAGAGGATCAGCGACGCCAGGGCGTCACGCTCCAGCATCCGGGTGATGGTGCCCTGCGGGCCGAGCAGGTGGTCCTGGCCCACCACCTCCTCCAGCCGGCGCGGGCGTAGCCGGTCGGCCAGGGGGCGAGCGGCAGCGGCCTCTGGCTCGTGCGGGACCATCTCCGGCAGCGGCGCGCCGGCCGGCGGTGCGAAGAGATCCTCGGTTGCGGGTGGGTTGGAGGCTTTGCGCGGCATGGCCTCCCTTATAGCGCCGGTTGCCCCGAGGGCCGCCACCCCGCGGCCCTTTCCACTCCCGCGCCGCCGCGCTACGTCACACCCAAGGAATTCTCGCCAGGGCGACAGAGCGGAATATGACCAGCAGCAACGACATCCGGGCCACCTTCCTCGACTATTTCGCCCGCAATGGCCATACGGTGGTGGAGTCCTCGCCGCTGGTGCCGCGCAACGACCCGACGCTGATGTTCACCAACAGCGGCATGGTGCAGTTCAAGAACGTCTTCACCGGCCAGGAGAAGCGCCCTTATTCCCGGGCCACTTCGGCGCAGAAATGCGTGCGGGCCGGCGGCAAGCATAACGACCTGGATAATGTCGGCTATACCGCCCGGCACCATACCTTCTTCGAGATGCTGGGGAACTTCTCCTTCGGCGATTACTTCAAGGAACAGGCTATCATCCACGCCTGGACCTTGCTGACGCGCGACTTCGCCCTGCCGAAGGAGAAGCTCCTCGTCACCGTCTATTCCGAGGACGAGGACGCCGCCGCGCTCTGGCGCAAGATCGCCGGCCTGCCGGACGAGAAGATCATCCGCATCGCCACCAGCGACAACTTCTGGCGCATGGGCGACACCGGCCCCTGCGGCCCCTGTTCAGAGATCTTCTACGACCACGGCCCTTCCATTCCCGGTGGCCCGCCCGGCTCCCCGGACGAGGATGGCGACCGCTTCATCGAGATCTGGAACCTCGTGTTCATGCAGTTCCTCGAGGAGCCGGCCGGCACGCGGAACCCGCTGCCGCGCCCCTCGATCGACACCGGCATGGGTCTTGAGCGCTTCGCCGCCATCCTGCAGGGCAAGCACGACAACTACGACACGGACACGCTGCGCGCGCTGATCCTGGCCAGCGCCGAGGCGACCGGGCAGGACCCGGACGGGCCGTTCAAGGTCAGCCACCGCGTCGTGGCGGACCATCTGCGCTCCGGTGCCTTCCTCATCGCGGATGGCGTGCTGCCCTCCAATGAAGGGCGCGGCTATGTACTGCGCCGCATCCTGCGCCGTGCCATGCGCCATGCCCAGATGATGGGGGCGAAGGACGCGTTGCTCTACCGCCTCGTGCCGGTGCTGGTGCGGCAGATGGGCGCCGCCTATCCCGAACTGGTGCGCGCCGAGGCGCTGATTGCCGAGACGCTGAAGCTCGAGGAGAACCGCTTCCGCAGCCTGCTGGAGCGCGGCCTCGGCCTTCTGGCTGAAGAGGCGGCGAAGCTGGGTGACAGGGGCACGCTCCCCGGCGAGGTCGCCTTCCGGCTTTACGACACCTATGGTTTCCCGCTCGATCTGACGCAGGACGCCCTGCGCGGCGAGGGCAAGTCGGTCGATGTCGCCGGCTTCGAGGTGGCGATGGCGGAGCAGCGGAAGCGCGCCCGTGCCGCCTGGGCCGGCTCCGGCGAGGCCGCCACCGAGACGCTGTGGTTCGACCTGAAGGAGAAGCTCGGCGCCACCGAGTTCCTCGGCTACACGACCGAGGCGGCCGAGGGCGAGATCCTGGCCGTCGTCTCCGATGGCGCGGTCGTCGAGCGGGCCGGCCCCGGCACGGAAGTCGCGATCGTGCTGAACCAGACGCCCTTCTACGCCGAGAGCGGTGGCCAGGTGGGTGATACCGGCGTCATCAACAGCGCCGACGGGCTGCGTGTCGCGGTGCGCGATACCCAGAAGAAGCTCGGCCTCTTCGTCCATCTGGGAACGGTCGAGGCCGGCGAGGCGGCGCCCGGAAAGGCCGTGCTGGCCGAGGTGGACCACACCCGCCGCAGCGCGATCCGGGCGCATCACTCCGCCACTCACCTGCTGCACGAGGCGCTGCGCCGACGGCTTGGAACGCATGTCGCGCAGAAGGGCAGCCTCAACGCGCCGGATCGCCTGCGCTTCGACGTCTCCCAGCCGACCCCGATGACGCCGGAGGACATCGCCTGGGTCGAGGACGAGGTGAATGCCCGCATTCGCGAGAATGCCGAGGTCACCACACGCCTGATGACGCCGGAGGCCGCGGTCGAAGCTGGTGCCATGGCTTTGTTCGGCGAGAAGTATGGTGATGAGGTGCGCGTCGTCGGCATGGGCCGGGACGACCCGGACAATGGCCGCCATGGCATCTACTCGCTGGAGCTCTGCGGCGGCACGCATGTCCGCCGGACTGGCGACATCGGCCTGTTCAAGATCGTCTCCGAAGGTGCCGTCTCCGCCGGCGTCCGGCGCGTGGAGGCGGTGACGGGCACCTCCGCACTGGCGCTGATGGACGGCATGGAGAAGACGCTGCGGGAATCCGCGGCGGCCCTGAAGGTCGCGCCGCCGGAGCTTCCCGCCCGCATCGCCACCCTGCTGGAGGAGCGCCGCAAGCTGGAGCGCGACGTGGCCGAGCTGCGCAAGCAGCTCGCGACCGGTGCCAGCGCCGCGGCCGCCGAGGAAGTGGGCGGGCTTCGCTTCGCCGCCCGCAACCTGGGCGAGGTGCCGCCGCGCGATCTCAAGGGCTTGGCTGACGCCATCCTGAAGGCGGGAAGCGCCGATGTCGTGGCGCTCGTCTCCACTGCCGAGGGCAAGGCCAGCATCGTTGTCGGCATCGCCGAGGCGGCAAAGGGCAAGGCCGATGCGGTCGCGCTGGTCCGGGCCGGCAGCGCGGCGGTCGGCGGCAAGGGCGGCGGTGGCCGTCCGGACATGGCGCAGGCCGGCGGTCCCGAGGCCGACAAGGCTGAGGAGGCGCTATCCGCCATCCGGGCCGCGCTGGCAGGCTGAAAGGGAGCGCCATTCATGGAGGAGGAGCGGGAGGCGGCTGCGCGCTGCCGCGCGCGGGATCTAGGTCTGCGCCCCGGGCAATTCGCGCCCGGGCCGCTCAACGCCATCACGGATGTCGCCGGGGTGCTGGTCGGGCAGGTGACCCGCATCGAAGGTGATGCCATCCGGACCGGAGTCACCGCCATACGTCCCCACGGGGGCAACCTGTTTCGCGAGCGGGTACCGGCCGGGTTGGCGGTCATGAATGGCTTCGGCAAGCTGGCCGGCGCTACGCAGCTCCAGGAACTCGGCGAGTTGGAAACGCCGATCGTCCTGACCAACACGCTGGCCGTCGGGCGCGCGATGGAGGCGGTGGCGGACTGGATCCTGGCGCAACCGGGCAATGAGGATGTCCGCTCGGTCAATGCCGTCATCGGCGAGACCAATGATGGTCGGCTGAACGACATCCGCAGCCGCGGCATCACCGCTGTGGACGTGCTCGCCGCTCTGGACCGGGCGACGGGCGGACCGGTCGCGGAGGGCAGCGTCGGCGCGGGTACGGGCACCATGGCCTTCGGCTGGAAAGGCGGCATCGGCACGGCATCCCGCATCCTGCCCGCGCCCTTGGGTGGCTTCACTCTCGGGGCGCTGGTGCAAAGCAATTACGGCGGTGCCTTGCTGATGGACGGCATCCCCGTGGGACGCGAACTCAACCGCTTCTACCTGCGGGAGCATGCGGACCGTGGCGATGCGGATGGCTCGGTCATGGTGGTGATCGCCACCGATGCACCGCTCTCCGACCGGAACCTGTCCCGCCTTGCCCTTCGCGCCATGGCCGGCCTGGCGCGAACCGGGGCCGCCTTTTCCGATGGGTCGGGCGATTACGGGATCGCCTTCTCCACGCATCCGGAGGTCCGTCGTGGCCGGCCCAGTGTGGCGGACTGGCCGAACGAGCGGATGTCGCCGCTCTTCGTCGCCGCCGCCGAAGCGGTGGAAGAGGCGGTGCTGAATTCGCTGCTGATGGCCACCACCATCGAGAGCCGTGACCCGCTCACCCGCCGCAAGCGGCGCGGCGAGGCAATCGATCTCGAAGCGGTTCGGGCCGTGCTGGCGCGCCACCGGCCTGGAAGCGCCTAGCGGCACCGGCGCCCTGCCGAAGGCTGGCCGCCGTGCCGTGCGTCGCGGGGCTTAGCCGACCGGCATGCCGAAGCTCTGCTGCTCCAGGAAACTCAGACGCGCCGCGTGGTCATCAAGGCGGCAGATCATGAAGCTGCGCAGCCCTGCGCCGATGCTCCGCCGGTCGGGCAGGCCCAGCGCAGGCAGGTCGATCCCAGTCTGGCTGTCCAGTTCGACCTCCAACAGGCCGGCGGCACCAGCAGGCGGAAGATCCATCATGAAGGTGCTGTCGCGGCCTGTCTGCAGCATCAGTTCGAAGACCGACAGAGTGCCGTCCGCCGCCCTGCAACGGACATTGAGGGTGCAGTCCACTGGCGGTGGGCGCAGCTCCAGATAGAGCCGCAGCGCGGCATCGGTAGCCTCGGCCGGCAGGGGCAGGCGCAGCGTCGAAATGCCAGGGCGGCACCAGACCCCCCAGTCCTCCACCGGGAACCAATTCGGACCATCAAGCACTGCATCGGCCAGCGCGGCGCCGAGGTCGGGGCGCAGCCGCAGCATGCGGCGTGTCATGTAGCGCGCGCCAAGCCGCAGGGCGGTTCGCTGCTCGAGAGGCAGCGCAGGCTGGCGCGCGAGGCCAATCACGGCGCCCAGGGTTTCGTCCTTCACCGCGCTCCAGCTGCGCGGACGGCCCTTCTCCCGCACCAGGGCCTCCTGCGCCCTGCGGAAGTCGTGATCGAAGATAACCCGCTCCAGCTTCTCCTGCAGGTCCGGCAGGCTTTGCGGCGTGAAATAGACCGCGGCCTCGCCTCCGGCCTCGCACAGGGCCGAGTGCCGAGCTGTCACCACCACCTTGCCATAAGCCATGGCCTCGGTGATCGGCAGCCCCCAGCCTTCGTAGTAGCTGTTGTAGACGGTGAAGGCACAGCGCTCATAAAGCGCCTGCAATTCCAGATCGGAGATGCGTGGGAGCAGCACGATATGACGCTGCAGCTCCGGGGCATTTTGGAGCAGGTTGAGCGCCGCTTCCGAATGCCATCCCGCCTTGCCGACGCAGATCAGGCGCGGAACCTTCGCGGCGCCATGCCGGCGCAGCAATTGCAGCCAGGCATTGAAGACCAGAAGGTGGTCCTTGCGGCTTTCGATCGTCGCGACGAACAGAGCGAAGGATTCACCGGGGCGCAGCAGGCGGAGCGCACTGAGGCTGGCATCACCCGTGGGCGTTGCCACACTGCGGGGATCGGCATCCAGCCGGATGACATGGCCGGGCAGCTTCAGCCCAGGCAGGATCTGCCTGAGCTGATGTTGCGCATCGCGCAGGGTGTTCTCGGAATTGCAAAGCAGGCCATGGGCATGCAGCCCGAGTGCGCTGAACCAGCGTGCGTAGTCCTGGACAAGGGTCAGCAGGCAGTGTTCTGGCACCACCAGCGGCACGCAGTCGTGCACGAAGGGGATGTAGCGCACCCCGTGGCTGTGCTGGATCGCCCGCAAGGCACGGAAGTAATCCGGGAAACCCCAGGAGTTTCCGAGGTTCACCAAAACAGCGCCGGCTGCGAAGGGGAAGGCGGCTGCGGATGCGACCTTGCGCGCGAGATCATCACGGGCCTGCACCCAGGCCGGCTCCTCAGGATCGGAGCCGCTCGTGGAGAGCGCAACCAGATTGGTGAAGCCAGACGGATCCACGCCATGCCAGGCCAGGTCTGTCGCGTCGTAGGCCGCGAAGCAGAGCTCAACGGAAGAATGTGCCGGCTCGGCGATGGCGCGGCTGACGATGCCCATCTGTACGCGCTGAATGCCGGTGGGCGTGCGCGCACCGTTGAAGTAGTCGAGCAGATCGGTGACGTCGAGCACGAGCTGGAGCCGGGTTGCCGCCGGCTCGTCGATCGCAGGCGCGGGGATGCTTTCCGGCACCGGCGGCGGCATAGTCAGAATGCGTACTTCTTCCTCGCTCTCGAGGGGCGCGGGGGGCATTTCCGCGGCCGCCAGCTCGTCCCAGGCATCAGCTTCCGCCTGCGGAGCGTTGCGGGTCAGCCATTCGGAGGTCGCGGATGCCTCGCGCCAGGCATCGGCGTTTCCCGGATCCAGCGAAACGGCACGCGCATAGGCCAGGGCGGCCTGCGGCCAGTCTCCTAGAAGCTTGTGAGCATGACCGATCTGGAGTTGCAGATCGGCGTCCTCCGGCGCCAGGGCTTCCGCCGCGAGATAGCGGGCCAGTGCCTCCGTGGTCTTGCCTGATTCCTTCAGGCAATGACCTTCCTGCACCATCAGCGGCCATGCATCGGGCCGTAACCGTACGACCGCTGCGTAAAGCCTTGCCGCCTCGTCCCACGCACGTACGGCGCGCTTCTGGTCAGCGGCCGCGAGCAGGGCTTCCGCATCGGCGGGATCAGCCGTGGTCACATGGGAGTCGATTGTGGCGCTGGTATCGTGGCTCATGACAATGCAATTCGTGAGGCAGTTCACACCCTAGCACTAACAGCGACACTTCCTGTTCACCATCTTCAATTCCACATCAATCCCTCGGCCCTTCGCATCACGCCTTCCGCGGCCGCGCTCCAGCTTTCGCCTTCATGCAACACCAAGCCGGCGCCCACCCGGTCGGCACCCCGTCCGCCACGCCGCCCCTGGAGCAGGACGCGCCGTGCCGGCTGGCCAGCTCTTGGCCAAAGCGGAAGGAGCGTGGTTTCCCCGCAACCGGCGCCACGCAGCCCCGCCACCGCCTCGGCAAAACGAGCCGCCGGAAGCACGAAGGTGAGGCTGCCCCGATGCCGGAGCGGCGCGGCAAGCGCCTCGGCCCAGTCGCTCAATGAAGGTCCGGTGCCGGCATGGGTCGCGCCGGCGCGCAGCGCTCCCGGAGGCTCGGTGCCGGAAGGCCAGTAGGGTGGATTGGCGAGGGCATGATCCAGCCGTGGGATCTTTTGCTTCAGCGCAGGATCGGCGATGTCGCCCTGGATCACCACGACACGATCCGCCACCCCGTTGAGCGCCGCGTTCCGCCGCGCCAGGGCGGCCAGGCGGGGGTCCCGCTCCACGGCAAAGACATGCAGGCCCGGGACCCGCGCCATCAGGCACAGAAAGGCGGCCCCGGTGCCACAGCCGCCTTCCAGCACCGTCTCCCCCGGGCGCGCGGGAATGCTGGCGGCCAGCAGGACGGCATCCAGCCCGGCGCGCAGCCCTTGGCGGGGCTGGAGCAGGCGCACGCGGCCATCGAGGAGCCCGTCCTCCGTGAGAAGTTCGGCTTCGGAGATGATTATGCCTCCGCTTCGCCGGCCTGCCGCAGCACGGCCAAGGCCCGGCTGTAATCCTCCGCGCGCACGGCGAGCCGGCGCGGAAAGATGCTGATCCCGCCATGCAGGGCGCTGACATGGGCGTCGAGCTGCCGGCTGGCGATGCCGGCATCGGCCAGGAGTGCCGCCAGGAAGGTCAGGCGCACCGGATCGGCACTTTCGGCCAGCACGCGCATGAGAGATCGCTCCAGTGGAGGGAAGGAGAGGGGGGCGGCGCCTTGCTGCCCCCTGGCCCGGTGGCTATGGTGCGCGCCCCAGCACAGAGGTCAATGGCCGCGTGAGCTCACCCGCCGCGCCGATGCGCACAGCGCCCCAGGTTCAGTCCGCCCCCGCCGGCGCTCCGCAGCCGGATGCGGAGGACGCGCTGACCGCACTGGTCAATCTGGTGCGGGAGGATCTGGACGCCTGCAACCGCCTGATCATTGCCCGGATGCAGAGTCCGGTGCAGTTGATCCCGCAACTCGCCGCGCATCTGATCGCCGCCGGCGGAAAGCGTCTCCGCCCCTTGCTGACGCTGGCGGCCGCACGCCTCTGCGGCTATCGCGGCGAGCGGCATATCGGGCTGGCAGCCTGCGTCGAGTTCATCCACACCGCAACGCTGCTGCATGACGACGTGGTGGATGAGAGCAGCCTGCGGCGGGGCCAGGCGAGCGCCAATGCGATCTTCGGCAACAAAGCCAGTGTTCTGGTCGGCGACTTTCTCTTCGCGCGCGCCTTCCAGCTCATGGTGGCCGATGGCTCGCTGGAGGTGCTGGACATCCTCTGCTCCGCCTCTGCCACAATCGCCGAAGGGGAGGTCCTTCAGCTCGTCATCCAGAACGACACGGCCTCGACCGAGGCGCAGTATCTGGAGGTGATCGAGGGAAAGACGGCCGCCCTCTTTGCCGCCGCAACCCGTGTCGGCGCCGTAGTGGCCGACCGCTCCCCCGCCGAGGCGCAGGCGCTGGAAAGCTACGGCCGTAATCTCGGCATCGCCTTCCAGTTGGTGGATGACGCGCTCGACTATTCGGCCGAGCAGGAGCGCCTCGGAAAGACGGTTGGCGATGATTTCCGCGAGGGCAAGATCACCCTGCCGGTCATCCTGGCCTTTGCGCGGGGCAGCGAGGCCGACCGGGCCTTCTGGCAGCGTGTGCTGGAGGAGCGTCAGCAGGAGGAGGGCGACCTCGCCCATGCCCTGACGTTGATGCGCCGGCAGAACGCCATCGCCGATACCATTGCCCGGGCGCGCCACTATGGCGACCTCGCCCTGGCGGGGCTGGAACCCTTCCCGGACAGCCCCGAAAAGAAGGCGCTGGCCGATATCGTCGAGTTCTGCATCGCCCGCGCCCGCTAGGCGAAGGCTTCCAGCCTTACGGCGGATCGGGAGAGGGGCGGCTTCGGCCGCCCTTTCGCGTTTTGGGATGTGCGCCAGGGGATGCACCTTGCTCCGACGATGGTTCTGCCTTATGCTCTGACATGTCAGAGACATAGCGGTGCCCTATCATGTCGGTGCTTGCTCCCTTCGAGCCACCTTCATCCCTGACGGAACAGGCTGTGGCCGCCCTGCGCCGGGAGATCATCACCACGCGGCTGATGCCCGGCGAGACGCTGAGCGAGGCCATGGCCGCGCAGATGCTGGGGCTCGGCAAGGCGCCGGTGCGCGCCGCGCTCGCGCGCCTGGCCGAAGAGGGGCTGGTCCAGGCTGTTCCCCGCCGCGGCTGGGTCGTTTCGCTGGTCACCATCCGGGACATCCATGAGGTGTTCGGCCTTCGCCTGCTCCTGGAACCGGAAGCGGCACGGCGCGCGGCGGGGCGGGTCGATGCCGAGGCCCTGCGGCGGCTCGATGCCGTCTGCGCCTGTGGCTATCGCCCGGAGGACGAGGAAAGCACCTATGCCTTCCTGGATGCCAATAAGGCCTTCCATGTCGCCGTGGCGGAACTCTCCGGAAACGGCCGGCTCGCGCGACAGATCGACCGGCTGCTCGATGAGAGCACGCGCATGCTGGCGCTCGGCTTGCGTTCCCGCGACCGGACCGGCGAAATGGCGCACGAGCACCATGCGCTGATCGAGGCGCTCGCTCTGGGCCGCACGGAACTGTCCGCCACCCTCATGCGGGAGCAGGTCGCGGCGTCGCAGAGCATGGTGCTCGCGGCGCTGACCGCCCCAGACTCCTCCACCGCCATCTGAAGCAGGAGCGAGGCATGCTCATCGCGGCGCAAGGCGCATTGAACGCACTCCTGACGGATATCGCCATCGCTGCCCGTTCGCCCTTGCACGACCGGCCTCGCAAGGTGGCCAAAGCCATCGGCGCTCATCTTCTCAATCCGGAGCTTCTGGCCGGACGACATTGCGCCTGCTGCCCCGATCGCTATGTCCGGCATCTGCTGTATGCCGACCCGGCGGGCAGCTATGCGGCAGTGGCGCTGGTCTGGCGTCCCGGGCAAATGAGCCCGATCCATGCGCACCGGACCTGGTGTGCCTTCGGCGTGCATCGCGGGGTGCTGACCGAAGGCTTCTACCGGTTCGCCGATAATGATCCGCCGCAGCAGTCAAGCAGCGCCCTGCGAGCGCCAGGATCGGTCTGCCATGGCCCGGCCGATCCACACCAGATCCACCGCCTCGCCAACCTGGGGAGCGACACAGCCCTCTCCATCCACGTCTATGGCGCACCCTTCGAGCGCTTCGGCGAGGATGTGAACCTGATCTACGAAGCCTGATTGCCCCGGTGCGGCAGCATCAGTCCTTGTGCTGATCCGGCGCAGCGTCGCTGTTCAAGGTGATGTATTTCGGCAGGCCGATCTGCTTGATCAGCTCGAACTGGGTATCGAGGAAGTCGGCGTGCTTTTCCTCATCCGCCAGTATGCGCAGCAACAGGTCGCGCGAGACGAAGTCACGGACGCTCTCGCAATGGGCGATGCCTTCGCGCAGGTCGTTCATCGCCTTGTCTTCGAGGCGCTGGTCGCATTGCAGCACCTCCTCGACATTCTCGCCGATGAGGACCTGGTTGAGGCGCTGGACGTTGGGCAGGCCACCCAGGAAGAGGATGCGGTTGATCAACGCATCCGCATGTCGCATTTCCTCGATGGATTCGTCGTACTCGTGCTTGCCGAGCTTGGTGACGCCCCAGTTATCCAGCATGCGTGCATGCAAGAAATACTGATTGACGGCGGTCAGCTCATTGGTGAGCTGCGTGTTCAGGTAATCGATGACCTTCTGGTCGCGCAGCATGGCCATGCTCCGTGCGGGTGCCCCGGGGCCAAGAGTGGAAGGCGGCCCCTCTCACGTCAAGACATGGCTTTGGGACAGCAATCTCAGCCTCGGCCGTTACCCGCTGACGAGAACGAAGGCTGTTCCCGGATGATGGACAGCATGGTGCCGGTGCAGCCGCCGCACTGGGCCGCGCAGTTGCAGGCCGCGTAGACCTCCTTCGGCCGCCGGGCACCGGCATCGATGGCGCCGCGGATCTGCGTGTCGGTCAGGCCGTTGCAGAGGCAGACATACATGGGCTGGAACCGCTCTTCAGGACACCAAGCTGATAGCAATTCTCAACTTGGTCTGCAAGTCATTCGCAATCGCGTAGTACCCCGAGCACGGCCTTGCCATAACGCTCGAGCTTGGTCGTGCCCACCCCCGGAATGGTGCCCAGTGACCTGAGGTCCGCCGGGCGGGCAGCAGCGATTTCCGCCAGCGTGCGGTCCTGGAAGATGACGTAGGCGGGGACGCCCTGCGCCATGGCCGTGCGGCGGCGCCAGTCGCGCAGGGCGGCGAAGACGGGATCCGTATTCGCGCTGGCGCCGGAGGAGGCGGGGGCTGCCCGGGTACCCGAGCCGAGAACGATGTCCTCCCGCAGCATCACGGCCGCCTCGCCCTTCAGGATGGGCCGTGCCGCCTCGGTCGGAACCAGCTCGCCGTGGTTCTCGACCACGACATCCAGCGCGCCCTGAGCAACAAGCTGCCGCGCGACACCCCGCCAGGCTGCATCCGACAGATCCTGCCCAACGCCGAAGGTGGGGAGCTGGTCGTGGCCGAACTGCGCCACCTTGGCCGTGGTCTTGCCCCGCAGGACGTCCACCACATGGCCCAGCCCGAAGCGCCGACCGGTACGAAGCACGGCGGAGAGCAGCTTCTGCGCCGCCACCGTGCCGTCGAACAGCTTGGGCGGGCTCTGACAGATGTCGCAGCAGCCGCAGGGCTCCGGCGCCTCTTCGCCGAAGCAGCGCAGCAGGATTTGCCGGCGGCAGGAGGCCGCCTCGGCGATGGCGACCATGGCCTCCAGTCGCTGGCGCTCGACGCGCTTCTGCTCCTCGGGCGCGCTGCTCTCGCCGATGCGGTGGCGCGCCAGGGCGATGTCGCCGGCGCCATAGAGCAGCAGGGCGCGCGCAGGCAGCCCGTCCCGCCCTGCGCGGCCGATCTCCTGGTACCAGCTCTCCGGGCTGCGCGGCAGGTCCGTATGGGCGACGTAGCGCACATCCGGCCGGTCGATGCCCATGCCGAAGGCAATGGTGGCTGCCATCACCACCGCGTCGCCCCGGGCGAAGCGGCGATGCGCCTCACGCTTGGCGGAAGGTTCCAGTCCCGCGTGGAAGACCAGCGAGTCCTGCCCCTCCTGCCGCAGCCACTCTGCCGTCTGCTCCGCCTTGCGCCGGGTGCCGCAATAGATCAGGCCGGCGCCAGCCCCGTCGCCCGCCGCGCGGATGAACTGCCGCAACTGGCTGCGCTCGGCGTCGCGTGGCTGGGCCGCGATGTGAATGTTGGGCCGATCGAAACTCGCGCGGAACAGCGGGCACTCTTCGAGCCCGAGCTGCCGTTGGATGTCCTCGACGGTGCGAGGGTCGGCGGTGGCGGTCAGCGCCAGCCGCGGCACGCGCGGAAAGCGTTCCGCCAGGACGGGGAGGGCGCGGTACTCGGGGCGGAAGTGATGGCCCCACTGACTGACGCAATGGGCCTCGTCGATGGCGAAGAGCGCGATGCGCATCTCGTCCAGGCGCGCGAGAGTGTATTCCGCGGTGAGCCGCTCGGGCGAGACGTAGAGGAGCTTGAGCTGCCCGCTGTCGAGGTCGCGCCAGACCGCGCGCGCAGCTTCCGGATCGAGCTCGGAATGGAGCGCGGCGGCTGGCACGTCCTGCTGGCGCAGGGCGGCGACCTGGTCCTCCATGAGCGCGATGAGCGGCGAGACGACCACGCCGAGCCCCGGCCGGCACAGGGCGGGCACCTGGAAGCACAGGCTCTTGCCGCCACCGGTCGGCATCAGCACCAGCCCGGAGCCGCCGGCCACGACGTGGCGAACCACTTCCTCCTGCAAGCCGCGGAAGCCGGGATGGCCAAAGACGCGGCGGAGGACATCCACAGGCTCGGCGTAGTCTCGCATGAAGTCCCTGATCATCGCGCGCCGCCCGACGCCTTGAAGGCGGCCCGGCGGATCCGCGCAAGCTTATGCGGTGGCTCACCTTCAGTACGCCGACCTCCCGCAGCATGGAAGTCACCGGGGCAGCGTGGCGAAGCGACGCACCATATGGCGCCGCCTGCCTGCCCTCCAAGACTCATGGAAGGGCTGCTGGAATGCGCGTGGAGCATTGGCGGTCAAGAAATGCGCCCGCCGGGGCTGGCATGGCTCCCGCCGGCACCCTAGGGTCCGCGCGTTCCAGGCGGGAGAAAGGTGGATGGATCAGGTTGCACTCGGGATTGTCGGCTTCGGCATCATGGGGGAGCGCCTCGTCCGCACGGCCTTCCCGCATCCGGCGGTCCGCCTCGCCGGGGTGTGGGATCCCTCGCCCGAGGCGGCGGCACGGCTGGCCGCCACGGGCTCCGGCGCGCCGATGCTGGCGGACGCGGAGGCGGTGATCGCGGCCTGCGATGCGCTCTACATCGCCGCGCCGCCGGCGGCACATCTTCCGATCGCGCGCGCGGCCCTGCGCGCCGGCCGGGCGGTGCTGCTCGAAAAGCCCCTGGCGACCGACCTGGAGGACGCCGCGAAATTCGTCGCCGAGGCCGAGCAGGCGGGCGCGCGTGCGGCGGTGAACTTCCCGATGGCCTCCTCACCGGCGGTAGCGCAGCTTTCCGCCTGGCGCGAGGCAGGCAGCCTCGGCACCCCGCGCGAGCTGCGGATCACCGCCGACTTCGCCCGCTGGCCACGCGGCTGGCAGCAGGACGCGGCGGGGTGGCTGGCGCGTCGGGCAGAGGGTGGCTTCACCCGCGAGGTGGTCTCGCATTTCCTGTTCCTCACCCGCCGTCAGCTGGGGCCGCTGGAACTGCTCTCCGCGCAGGTCGAATACCCGGAGGGCGAAGGGGCTGAAACCGGCATCACCGCCGAGCTGCGGGCCGGCGGCGTGCCGGTTCTGCTTTCCGGCAGCGTCGGCCGGATCGAGGCGGATGAAGTCAATTCCTGGACCCTGACCGGCTCCGAAGGCGCCATCCGCCTGCGCGACTGGTCCTATGCCGAGCGGCTGGACGCCCAGGCCGGCTGGCAGGCCGCGCCGGATGCCTTGGCCAATACCGCCATGCGGCCGCAGGTGCTGCGCGCGCAGATGGACAAGCTCGCCGCCCTGACCCGGGGCCAGCCCCAGACCCTCGCGACCCTGCGTGAGGCGCTGGAGGTGCAGCAGGTGGTCGAGCGCATCCTGGCGGCCTGAGTTCCGTCTCTCCTACCAGAGGAGTCATCTCGCATGTTACCTTTGGAGCGGCAGCCGGAGGCTGCTTCGCTTCCCCTGTTCGCCGTCACCAGAGCCGAGCTTGCCGCCTTCCTGGAGAGCCGGACGGTCGGGCAGCGCGCCTTCCTGACGGCCAGCGGCTTCGTCGGGGCGAAGGGTGACCTGCGCCTGTTGCCGGATGCGGAAGGACTGGCCGGCGCCGTACTCGGCCTGGGGGAAGGGCCGGCCTCGCTCTGGTCCTATGGCGGCCTTCCCCATGCGCTTCCGGAAGGAACGGTCTGGCACCTCGCCGACCCCGCCCAGGAGGAGAGGGCGACATTGGGCTGGTGCCTCGGCGCCTATCGTTACACCCGCTACAAGCCGGCCCGCCGAAGCCCGGCGCGGCTGCGGCTTCAGGCGGAGCAAGCCGAAGCCATCACGGCGGCCGAGGCGGCCTGGCTGGTCCGCGATCTGATCAACACACCGGCGGCGGAGCTGAGCCCCTCGCAACTCGCGGCAGCGGTGGGTGCGCTGGGTGCCCGGCGTGGCGCAAAGGTAGAGCGGATCAGCGGCCCGGAACTGAGCCGCCAGTTTCCGGCCGTGGCCGCCGTGGGGCAGGGGAGCCATCGCCCGCCGGAAGTGGCCATCCTGCACTGGGGCCGCGCCGAGGACCCGTTGCTGGCGCTCTGCGGCAAGGGGGTGGTGTTCGATACCGGCGGCCTGGACCTGAAGACTCCCGAAGGCATGCGGCGCATGAAGAAGGACATGGGCGGCGCCGCCATCCTGATCGGCCTTGCCGAAATGATCATGCGCAGCGGCCTGCCGGTGCGGCTGATGCTGAGCGTCGGCTGCGTGGAGAACGCCGTCTCGGAGCGCGCTCTCCGCCCTTCCGACGTCATCCGGACCCGCAGTGGCCGGACGGTCGAAATCGGCAATACCGATGCCGAGGGGCGCCTCGTCCTGGCCGATCTGCTCACCCATGCGGCCGAGCGGCGCCCCTTCCTGATGATCGACTGCGCGACCCTGACCGGTGCGGCGCGCGTCGCGCTCGGCCCCGATCTGCCTGCCCTGTTCACGCCAGACGAAAGCCTGGCAGCGACACTATTGGCGGCCGGTCGACGGGTCGAGGACCAGCTCTGGCAACTTCCGATACATGCCGGTTACGATTCGTGGCTCGACAGTTCCGTCGCCACTCTTAACAACATCGGCCAGAAGCCCATGGCCGGGGCAATCGTTGCTGCATTATTTCTGAAAAGATTTGTTCCAGACGATGTTCGTTGGGCCCATCTCGACCTATATGCCTGGAACGACACGTCGAGGCCAGGCCGCCCTGAGGGCGGCGAAGCGCAAGCGATGCGGGCACTGCATGCCGGCATCGCGGAACTCATCGCTGGCTATAAAGACGAGCAGGTCATATCGAAACCGTGACGCTGTTGTCGAATTAAGACGTGACACCCCTGCTGGCTGAGAGGCCGGTATCTGTTCTCACCTTCCGCGCGCCGGATGCGCCGCGGAATTGCCTTGCTGAGGATCAAACCGAGATGCCCGTTCATAACTCTCCGGATCACCTGATTGGCATTTTCCGGGATACGGTGGTGGCTTTGGTTCGGCGTGACGGGCATGACTTGTCAGCCCGGCAGCTCGGCGTGTTCCTGACCGTCTACATGGGCGAGGGGCCTCACACGGTCCGCGGCCTTGCCGCTGCACTCAATGTCTCGAAGCCGGCGATTACGCGTGCGCTGGACCGGCTCGGTGAGCTTGATCTCGCGCGTCGCAAGACCGATCCGCAGGACCGCCGCAGCGTTCTCGTGCAGCGTACAGTGAAGGGCGCCTCCTTCCTGAAGGAGATCCGCTCCGTGATGATGGAGGCGGATGGCGCGAACCGTGGCGTCGCGCATGTCCAGCCCGCCAACAGCGAGAGTGCCGCGCGCCGCGCCAGCTGACCTCTCGTCGTCGCAGCCAACAGATCTACAACCTTTGGCTGTGCTGTTCGGTTACAGTTCGCTCCGTTATGCTTTGGGGGGTGTCTGACCTGTAGGCGCCCTCTTTGGCTTTTTCGAACTATTCAAGATCGGTTTGCGGAGAGAGAACAGAAGCCGGCGTGGCATGAATTCGTTCTGACATACCTACTCGGATCGGCCCTACTTGGATCGGCAAGGTCCGCCCGGTTGTTCTCAGGATGGGAGGAGCCACCATCCGCGCCCCCTGGAAGCAAAGCCGGGGCCTATCGACAGGTCAGCCGTCCCAGGGCCAGTTTGGCGCCTTCCCAGGCTCCCGCCTGGAGTGCGCGAGCAGGAAAAGAGAGGCGCCATGCCCAATCCGCCTACTGGCTTCGTGCCCGGCCTCACCCTTGCATCTGCACGAACGATTGCCGACGCGGCTTTGGCGAAGGGGCGCGAACTAGGTCTGGCACCTCTGACCGTGGTCGTCTTGGACCAGGCCGCTCAGCCGAAGCTCGTCGTGCGTGAGGATGGCGCCAGCCTGCTGCGCCCGGAGATTGCGATGGGCAAGGCCTTCGGCGCCATGGCGCTCGGCTTTGGCGGGCGTGAGCTGGCACGCCGTGCTGCCAGGATGCCCGGCTTCATGAACGCCCTTTCCGACCTGTGCGGGGGCAGGGTCGTCCCCGTCCCTGGCGGTGTCCTGGTACGGGACGGCTCTGGCACGGTGCTCGGCGCCGTCGGGATTTCCGGCGATGCCTCGGAGAAGGATGAGGTCTGCGCCGTTGCCGGCATCGCCGCCGCTAGCTTGGTTGCGGATACCGGCGATCCGGAATGACCGGGTCGCTGGCCGGGAGGTAGTCCGCCCTCCCGGCCAGACCGCCTCACTTCGCGCGGCGCGGCGCCGGTGCGAAGCCGGCCGGAATCATCAGCTTGTTCTCCTGCTTCAGGAGATAGCCGGCCTCCGCGCTGCGCTCGAGATAGCTGCTCCACTCGAGGTCAGCCTGCATGGCCGCCCGGCGGCGGGCCCGGTCGGCGGCATCCTCATAGGCCCAGATGTGGACATAGGTGTTCACGTCGCCCGTCTCGGTGGTCAGGAAGGCGATCGGCATGCCGAGGTGCCGCGTCTGCGGCTCCCAGCCATAAGTATGGTAAAGCTCAAGCTGCTTCTTGAGCGTGCCTGGGCGGCAGGTGTAGGTGCGGTGGTCAATCAGCATGGTCGCGCTTCCTCCTGGGAACGCATCCAGCATGGCCGCCCCAGCCGGCGCCAACAAGCCTGAGCGACCCGCCCCGCTCGCGCGGATGCTCTCTTGTCGCCGGCCCGCCGGCATGAGATGCCCTGCTCATGCTCCGCGCCCTTTACGATCGTGTCCTTCTCCTTGCGGGCCATCGCCATGCCGGCACCTGGCTGGCACTGGTCTCCTTCGCGGAGAGCAGCTTCTTTCCCATCCCGCCCGACGCCATGCTGGTGCCGATGTGCCTCGCCCGGCCCGAACGGGCCTGGCGCTATGCGGCGATCTGCACCGTCGCCTCGGTACTAGGCGGGGTGCTCGGTTATGCGCTCGGCTTTTTCCTGTTCGAGGCGCTGGCTCAGCCTGTCCTGGCCGCCTACGGCTACGAGCATGCGCTGGAGAATTTCCGCGGCTGGTTCGATCGCTGGGGCGCCGCGGTGATCCTGATCAAGGGGCTGACACCAATCCCCTTCAAGATCGTCACCATCGCCGCCGGTGCCGCCGCCTTCGACCCCTGGATCTTCCTGCTGACGAGCGCGATCACCCGCGGCGCCCGGTTCTTTCTGCTGGCGCTGCTACTGCGCCGCTTCGGCACACCGATGCGCAGCTTCATCGAGCGGCGCCTGACCCTGCTGACCAGCGTCGCCGCCGTCGCCATTCTGCTCGGATTCGCCGCTCTGCGCCTGATGTAGGATAGGAGCCGGGGCGCTTCGGCGCCCCTTGGCTCCGTTCAGCCGAGCTGCTGCGCCGCCTCCATGACCGCCTTCGCATGACCTGGCACCTTCACCTTGCGCCAGATGCGCGCGATCCGGCCTTCCCGGTCAATCAGGAAGGTCGCCCGGTCCATCCCCATGTAAGTCCGGCCATACATCGACTTCTGCACCCAGGTGCCATAGGCCTCCGCCGCCTGCTTCTCCGCATCGGAGGCCAGGGGGAAGCTCAGGCTGTACTTCGCGGCGAACTTCTCGATCGGGCCCATGGGGTCCGGCGAGACGCCGATGACATCGAGGCCGATCTGCTGGAGCGCCGGGAGAGCCTCCTGGAAGTCACAGGCTTCCCTGGTGCAGCCCGAGGTATCGGCCTTGGGATAGAAGTACAGCACGAAGGGCTTTCCCCTCATCGTGGCCAGCGACACGGTGCGCCCGCCGCTGGCCGGCAGGGTGAAGTCCGGCGCCGGACTGCCTTCCTCGATGGTCATTCGGTCCCTCCAACAAGCTGGCCAAGGCGGCGTTCAAAGATGCTCCGCACCTGCTCGGCATGAACGCGCATCTGCTCGCGGAATGCGGAAAGGTCAAGCGCGCCCTGGCCCAGCAGAGGCGCCGTCGCACGCAGCAGAGCGGCAGCCGTGGGGGCGGGCAGCCGATCCTCCCGCCAGCGGCCGACCGTCAGCCGCAGCAGGCCGAGGGTTGTGCGCCAGAGCCGGTCCGCGGCGATCAGCGCCTCGGCCTCATCGGCGGGCAGGACATGCGCCTTGGCGAGCTTCGCGAGGGCCACGCGAGTCGTCGGTGCGAGGATGCCCGGATGACGATGCGCATGGGCCAGCTGCAGCGCCTGGGCGATGAACTCCACCTCGACCAGCCCTCCCGACATGGCCTTGATGTCCCATGGACCCTCGGCCGGAAGGTCGCGCAGCATCCGCAGGCGCATCGCATGCGCATCGGCGATCGCGGCGTCGCCGGCATGGTCCAGGATGACGGTGCGTATCGCGCTAGTGATCCGCCGGCGCAGGCCAGGCGGCCCGGCGACGCAGCGGGCCCGGGTCAGCGCCATGCGCTCCCAGGTCCAGGCACTCTCGGCGTGGTATCGCATGAAGCTGGAGAGCGAGGTGGCGACAGGACCCTTGCTGCCCGAGGGGCGCAGCCGCATGTCCACCTCATAGAGCTTGCCCTCGGCCCCCGGCGTGGTAACGGCCGAGACGAACTGCTGTGCCAGGCGGCCGAAATAGACGCTGGGCGGCAGGGAGCGGCGCCCGCCCCGGCTGTCCTCGGCCTCCTCCGGGTGGTCATAGATCAGGATCAGGTCCAGGTCGGAGCTGGGCAGCATCTCCCGTCCGCCAAGCTTGCCCAGCGCGACGACAGCGAAGGCACCGCCTTTAACCTTGCCGAATCGCTCGGCGAAGTCGCTGCTGACATGGGGCAGCAAGGCGCTGATGGCCGCATCGGCCAACTCGCTGCGCGCGAGCCCGGCCGCATCGGCATCGAGGACGCCTTCCAGCGCCGCCGCGTTGATCTCGAACTTGCCCTCCGTGACCAGCCGGCGGGCGCCCTCCAAGGCTTCCTCGAAATGCCGGGCCGACTTCAGCAGCACGGGAAGCACGGTGGCGGCGCTGCCCGGCCCGCTGCCTGCGAGCAGCCCGTCGAGGGAGGCCGGATTATGGGCCAGATGATTCGCCAGGGCGGGGCCGGCACCCAGGATACCCGCGACCCGCCGCAGGAGGGCAGGATTGCGCTGGAACAGGGAAAGCACATGGACCCCCGCCGGCAGGCGCGACAGCACCTCATCGAAGCGGGCCAGGGCGGTGTCCGGCTCCCGTTGCGCGGCGAAGGCGGTCAGCAGCGCCGGCATCAGCAGCGTGAGAAGCTCGCGCGCCCGCTCGCTGCGGGTCGAGCGGGTGCGTCCGTGATGCCAGCCGCGCACCAGCGCGGCGATGCGGCTGGGGTCGGCAAAGCCCATGGCGCTGAGGGTGCGCAGGGTCTCGGGATCATCCTGCGTGCCGGTGAACACGAGGCTGCCGCCGATCTGCCCTTCCGTGGCAGGCGCGCTGAGGGCCGGCTCATGCTCGAACATCTGGGCATAGTGCTGCTCAACCCGGTTCAGGTGATGGGTGAGAGCGGCGCTGAAGCTCGCCAGATCCGGAAAACCCATGAAGCTGGCGATCCGCGCCAGGCCCTCCTCGTCCTCCGGCAGTCGCTGGGTCTGCCGGTCGGCCACCATCTGCAACCTGTGCTCGACATTGCGCAGGAAAATGTAGGCATCGGCGAGGTCGGCGGCCGCTCGGCGGTCAAGCCGGCCCGCACCGGCCAGCGCTGCGAGGGCTCCGAGCGTCGTCGGGTCGCGCAGGCCGGGGTCGCGGCCTGCCCAGATGAGCTGCAGCACTTGCGTGGTGAATTCGATTTCACGAATCCCGCCGCGACCGAGCTTGACGTCATGCCCCGCGACCTGCACCTGGGCATGCGCACCGCGCGCGCCGTGGGCGGCATGGATCTGCCGCCTGATGGCGTGGATGTCGGCGATCATCGCGAAATCCAGATGGCGACGCCAGACGAAGGGACGGATCTCCGTCAGGAAATGCTCGCCCAGGGCACGGTCGCCGCCAACCGGGCGGGCCTTGATCATCGCCGCCCTTTCCCAGTTCTGGCCCAGGGACTCGTAGTAGGAGATGGCGGTGGGAATGCTGACCGCGAGCGGCGTCGCGGCCGGGTCGGGCCGCAGGCGCAAATCGGTGCGGAAGGCATAGCCATCCGCCGTCCGTTCCTCCATGAGCCGCACGAGGTCGCGTGCGATGCGGACATAGAGCGCGCCAGCCCGCTCCGCGTGGTAGGCTGCTGCGCTCGGTTCGTAGAGCACCATCAGGTCGATATCGGAGGAGTAGTTGAGTTCGCGTCCGCCCAGCTTGCCCATGCCGAGAATGGCCAACCCGGAACCGCGGGCAACGGCGCGCGGGTCCCGCGCGCCGGCGCGTGGCAACCGCAACTCACCTCGCTTGGCCGCCTCGCGCAGCAGATGGGCGCAGGCGTAATCGATTGCTGCCTCGGCCAGGGCAGACAATGCGCCGGTGACCCGGTCCAGCGACCAGGCGCCCGAGAGGTCGGCGGCTGCGATGACCAGCGCCGCCTGCCGCTTGGCTTGCCGGAGCAGGGCGGCCACGGCGGGGCGGGCCGCATCAGGGTCGGCGCGGTGCAGCGGATCGAGTGCAAGGTCCAGCGCGAAGTCCGGTCCGCGCGCGGCAAAGCGCAGCAGAGTCGCGCTCTCCCGCTCGGCCAATTCGGCCAGATAAAGGCTGTGCCCGCCCAGCGCGCCGAGGAGTGCTTCGCCCTCTGCCGTCGCGGCATAGCTTTGCTCGGCGGCGCCGCGCTGGCTGAAGGCGTCGATCAGATGCCTCGCGGCGGTGGCGTCGAAGGGGGTGGGCAGGCGGCGCGGGATGTCGGTCATGTCCGGGCAGCGAACCCATGCACCGCCTAAGCCGTCAAGCCCTCCGCTGTGGTCGCCTGCTGGCCCGCATGGCGCTAGCGCTGGCGCTGCTGGTCGGGCTGGCGGCCGGCGGTCTGCTGTGGCGCCTCGGACAGGGCCCGCTGCATCTGCCGATGCTGGCCGACGCACTGGTGCGGAGCGGCATCGCCAGTTCCCTGGCACCTGGCCTGGAAATCGGCGATGTGGCGCTGGCCTGGGCCGGTTACTGGGAGGGCCATCGCTCTCCGCTGGAACTGCGCATCAGTGGCCTGCAACTGCGCGATGACCGGGGGGCCATCCGGCAGGAGCTTCCGGATGCCGTCGTCACGCTCTCGGCCGGGTGGCTGCTGCGCGGCGAGGTGGCGCCGATCACCGTGGTGGTGGACCGGCCCAGCATCGTCCTGGAGCGCGATCCCGATGGGGCTGTTTCCCTCGCGATGGGCCGCCGCGCCTCAGCCGCCGCGCCCGACGAGTCCGGCGGCGAGGTCCTGCAACGCCTGCTGGGGCGCGAGGCGGAGCAAGGTCCCTGGGGCCTTCTCCGGCAGATCGACATCACCGACGGCCGCCTCACCGTACTCGACCGCCAGCTCGGGCTGACCTGGCAGCTCGAAGGCGTTTCGCTGGCGCTCCGGCGCAAGGCGAAGGGCGGCGGCGTGCAGGCTGAAGGGAGGGCTGGCTTACAGCTGCCGGGGCAGGGCGGCACCCTTCCTGTCCGCCTCTCCGGCAGCGTGGATGCGAAGGGGCCTGTGCTTGAGGGCGCTCTTTCGCTGCCGGCGCTCGAACCGGCGCGGCTCGCGACACTCCTGCCGGCTCTGGCGCCGCTCGCCCTGTTCGACGGTTCGCTGACGCTCGATCTGTCGGCCCGCTTCGATGGTCATGCGCCGGATGCGGTGCCCCAGCTTGGCCTTCGCGTGACATCCGGGGCCGGCAGCGTCATGGCCGGCGGTCAGCGGCTCCCCTTCGCCAGCCTGGCGCTTGAGGCGAGAGGAACGCCGAACGCTTTGCAGCTCGACCGCCTGCGGCTTGCGCTGGCGCCAGTACAGCGCCCCTCCGGCACCTCGCCGCCCGCACCGGTCCTGGAGGCGACAGGGCGAGCGGCCCTGCGGGACGACCGCTGGCGCGCCGCTCTGGATATCGGCCTTGATCAACTGTCCGCCGCCGACCTGGGTGCCTATTGGCCGCCCGCCGCTTCCCGCAATGCCCGCAAATGGGTGGTGGAGAATGTCACCGCGGGCACCTTCCGCGACGGCCGCTTCTCGCTCGAGGCGGAGTCCGCCGAAGACCTGTCGGGCCTGCGCGTAACCATGCTGAAAGGGGCGCTGCACCTGGAGCATGGGGTGGTGCATTGGCTGCGGCCCATCGCTCCCTTGGAAGAGGCCGAGGCGGATGCGCAATTCGGCCTGAAGGAGATCGTCATCCGGGTTGCCTCGGCCCGACAGTCGGGCACCACCCTGACCAGCCCCGGCGCGACCATTCGCTTCCACGCCCTCGATACCCGTGACGAGCAGGCGGAGATCGATGCGCGGCTGCGCGGGCCGGTGCCGCAGGTGGTGACGCTGATCCAGCATCCGCGGCTCAAGCTGTTCGAGAAGCGCCCGCTCGGTCTGAAGGACCCGAGGGGGCAGATGGAAGGGCGACTCCACTTGGCCTTTCCCCTCCTGGAGGACATTCCGTCCGAAGCCTTGCAGGTCAATGTGCAGGCGCAGCTCACCCAGCTTCACCTCGCCGATGTGGTGATGGGCAAGACGCTGGACCGCGGCACGGCGACCCTGACGGTGGACAACAGCCGCCTGCGCGTGACGGGTGACGCCCAGCTCGCGGGCATCCCGACGCAGCTCGCCGTCGAGATGGATTTCCGCCCCGGCCCGCCGGCTCAGGTCGTACAGCGGGTTCGCGCCGAGGCGCGGCCGGACGCCAGCAGGATCGGCGATTTCGGCCTCGATCTTGATGGCTTCGTGGAGGGGCCGGTTGGCGTTCAGGTGATGATGGAGGAGCGGCGCGACGGCGAGATGAAGGTGCGCATCGCCGGCGACCTGAAAGACAGCCGCATGACCCTCTCGCCCCTCGGCTGGCAGAAGGCGCCCGGCGCGGTCGCCGCCGCCCAGGCGGATCTCCGCGTCTCCGGAGATGCACTGCGCGCCGTCGATAGCTTCCGCGTGGAAGCGCCGGGCCTGCTGGCCCGCGGCCGTGTCAGCTTCGGCCCCCAGAGCCGGCTGGACCGCGTCGATGTACCGGAGGCGCGCGTCTTCGCCGGCCGCTTCGCCATGGAGGCGCGCCCGCCCGTGCAGTCAGGAGGGCCATGGCGCTTCCGGCTGACAGGACCTGCGCTGGATCTTGGTCCCTTCCTCGCCGAGCCCGACCCGCCGCCGCAATCCGGCGCGGCGGCCGAGGACGGAGCGCCCGTGACGCTGGAGGCCCGTTTCGATCGCGTCTTGCTGGGCGAGGGCAGGAGCCTCTCCGCTGTCCAGGGGCGCGCCGGTGTCGATCGGCGGGGGGTCCTGAGGGAGGCGCGGTTCTCCGGCCTCGCCGGTCCTGCGGGCGGGTTCGACGTCACCATTGTGCCCAAGGGCCAAGGGCGCGACCTGAACCTCAATGCGGCGGATGCTGGAGCCTTGCTGCAAGCCTTCGATGTGCTGCGGCAGGTGCAGGGCGGAAAGCTGACGGTGAACGGCCACTGGGCGAACAATGCGCCGGGCACGGCACTCGTCGGGACGGCGGAGATGTCGGACTTCACGGTCCAGGAGGCCGCCGGCATCGGCAAGCTTTTGCAGGCCCTGACGGTCTATGGCGTGCTCGATGCGGTTCGCGGCCCGGGCCTGAGCTTCTCCCAACTGGTGGCGCCTTTCACGCTGACGCCTCAGGCGCTTTCCCTGAAGGAGGTGCGCGCTTTTTCCTCTTCTCTGGGCGTGACGGCCAAGGGAAGCATCCTGCGCCGCGAAGGGACACTCGATCTGGAGGGAACGATCGTACCGGCCTATGTGCTGAACTCGCTCCTGGGACAAATCCCATTGCTCGGCCGCCTGTTCAGCCCCGAGCGAGGCGGCGGCCTCTTCGCGGCCACTTGGCAGATGCGCGGCTCCGTGCAGGATCCGACCGTCTCCGTGAACCCTCTCGCGGCGCTGACGCCCGGGTTCCTGCGCGGCCTCTTCGGCGGCCGTGCCGAGAAGGCACAGCCGCCGGGGCGATGAAGCCGGCCCTGGGGCGGGCGGCCGCGCAACAATCCGCAGGCCGCCCCGAGCAGTGCGCCTCAGCCGGCCGCGCGGATCAGCACATGGCGCTTGCGGCCGGCGGACAGCTTGGCCGCGCCCTCGCGCAGATCCGCCTTGGTCACGCTGTGCGTCTCGTCGGTCACGGCTTCATCGTTCAGCCGCAGGCCGTTCTGCCGCACCAGGCGCCGCGCCTCGCCCTTGCTGGCGGCGAAGCCCGCTTGGACGGCAAGGTCGATCAGGGCGGCGGGGAGAGCCGCGGTGATACTGGGCAGCGTCTCGGCGGCCTGGCCCTCCTCGAAGGCCCGGCGCGCCGTTTCAGCGGCCTGCTCAGCAGCCGCACGGCCATGCAGCAGCGCGGTCGCCTCGGTGGCGAGCACCTTCTTCGCCTCGTTCACCTCGGCGCCGGACAACGTGGCCAGCCGCCGGACCTCGTCCATCGGCAGTTCCGTGAAGAGGGCCAGGAAGCGCCCGACATCGGCATCCTCGGCATTGCGCCAGAACTGCCAGTAATCATAGGGGGACAGCTTCTCGGCATTGAGCCAGACGGCGCCCGCGGCGGTCTTGCCCATCTTGGCCCCGGAGGCGGTGGTCAGAAGCGGCGTGGTGAGGCCGAAAGCCTCCTTGCTCTCCATCCGGCGCACTAAGTCGGCGCCCATGATGATGTTGCCCCACTGGTCGGAGCCGCCCATCTGCAGCGCCACGCCGTGCCGCCGGAACAGTTCCAGGAAGTCGTAGCCCTGGAGCAGCATGTAGTTGAACTCGAGGAAGGAGAAGGACTGCTCCCGCTCCAGCCGCTGCTTCACGCTTTCCATCGAAAGCATGCGGTTGACGCTGAAGTAACGCCCGACCTCACGCAGGAAGGGGATGTAGAGCAGCTTGTCCAGCCAGTCGGCATTGTCCACCATGATGGCGTCGGTCGGGCCGTTGCCGAAGGTGACGAAGGCATCGAAGACCTTCCGGATGCCGGCCTTGTTCAGGTTGATCTGCTCGTCGGTCAGCAGCGGCCGGGCCTCGTCCCGGAAGGAGGGGTCGCCCACCTTGCTGGTGCCGCCGCCCATCAGCACCACAGGCTTGTGCCCCGTCCGCTGCAGCAGGCGCAGGATCATGATCTGCATGAGGCTGCCGACATGCAGGCTGTCCGCCGTGCAGTCGAAGCCAATATAGGCCGGGAGGACGCCCTGCTTCATCCGGGCGGCCAGCGCCGCCTCGTCCGTCACCTGGTGGATGTAACCGCGCTCGCGCGCGATATGCAGGAAATCGTCCATTGTCGTCCGTATCCGCTTCTGACCGGGGTTCCCCCGAGGCTGCGGCCCTAGCACAGTGTGGCGATGCTGCGAACCATTGGCCTGATGAGTGGCACCTCGCTGGATGGCGTGGATGCCGCATGGTTGGAGACGGACGGTGATCAGGTGGGGCGTGTCGGGCCCAGCCTGACTTTGCCCTACGAGCCTGAACTGCGGCGGGATCTCCGCAAGTTGCTGGATCTCGCCCCCGATCTGCCCGCCGACGATCCTTTCCTGCTGGATTGCGAGCGCCGCCTCACCGAGCGCCATGTTGAGGCAGTGATCAAGCTGGGCCTGGAAGCGGACCTGATCGGTTTCCATGGCCAGACGATCCTGCATCGCCCCGCCGCCGGCCGCCCGGGCCTGGGCCGTACCTGGCAGATCGGCGACGCGGCGCTGCTGGCCCGCCAGACCGGGGTGAGGGTGGCCTATGACTTCCGCACCGCCGACGTGGCCGCCGGGGGCCAAGGCGCCCCGCTGGTCCCCATCGCGCATGCGGTAATGGCCGCGCAACTGCCGAAGCCCCTGGTCATCCTGAATCTCGGGGGAGTCGGGAATGTCACCTGGATCGGGCGCGACCATCGGCTGATCGCCTTCGATACCGGGCCGGCGAACGGGCCCCTCGACGACTGGGCGCGGCGCTCGACGGGCGCCGACTACGACAAGGACGGCCGCCTCGCGCTCGCGGGCCTGCCGGACGGGGCCGTCATGGCACGCCTGCTGGCGCACACCTACCTTCAGGCCCCGCCGCCAAAGTCGCTCGACCGGCTGGATTTCGATCGCGCCCTGCGGGAAGCCGGCGCGGGCGAGCTGTCACCGGCCGATGGCGCAGCGACGCTGGTTGCCTTCTGTGCCTGCGCCGTGGCAGCAGCGGCTCGGCACTTCCCCGAGCCGCCTTTGCAATGGCTGGTGGGCGGCGGCGGACGCCGCAACCCGGCCCTCATGCGGGCCCTCGCTTGCGCCTTGCCCGAGCCGGTGCGGGCGGTCGAAGTGGCGGGCTGGGATGGCGATGCGCTGGAGGCTCAGGCCTTCGGGATCCTGGCGGCGCGTGTGGCGCGGGGCCTGCCGCTCACCTTTCCGGGCACGACCGGCGCGCCGGAGCCGCTGGCCGGTGGGCGCCTGACCGGGTCCTGAAGCTCGTCGGCACGGAAAAGGGGCTGGGAGGCAGAAGCCTGCCCGGCCTCTTTTTCGTGCCGCGGCCTGGCGGATCAGTCGGCCGCCATGGCCATCCGGGTGCGGTTCAGCATGGTCTGGACGTGATCTTCCGCCGCGTCCGCAACCTTCTCGGTCTGTTCGGCGGCGAAGACATGGCCGGCGCCTTCCTGGACGCGATAGTCAATCTGGATGCCACGCTGGGTGTTCAGCTTCTCGACCAGCTTGCGGACGGAGCTTTCCGGCACCAGTTCGTCATTGGCGCCGTGCAGGATCAAGCCGGAGCAGGGGCAGGGTGCCAGGAACCCGAAGTCATAGTGGCTGGCGGGCAGGGCAATGGAGACGAAGCCTCCCATCTCCGGTCGTCGCATCAGCAATTGCATGCCGACATAGGCGCCGAAGGAATAGCCGGCGACCCAGAGCATCGAAGCGTTCGGGTTCACCGCCTGCAGGAAGTCCAGCGCCGCTGCGGCATCCGAGATTTCCCCGATGCCGCCGTCGTAGCGCCCCTGACTGCGACCGACACCCCGGAAATTGAAGCGCAGGGTGGAGAAACCCATGTTCTGGAAGCGCGTGTAGAGCGCATGCACCACGCGGTTGTTCATCGTCCCGCCATGCAGCGGGTGAGGATGCAGCACCAGGGCCACTGGGGCATTGGGCTGCTTCGCGTGGTGGTAACGACCCTCGAGCCGGCCATCCGGCCCGGCGAACATGACTTCAGGCATCGTCCCCTTGCATCCAGTACGGTGGGCGCGGCAGCGCCCGGTTGGGAAACCGTGATGGCCCGGATGCCCCGCGAAGGCGCGAACCGGGCCGGCCAAGGCGCGCCCCGGAGGGCGCTGTGGAACCGACATGCATGCGACGCTGAGCGCCGCCAAATGGTTGACCAATCCAGTCAGGAACAATAGCGTTGACTGGCGCGACGGACCGTCGCAGTGCATGGCTCCCATCGTGACCTTAGTCGTCCCGGGGCAGGCTTCCGCTCCCCGCGACGCGGTCAATATAGGCAACAGGGCGGCGCTTTCATAACGGATTCATGGCATGCCCCTGTCTCGGGTGCGGATTAGTCCTCATATTTCCTGCGTGCAGGGTCGTCGCGCAGGACGGCGGAATAGCTGAGCCATGCGCTTATCTACACGCGGGCGCTATGCTGTGATGGCTTTGGTGGAGCTTGCGGCCCGCGCGCAAGGCCGGCGTCCGGAGGATGGCAGCCTTGCGTGTTGCGCAGGGGCCTCGGCCTCCTCCGGTGCTCCCACCGACCGGCCGGTCAGCTTGGCGGAGATCGCGCAGGCGCAACTTCTCTCGGTGGCCTATTTGGAACAGCTTTTCGCCCGGCTGAGGCGTGCGGGGCTGGTCGCTTCCGCACGGGGGCCAGGAGGTGGGTACCGGCTCGCGCGCCCAGCGGCGGCGATTAGCATCGGCGCCATCATCGAGGCGGTAGATGAACCGATCACAGCCACCCGCTGTGGCGAGGGAACGCCGGGCTGCCTGGCCGGGAACCGCTGTCTGACACACGACCTCTGGGACGAACTGGGCTCCCAGATCAGCCTTTTCCTGCGCCATATTTCCCTGGCCGATGTGGTGGAAGGGCGGGTCTGCGGCCGCGCCATGCCGCCCCGAACCCCGTCGTGACCCCGCTCTATCTGGATGCCAATGCCACGGAGCCGCTGCGCCCGGCGGCGCGCGAGGCGGTGCTGGCGGCGCTGGACCTGCTCGGCAACCCCTCCTCGGTGCATGCCGCGGGCCGGGCGGCGCGGCAGATGCTGGAACAGGCGCGGCGGCGGATCGCCGAGCGCTTCGGCACCTCGCCCCAGGAGGTGGTGTTCACCTCAGGGGCGACGGAGGCGAATGCCCTCGCCCTCCACAGCCTGGGCCGGGGCCGGAGCCTGGGCCGGGGCCGGCGGATCCTCGCGGGAGCAACGGAGCATCCGGCAATCCTCCGGGCTGTTCCAGGCATTGTCACGGTGCCGGTCCTTCCGGACGGGCAGGTGGATGTCGCCGCCCTCGCGGCAGCCTTGGCGGAAGGACCTCCGGCCCTGGTCTGCCTGATGGCCGCCAACAACGAGACCGGCGTGCTGCATCCGCTGGAGGAGATTGCACCGCTCTGCCGAAAGCACGACGCGCTGCTCCATGTGGATGCGGTCCAGGTGGCGGGGCGACTGCCGCTCGATCTGGCAGCCCTGGGCGCGGACTCCCTGGCGCTTTCCGCGCACAAGCTCGGTGGCCCCAAGGGAGCCGGGGCTTTGCTGCTGCGGCGCGGCCTCGATCTTTCCGCGCTCTTCACGGGCGGTGGGCAGGAGCGTGGCCGTCGCGGCGGCACCGAGGCTCTGCCGGCGATCGCCGGCTTCGCCGCTGCTGTGGCGGAGCTCGACTTGGCCGAAGGGCAGAAACTGGCCGCGCTGCGCGATGCCATCGAGGAAGGTGCGCGCGCCATCGTGGTTGGGGCCGGGGCGCCACGGCTGCCCAACACCAGTTGTCTTCTGCTGCCCGGCGCTCCCGCGGAAACCCAGGTGATCGCGCTGGACCTCGCGGGCGTGCAGGTTTCAGCGGGGGCTGCCTGTTCCTCCGGCAAGGTGACTGCCAGCCCGGTGCTTCAGGCCATGGGCCTCGGGGCCGATGCAGGCTGCGCCATCCGGGTCTCGCTGCCATGGAATGCCCCCCCGGATGCCGCCCAGCGCTTTCTGACGGCCTATGCCGAAATGCGGCGACGCCTCGGATGCTGAAGGTGCCCGGAGGGAAGGGAGAATAAGCGCTCGGGCCGTGCCGCCTTCCGCTGGCCCGCCCTACGGCCCATATTCACCGCATGGCCGCTGTGAATCGCCCCATATACCTCGACAACCATGCAACGACGCCGCTGGACCCGCGCGTGCTGGCGGCCATGCGTCCGTGGTGGGAAGAGAATTTCGCCAATCCTCATAGCGTCGAGCATGCCCTCGGCCGTGCCGCCGAGGAGGCCGTCGAGACCGCCCGCCGCCATGTTGCCGCGCTGATCGGAGCGGAGGCGCGCGAGATCATCTTCACCTCCGGCGCGACGGAGGCGAACAATCTCGCCATCAAGGGCGCGGCCCGCTTCGCCGCCGCCCAGGGCGATGCCCGCCGGCGCATCATCACCGTCTGCACCGAGCATAAATGCGTCCTGGAGAGCGTGCGGGACCTGCAGGCGGAGGGCTTCGAGCCGGTGTTCCTGCCTGTGGAGCCGGACGGGATGCTGGAAGCGGAGACGCTGCGGCAAGCTCTTGCCGAGGCGCCGACCCTGCTCGTCTCCGTCATGGCGGTGAACAATGAGATCGGCGTGGTGCAGGATCTGCCGGCGCTGGCCGCCCTCGCCAAGGAGGCCGGCGCGCTGTTCCACACGGATGCGGCCCAGGCCGCGGGGCGCGTGCCACTGGATGTCGGGGCGGTGCCGATCGACCTGATGTCGCTCTCGGCACACAAGATCTACGGGCCGAAGGGCGTGGGCGCCCTCTATGTGCGCCGCCGCCCGCGTGTCCGCCTGATGCCCCTGCTCTCGGGGGGCGGGCAGGAGCGGGGCCTGCGCTCCGGAACGCTCCCTGCGCCATTGTTGGTGGGTTTCGGGGAGGCTGCCAGGATCGCCGCCGCGGAGGGCCTGCTCGATGCCGGGCGCATCGCCGCGCAGCGGGATCGCTTGCTGGCCGCGCTCTCTGCCGCCGTCCCCGGCCTGCGGGTGAATGGCGCAGCGGAGCACCGCGTCGCCGGAAACCTCAACATCACCTTTCCCGGCGGGGTCTCGGCGCAGACCATGCTGGCGCGGCTGCAGGATCTTTGCGTCTCCACGGGCTCGGCTTGCTCTTCGGCCGAGGTGGAGCCTTCCTACGTGCTGCGCGCCATCGGCCTTCCGGAAGCCGAAGCCGCGGCGACCTTGCGGATCGGCATCGGGCGCTTTACTTCGCCGGCCGATGTGGACCGGGCCGCTTCCCTGCTGACCGACGCCTGGCGCCACGCTCTTTCCGAAACCCAAGACGCGGCGGAGTAGACGAACGGCGATGCCGAAGATGACCTTCATCGAGCGCGATGGAACGCGCCGCGAAGTCGAGGCCCCGCTCGGCCTGTCCGTGCTGGAGATCGCGCATCGCCATGGCGTCGATATCGAAGGCGCCTGCGAGGGCAGCCTCGCCTGCTCGACCTGCCACGTGATCGTCGATGCCGGTTGGTTCGGCAAGCTGGCCGAGCCCACGGAAGACGAGGAGGACATGCTCGACCTCGCGTTCGACCTGCAGGAGACCTCCCGCCTCGGCTGCCAGATCATCATGACCGAGGAACTGGACGGGCTGGTGGTGAAGCTGCCGGCAGGTACCCGCAACGCGAGCGGGGACTGACCGCACTCATGTTTCCCGCGCCCTATGGCTCGCCGGATGGCTTGTTCAACCGGCTCCGCGATGCCGCGGAATCGCGGTGGGATGCCTATTGCTGGCACCCCTTCGTCCAGGGATTGGCCGAGGGGACGCTGCCGCTGGCGGCCTTCCGCCGCTATCTCGTGCAGGATTGGCTGTTCCTGATCCATTTCGCGCGCGCCAAGGCCCTGGCCGCCTTCAAGGCAGAGAGCCTGGAGGCCCTTCGTGGCAAGGCCGCCGCCCTCAATGCGCTCCTGGCCGAGATGAACGTGCATCTCGCCTATTGCGCCGAGTGGGGCATGACCGAGGCGGATGTCCTCGCCCAGACCGAGGCGCCGGAAACCGTGGCCTATACCCGCTGGGTGCTGGACCGCGGCATGGCCGGTGACATCCTGGATCTGGAGGTGGCGCTGGCGCCCTGCACCGTCGGCTATGGTGAGGTGGCGCAGCGGATCCAGGCTCATCCCGGCCGGCGCCGGGAGGGAAATCCCTACGAGAGCTGGATCGCCGCCTATTCCAGCCCGGAGTATCAGGCGCTCGCCCGCGGTTCGGCGGAACGGATCGACCGGCTCGGCACCACGCATGGCGGCGAGGCGCGCTTCCGGACCCTGGCCGCGACCTTCTCCGAAGCCGCCCGGCTGGAGGCCGCCTTCTGGCAGATGGGGCTCAACGCGGCACGATGAGAATTCTGGTCGCCATGTCGGGCGGGGTCGATTCCTCCGTGGTCGCCGGGCTCCTAAAGGAGCAGGGGCACGAGGTGATCGGCGCCACGCTTCAGCTCTACGACCATGGCGCCGCCGTGCAGAAGAAGGGCGCCTGTTGCGCCGGTCAGGACATCCACGACGCACGGGATGTCGCGGACCGGCTGGGCATCCCCCATTACGTCCTCGACCGCGAGACCCGCTTCCGTCAGGCCGTGATCGAGGATTTCGCCGACACTTATGCCCGCGGCGAGACGCCCATTCCCTGCGTCCGCTGCAATCAGACGGTCAAGTTCCAGGATCTGGTGCGGCTGGCGCGGGATCTGGGCGCGGAGGCTCTGGCAACCGGCCATTATGTCCGTCGCACTGAGGGGCCCACAGGGCCGGAGTTGCACCAGGCGGCGGACCCGGCACGCGACCAGTCCTATTTCCTGTTCGCGACCACACCGGAGCAGCTTGCCTTCAGCCGCTTCCCTCTGGGCGACTACGCCTCCAAGGCGGAGGTTCGCGCGGAAGCGGCACGGCTCGGCCTGACCGTGGCGGAAAAGCCCGATAGCCAGGATATCTGCTTCGTCCCACAGGGAAACTACCACGCGCTGGTGGCGCGGCTCCGCCCCGAAGCAGCCGAGCCCGGCACGATTGAGGATACCGAGGGCCGCGTGCTCGGCCGGCACCAGGGAATCGCACGGTTCACGGTGGGGCAGGGGCGGGGTCTCGGCGGCGCGTCACGCGATGCCGAGGGGCAGCCGCTCTATGTCTCCGCCCTGGACGCGTCACGTCGCCGGATTGTCGTGGCACCGCGCCAGCATCTGGCCTCGCCCGAGGTGGTGGTCGAGGAGGTGAACTGGCTCATCCCTCCGCCCACCGCGCCCCGTCCATGCCAGGTGAAGCTGCGCGCTCGCGAACTGCCGCAGCCCGCCACGGCCTTCTGGGACGAAGGGCAGCGGCGCCTGCGCGTTGTGCTAGAAACTCCGGCGATCGCCGCGCCAGGCCAGGGCTGCGTGCTCTATGATGGCGACCGCGTGCTCGGCGGCGGATTCATCCGCCGCAGCGAAGGGAGAGTTGACAGTGAAGGCCGGGCCGCCTAAACGGCGGCTCCCGGTTGGTCGCCTTTGGCGGTGTAGCTCAGCTGGTTAGAGCACGGCACTCATAATGCCGGGGTCGGCGGTTCAAGTCCGCCCGCCGCTACCAACCTCCCCATCTTCCATCCTCGACGTCCTAGCCTTCCTGGCTCCTTTCCGGCGCCAATGGAGAAGGCTCTCCTGTGTTTGGCTGAGGCCAGACTCTCCTTCCGGCGCGGCTGGTCTGCCGGGAGCAAGGGAGATCTGCCTTGCGGCCTGCGGCGATTTCTCTCATCCGACATCTTGCGGGTGGATTGTGGAATAACACATGATAACGCCGTATAAACGCCCGAGCAGGAACACTCCGATGTCGAAGGTTTACGTTATCCACGAAAATCCGCAGTGGTTACCGCCCCTGGCCGAGGCCTTCGACCGGATCGGGTTGCCTTGGGCGGAGCTCGACCTGTCGCGCGGGACCTTCGACCTGTCGCAGCCGCCGCCAGAAGGCGTATTCTACAATCGGATGAGCGCCTCCTCGCACACTCGCGGCCATCGCTATGCGGCGGAGCTGACGGCTGGCGTACTGGCTTGGCTGGTGCGGCACGGTCGCCGGGTGGTGAACGGTCCCGCCGCCCTGGACCTCGAGATCAGCAAGGCCCGGCAATACGCGGCGCTGGAGGGTGCCGGCCTTCGCATCCCGCGAACGGTCATGGTGCAGGACGATGCGGATGCTGTGATCGAGGCGGCCCGCCGCCACTTCGCGCCCGGCCCGCTGATCTTGAAGCCGAACCGGGGCGGCAAGGGTCTTGGTGTCCGTCTCTTCGCCTCCGTAGAGGCGCTGGCGGCGCATCTCGTCGATGCCCCGGCAGACGAAGCTCCGGTGGACGGGATCTGGCTGCTCCAGGACTATGTCCGTGCGCCGCGCCCGGTGATCACCCGCGCCGAATTCGTGGGGGGCCGCTTCGTCTATGCGGTCGAGGTGGATACGACGGCCGGCTTCGAGCTCTGCCCCGCCGATGCCTGCGCGACCGGCGATGCCTTCTGCCCGGTTGGTGCCGCGCCGGCCCAGGCCACCCCCCGCTTCGCCATCCTGCCTGACGGCATCGAGCCGGAGCTGAAGGCCCGCCTGGAAGGCTTCCTGGCGCAGAGCGGCATCGACGTGGCGGGCATCGAGTTCATCCGCGACACGGAGGGGCGGGTGCTGGTCTATGACGTCAACACCAACACCAACTACAACCCGGGCGCCGAAGAGGCTGCCGGCGTCGCCGGCACGCCGCGCTCCGGACCCGGCGCGCTGGCCGCTTTCCTGGCGGCCGAGCTGGGCAAGACGCAGCGCCACGCCGCCTGAGGCTCGCCAGAAGCGGCGCCCCTGTGCAGGCGGGGGCGCTCTGGCGATGCCTCAGAGCGAACGGTTGGCGCGCGCCACCACGGCCTCGAAGAGAACCTGGCAGCCGGCGGCAGCTTCCTCCGGCAGGATGCTCTCGGCCTCATTGTGGGAGAGGCCATCCTTGCAGGGCGTGAAGATCATCGCGGTGGGCACGCGGCGCGCGACATACACAGCATCATGCCCAGCGCCGGAGACGATCTCCCGCGCCGAATAGCCCAGACGGGCGGCACCCTCCCGCACGAGGCGGACGCAGTCGGGGTCGAAGGGCTGCATCGGGATCTGGAACAGCTCCGTCAGTTCCAGTACGCAGCCATTGGCGCTGACAAGCTGCTCGGCTTCAGCAGGGAAGCTGGCAGCCAGGGCTTCGATGACCGCATTCTCCGGATGGCGGAACTCGACCGAGAAGCGAACCTCACCGGGCACCACGTTGCGACTGTTGGGAGCAACCTGCAGGAAGCCCACAGTGCCGCGTCCATCCTCGCCGCGCTCCCGCATCAGGGCATCGACCCGCTCGATCACACGGGCGGCGGCGACCAGCGCATCCCGGCGCATGGAGGGTGGCGTCGTGCCGGCGTGCGAATCCTGGCCGCGGATGACGGCATCGTACCAGACCTGCGCCTGCGCGCCGGTGACGATGCCGATCTGCTTGCCTTCGCGCTCCAGGATCGGCCCCTGTTCGATGTGGAGCTCGAAATAGGCATCGGCCGGGAAGGGGGCCGCTGGGTGCTCGCCCTTGTAGCCGATCGAGTCCAGGGCTTCGCTGACCGTGACGCCTTCTACGTCCTTGAGCCCATAGGCCTTCTCCTGCGCGTAGACGCCGGCCCAGACGCCGCTGCCCATCAGCGAATGGCCGAAGCGGCTGCCTTCCTCATCGGTCCAGTTCACCAGCTCGACGGGCGCCTCGGTGGTGATGCCCAGGTCGTGCAGGGTGCGCATCACCTCCAGCCCGGCCAGCACGCCCAGTGCGCCATCGAACTTGCCGCCGGAGGGCTGGCTGTCGAGGTGGCTGCCCATCAGCACCGGCTGGCGGGCAGGGTCGCGTCCCTCGCGCCGGGCGAACATGTTGCCCATGGCGTCCACCCGCACCTTGAGGCCCAGCGTCTCGCACCACTCCGTGAAGCGCTGGCGTCCGGCCTTGTCCACCTCCGTCAGCGTCAGGCGTCGCACCCCGCCCTTGGGCGTGGCGCCGATCTCCGCCATGCTCATCAGGCTGTCCCAGAGGCGCTTGGCGTCGATCTGCTGATTGGTGCCGGACATCGGAAATTCCCCATGCAAGAGCGGTAGCCATCTTGCCGCCTGAAGACGCCTCTGCAAGCCTGCCCCTCTCGGCCCTGTCGGAGAGATCATCATGGCCCATGCCCTTGGCACGCCCCGCGCTCCCGCCATCCTGCGCAATTCCGATCTTGATGCGGAGGCGGTGCGCCAAGCGCGTATCGATCTCGCCGCCTGCTTCCGCATGGCGGCGCGGCTGGGCCTGCATGAAGGCATCTGCAACCACCTCTCGGCCATGGTGCCGGGGCGGGACGACCTTTTCCTGGTCAATCCCTATGGCTGGGCTTTCGCCGAGATCACGGCCTCCCGGCTGCTCGTCTGCGACTTCCACGGCAATGTCGTGGCCGGCGAGGGCATGCCCGAGGCGACGGCCTTCTACATCCATGCCCGGCTGCACATGAAGCACCCGCGCGCGCGGGCCGCCTTCCACACCCATATGCCGAACGCCACGGCTCTTTCCATGCTGGAAGGGCCGCCGCTGGTCTGGGCAGGACAATCCGCCCTCAAGTTCTACGGCCGCACTGCGGTGGACGAGGATTACAACGGGCTCGCCCTTGACGAGGCGGAAGGTGACCGCATCGCGGCCACGATGGGCGAGGCGGATATCGTCTTCATGAAGAATCACGGCGTCACGGTGGTCGGCCCCACCATCGCGGAGGCCTGGGATGACCTCTATTACCTGGAGCGCGCCTGCGAGGTGCAGCGCCTCGCGCTGGCCACGGGCCGCCCGCTGAAGCCGGTCGCGCCCGAGCTGGCGGCGCGGACCTACGAGCAGATGCGCCAGGGCGACCGGGAAAGCGCGACGCTGCATCTCGAGAGCATCAAGCGCATCCTGGCGCGCGAGGAGCCGGATTATCTCGACTGACCCGGCGGCGGCCCGCAGCCGGCGGGCCGGTCTTCTGCTCCTGGCTGTCACCGCTATCGGCTGGGGCCTCAACTGGCCCGCCCTGAAGATGGTGCTGCTGCAAATGCCACCCCTGACCGCGCGCGGCGTGGCGGCGGTCTGGGCCGCGCTCGGGCTGACGCTGGTGGCCCTGGCCTGGCAGGTGCCCCTGCGCCTGCCCGCCTCCGAGCGTGGCGCAGTCGCCATCGCGGGGCTGCTGAACGTCGGCGGCTGGATGGGGTTCTCGACCCTCGGCCTTCTCTGGCTTTCGGCCGGGGAGGGCGCGCTGGTGGCCTATACCATGCCTGTCTGGGCCGCGCTCCTGGCCTGGCCGTTGTTGGGTGAGCGGCCGACGGCCGCGCGGCTTCTCGCGCTGGTTCTCGGCCTCGGCGGGGTGGCGCTGCTTCTGGGCGGCCAGCCGACAGGGGGAACCGAGGGCAAGCTGCCCGGCATCCTGCTGATGCTCGGGGCCGCGCTCTGCTTCGCCCTGGGTGCCGTCCTCACGAAGCGGCGGCCGCTCCTGCTGCACCCCATGGCCTCCGTGATCTGGCAGGTCAGCTTTGGCGCGCTCCCCATCCTGGCCGGGGCATTGCTGCTGGAGCGCCCGGATTGGGAAGGGGTCTCGCCCGCGGCCTGGGGCGCCCTGGCCTTCATGGCGGTGCTGCCGCTCTCGATCTGCTATCTGACCTGGTTCGGGGCGCTGCGCCGCCTGCCCGCGAGCAGTGCCGCCATGGGCACCCTGGCGACCCCCCTGATCGGCATGCTGGTCGGCGCGGCGACCCTGGGAGAGCCGCTGGGCTGGCGACAGATCGTGGCACTGGCCCTGACTCTCTGCGGCGTCGTCCTGGCGCTGCGCGGATAGCTGCCCTAAGTCCGGCGGCATGACCACCACGCCCGCCGCTCCCCTCGACACCCCCGCCGAACGCCCGATTCTGCGCCTGCTGCCCGGGCGCGACCGCCGGGTGAAGGGCGGGCATCCCTGGGCCTTCTCCAACGAGATCGCCATGACGCCGGAGGCCCGTGCCCTGCCGCCGGGCACCCCGGTTCGGCTGGAGGGCGATGACGGGGTTCGGCATGGCACCTGGTTGTTCAATCCGCACAGCCTGATCGCCGCCCGCTTTCTTTCACCGCATCCGGAGGTGGCGCTCGACCGTCGCTTCTTCCGGAACCGGCTGGCCGAGTGCCTGGCGCTCCGGGATCGGCTGGTGGGCCAGCCCTTCTACCGGATGGTGCATGCCGAGGCGGATGGACTGCCGGGTCTAGTGATCGACCGATACGGCGATGCCCTCGCCCTGCAGGCCAATACGGCCGCCATGGATCGCGCGACCCCGTTGCTAGTGGAAGCAGTGCAGGAGTTGCTGGCGCCACGGGTCATCGTGGCGCGCAACGATGCCGGAGTGCGACGGCTAGAGGGCCTGGCGGAGGAGAGCCGCCTTTTGCTGGGGGAGGACGCCAAGGCCCTGGTACGGGAGGGCGGCCTAGAATTCTCGATCGACCTGCTCTCCGGGCAGAAGACCGGCTGGTTCTTCGACCAGCGGGAGAACCGGGCGCGAGTGGCGGCTCTCGCCAGGGGCGGCTCTGTCCTGGATGCCTTCTGCCACACCGGCGGCTTTGGCCTGCTGGCAGCCGCCGCGGGAGCCCGGAGCGTGACCTTGCTGGACCGGAGCGAACCAGCCCTGGCGCTCGCCATGGACACGGCAGGGCGACATGGATATGGAGGTATCGTCTCAGCACAGCGTGGCGAGGCCTTGGAAACCCTGGAAGTGATGCTGTCCCGAGGGCAGCGCTTCGATGTGGTGGTGGCGGACCCGCCTGCTTTCGCGAAGACGCGCAAGGACCATCCGACCGCCATGCGAGGCTATGCAAAGCTGGCGCGGATGGCAGCTGGACTGGTCGGGCCAGGAGGCTTCCTGTTCATCGCCTCCTGCTCGCATCACGTGCCGGTTGGTGACTTCACCGATGCGGTGGCCCACGGCGTCAGCCGCACCCGGCGCTCAGCGCGGCTCCTGGCGACCACGGGGGCAGGGCCCGATCACCCCGTGCATCCCCTTCTGCCAGAAAGTGCCTATCTCAAAGGCTTGCTGCTTCACTTTCCAGCCGCATAGCAGGAGCTCCGAGCCTCCCTCGGACCCAGCGGAGGCATAAGGTGCGGAGGGGAGTCTGGAACCATCATCCCCCGCACATCTCTAAGGATTCACTCTGAATCCGCCCATTAACCTATTGAATTTAAAAATTTCCTTCGGAATTTCGGCTCGCAATGCGGCCATACCTCAGAGTGCGGCGACGAGGAAAAAGCGGCGGAAGGGCAAAAGGACGGCCCCATCCGCCCGGGGAGGATAGGCCACCCGCATCGCTTCCTCATACTCGCGCAGGAAGAGCGGGCGCTCCTCCTCATCCAATGCATCGAGATAAGGACGGAGGCTGGTGCCCATGGCCCATTGCACGACCGGATCGGCACCATGGAGCACATGCAGGTACTCCGTGAACCAGAGGTCCAGCGTGTTCACACGCGGCCGCAGCAGATCGTAGTAAGCCCCTGCCGAGAGGATCGGAGGCGCCGAGGAAATGCCCTCCAGACGGGCAGCCCAGGCACCGCTGTGCGCGATCGCGTCCTGCTGGGCCCGCAAGGGCGCGGCGTGCATGGCCGGCATCTGGACCGCGAGTACGCCGCCCGGCGCTAGGCTGCCAAGAAGGTGCGGGAAGAGATTCTCGTGGTCCTCCAGCCAATGCAGGGCCGCATTGGAGAAGAGGACGTCCACGGGTTCATCGGGCGTCCAATGGGCGATATCGGCCTGCTGAACGGGGAAACCTGCTCCCGCGGCCTTCTTCAGCATGGCAGCGGAACCGTCCACGCCGGCCACCGTGGCACCGGGAAAGCGGGCGGCCAGCAGGGGAAGGGCATTCCCCGCGCCGCAGCCGAGATCGACCACCCGCCGCGGGGCCGGATGCGCGATGCGTCCGATCAGGTCGATGACCGGGCGCAACCGCTCGTCCGCGAACCGGAGATACTGCTCCGGGTTCCAGCTTGCCTTGGTGGTCATGGCTCCAGACTCCGATCGAAGTGCCGCTTGACCACCAGCAAGGCATAGCCGACTGCCAGAAGGAAGACGCCGAGGCCGATATGCTGGGTGGTGATCAGTGGCGCATTGCTGCGGGCGATGAACAGTCCAGCAATGGCCGCGAAGCCGGCCGCAATCAGCCTCAAAGCATCTCTCAAATTCACACTCTGTATTCCTGTTTTTTCAGCAAAAATATTGAGCGCAGGGCTCAAGCTGCCGCCCAGCCCCCGTCAATCGAGAGTGCGGCACCGTTCAGGCTGCCGCTGTCAGGGCCGCACAGGTAGAGCGCCATGCGAGCGACCTCCTCGACCTCCACCCAGCGCTTGCTGGGCTGCTTTGCCAGGAGAAAATCCTTCAGGGCCACTTCCTCCGTCACGCCGTTCTTCTCCGCCAGGGCAGTGACTTGCTTTTCCGCCAGCGACGTACGGACGAAGCCCGGGCAGATGGCATTGCAGGTGACACCTGTCTGGGCGATTTCCAGCGCCACGGTCTTCGTCATGCCGACCACGCCATGCTTGGCGGCGATGTAGGCAACCTTTTCCGACGAGGCCACCAGCCCGTGGATCGAGGCGATATTGACGATCCGCCCCCAACCCCGCTTCTTCATTCCTGGCAGCAAGGCCTTGATGCTGTGGAAATTGGCCGAGAGATTGATAGCAATGATGGCGTCCCACTTGTCATCGGGGAACTGCTCGACCGGGCTGGTGAACTGGATGCCGGCATTGTTCACCAGGATATCGACCTGACCCAGCGCCCGCTCGGCTTCCGCGCACATGGCCCGGACCTGGGTCGGGTCCGACAGATCGGCGGCCGAGTGCGGCGGCTCAGCGCTGTTGCCGGCCTTTGCCACCTCACGCCGGGCGGCCGCGATATCCTCCGGCTTGCCGAAGCCGTTGAGCATGACGCGGGCCCCGGCGCTGGCCAGCAGCTTGGCGATGCCAAGGCCGATGCCACTTGTCGAGCCGGTGATCAGAGCGGTGCGGCCCACCAGAGTCTGTTCCATAAGCAGTGCTCCTTGCCGTCAGGGGAATGTCAGGGGAGGCGGTTCAGCAGGCCGGCGATGCCGCGGACCGCCGGCGAAATCAGCTTCGAAGCGTAGAAGTTTCCGGCTGCCCGCTTGGCGGCCTCGGCGCGGGTGGGATAGGGCAGGGCCAGCTCGGCCAGGGCGGAGAGCGGCAGCTTGCGCCCGATGGTCAGCCCGAACAGGCCGGCCATCTCGCCCGCACCTTCCCCCAGGACGCTGGCACCGAGGAGATGACCGAAGCGATTGACGACCAGCTTTACCTGACCCTCCGTCTCCCCTTCGGCCACGGCCCGGTCGTTCTCGGTGAAGGGCTGCCGCAGGACGCGGATCGCACGCCCGGCGGCGCGCGCCTCGGCCTCGGTCATCCCGACCTGTGCCAGCTCCGGCGCGGTGTAGGTCACGCGGGGCAGGGCGGCGTAGTCCAGTCGGGCCGGGAGCCGGAACAGCATGGAGCGGATGATCACTGCGGCATGCATCGACGCCGCGTGCGTGAATCGGCGCGGCCCGATCCCGACCGGATCGGCGACATCGCCGGCGGCCCAGATGCGGCGGTTGGTGGTGCTCCGCAGGTCAGGGCCGGTGGCCACGCCCTCGGAAGTGGCGGCGATATTGGCGGCCGCGAGATCCAGCGGTGCCAAGCGCGGCCTGCGCCCGAGGGCGAAGAGCAGATGCGAGCCGGCGATCCGTGCGCCGCCCTCGATCACCAGCGCTACCCCTTCCGCCGCGCGCTCGACAGCAATGACGCGGGTATTCTCGTGGATGACCACACCGTCGCGCCGCAATGCCTCGCGCAGTGAGACACGCAGTTCCACGTCCTCGGAGGCCAGAACGCTGGGCTGGGCCTCAATCAGGCTGACGCGGCATCCGAGCCGCGCAAAGGCCTGAGCCAGCTCGGCTCCCTGGCTGCCGCCGCCGAGGATGAGCAGATGCTCAGGCGGCGCCTCGAGGTCGAACACCGTCTCATGGGTGAGCCAGGGACAAGTCACCAGCCCCGGAAGATCCGGTACCACAGGGGCACTGCCGGCGGCGACCACGGCCCGGCGGAAGTGATAGACGCGTCCTGCGGCCTCGATCCGGTCCGGCCCCACGAAATGCGCGCTGGCGCGGACGACATCCACCCCCATGCCCGCGAAGCGCTCCTCGGAGTCGTTCGGGGCGATGCGGGCGATGGCGTCCCTGACGTGCCGGCGTACACCTTGCCAGTCCACGGCCATAGCTTCGACGGTGATGCCGAAGCGGGCGGCCTCCCGCACGGCTGCGGCGCGCTTCGCGGCAGCGAGCAGGGCCTTGGACGGAACGCAGCCCGTGTTGAGGCACTCGCCGCCCATCCTTTCACGCTCGAACAACACCACCTTGCGGCCGAGTGAAGCGGCCATGGCAGCCACCGAGAGGCCGGCAGCGCCGGCACCGATGATCGCCAGGTCGTGGTCAGGCATTCACTGTAATTCCTCTATTCGATCGCCGGCGAACCGGCCTGAAGGATACGGGCACGTCGCCGCCATAGCGCCGCGCCGAATGACAGAAGCGCCAGACCTCCCAGCGGCAGCAGGATGCGCATGGAGGAGAGGGCCGCAAAGTCGGGCGGTTCACCCTGCGCCAGAACCGCTTCGAGCCCCGCGCCGACCCCGGCATAGACCAATGCGCCGGGCATGATGCCGATCAGCGTCGCCGCCGCATACGGCGCGAGGCGCATTCCTGCCAGCCCGGCCGCCAGGTTGACGAGCCAGAAAGGGGCGAGCGGCAGGAGCCGTAGCGACAGGAGGTAAAGGAATCCTTCCTGGTCAAGTGCCTGCCGCAGGGCCTCGGCACGGTTGCCGACACGGCGGGCGAGGCTGGGCGCCAGGGCGGCACGCATCAGCAGAAACACCAAGCACGCGCCGCCGGTAGCGGCGAGGATGGCAAGTCCGCCGCCGATCCAGGCCCCAAAGAGCAGGCCGCCTGCCAGGGTCAGAAGGGTGGAGGCGGGAAGGGAAAGGGTCACCGCGCCCACATAGACGGTGACGTAGGCGAATCCGCTCAGGCCGGGTTGCGCCTGCACCGCCATGGCCAAGGTCGCGTAATGCCGCGCCAGCCCTTGCCAGGATAATGCCTCCCGCAGCCCCGATGCCCAGCCGAGCGCGATGGCTCCCAGAAGGGCCGCGAAGGCCAGGAGCCGCCACGCCCCGCGAGCTGGGAACGGAGAAAAGCGACGAGGAAGGGAGCGCATCACACATGCAGAGATAAGCGCCGCCGCGACCGAGGGAAGGTTGCCGAAAGCAACGGCGGTTGACGGGACGCGATACGGCTCCCTATACGTCCCCACCTTCGCTGGCCATCCCGCGGGAGGCCGGCCTGTGCCGCAGCGCTCCGGCGGAACGTGGCGCGGCATCGATCTCGATCATACGGAGTAGCGCGTCGTGAAGCGTACTTATCAGCCGTCCAAGCTCGTCCGGAAGCGCCGGCACGGTTTCCGCGCCCGCATGGAGACGGTGGGCGGCCGCAAGGTGCTGGCCAACCGCCGCGCCAAGGGCCGGAAGAAGCTCTCGGCCTGAGACGCCACGGTCCGCTTCGAAGAAGGAGCATGCCGTGGCCTCGCCGCCTCGCCTGAAGCGGCGGCGCGAGTTTCTTCGCGTTGCCGGCAAAGGTAGCCGCGCTGCCCGGCCGAGCCTTGTTTTGCAGGCCCTGCCGGACACGGCGGGGCCGCTGCGTGTCGGCTTCACCGCGACCAAGAAGCTCGGCAATGCGGTTGTGCGGAACCGGGCGAAGCGGCGCCTGCGCGAAGCGGCCCGGCTGACCCTCGGTGCGGACGCGCCGGAAGGGTGGGATCTCGTGCTGATCGGGCGGGAAGGGACCGGCACACGCGCCTTCAACCTGCTCATGGCCGACCTGCGCGGGGCTCTCCGGCAGGTTGGCGTGCTGAAGCCATGAGGCGCCTGGCTGGCGGAAGCTCCGTCAGCCCGGCCGCATGGGTGCTGAAGGGAGCGGTCCGCACCTATCAGCTGACATTGCGGGGGGTGATCGGCAGCCATTGCCGCTTCTATCCGCATTGCAGCGCCTATGCGATCGAAGCCCTGGAGATCCATGGCGCAGCCCGCGGCAGCTGGCTGACCGCACAACGCATTCTGCGTTGCAATCCCTGGCATCCCGGCGGCTATGACCCGGTGCCTGTGGCGGCAGGCGCAGACAATTCCTCCGCGGTGCCCGAGGCGCCGCCTCATTGCCCGCCGCCGCGCGCGCGGGCCCACCAGAAGGCCTGACGGCACGGATCCGATGGACCAGAAGCGACTTCTCGCCGCGATTGCAATTTCGATCGGCATCCTGCTGGCCTTCGATCTGTGGAAACGCGAGACCACGCCCCCCGCCGAGCCCTCGCCTGCGGCGGTTTCGCAGCAGGCGCCGACCCCGGCTGCGCCCGTGGCACCGGCCAGCCCCGGTTCGGCAGCCGCGGCCACCGCGACCGAGGCCAACCGCCCGGCGGCGCAGCGCCTGAAGATCGAGAGCCCCCGCCTGTCCGGCAGCCTGCTGCTGCGCGGCGCACGCCTCGATGACCTGGTGCTGAAGGACTATCACGAGACGACCGCGCCCAACTCGCCGCTGGTGCGGATGTTCGCGCCGCGTGACGAAGCGCAGCCCTATTTCGCGCAGTGGGGCTGGTCGGCCGCCGACAACCGCACCCGCGTGCCGGATGCCGAAACCGACTGGACGGCCAGCGGCGGCCCGCTCAGCCCCGCGAGTCCGGTGACGCTGTCCTGGGACAATGGCCAGGGCCAGACCTTCCAGATCGTGCTCAGCCTGGACCGCAACTACATGTTCCAGGCCGAGCAGCGCGTCATCAACAACGGCACCGAGGCGGTGCAGGTGCTGCCCTGGGTCCGGGTGCGGCGCGAGGCCACTCCGCAGATCGCCGGCTACTATATTCTGCACGAGGGCTTCGTCGGCGTGCTTGATGGCCGCCTCCACGAGCAGACCTACAAGGCCGCGAAGGGCGAGGCGGAAGGCGAGGGGCGCCGCGGCGTGGCGCTCGAGCAGGAGACCTCGGGCGGCTGGGCCGGCTTCACCGACAAGTACTGGCTGGCGGCCATCGCGCCGGTCGATGCCGCGCAGCCCCTCAAGGCGATGTGGCGCCATTCGACGGAAGGCGGGCAGGACCGCTGGCAGGTGGACTTCGCCACCCCCGCGCCGCAGACCGTGGCGCCGGGCGCCAACAGCACCCTGGCCACCCGCGTCTTCGCGGGCGCCAAGGAAGTGCATCTGCTGGATGCCTATCAGTCGGACCTCGGCATCACCGATTTCGACAAGGCAATCGACTTCGGCTGGTTCTACTTTCTGACCAAGCCGTTCTTCTATGCGCTGGACTTCCTGTTCCGCCTCTTCGGCAATTTCGGCGTGGCGATCCTGGTGGCCACGGTGGTGCTGAAGGCGCTGTTCTTCCCGCTCGCCAACAAGGCCTACAAGTCCATGGCGCGGATGAAGGCGCTGGCGCCGAAGATGCAGGAGATCCGCGACCGGTATAAGGACGACCCGGCCAAGGCGCAGTCGGAGATGATGGCGCTGTACCGGACGGAGAAGGTGAACCCGGCCTCGGGCTGCCTGCCGATGCTGATCCAGGTGCCGGTCTTCTTCGCCCTCTATAAGGTGCTCTTCGTCACCATCGAGATGCGGCACGCGCCCTTCTTCGGCTGGATCCATGACCTCTCGGCGCCGGACCCGACCAACCTCTTCACCCTCTTCGGGCTGATCCCGTGGGATCCGCCGCACCTGCTGCACATGCCGATCTGGGCGATCATCATGGGCATGACCATGTTCTTCCAGCAGCGTCTCAACCCGACGCCGCCGGACCCGGTGCAGGCCAAGCTCTTCACCTTCATGCCGATCATCTTCACCTTCATGCTGGCGAGCTTCCCGGCGGGCCTGGTGATCTACTGGTCGTGGAACAACCTGCTCTCGATCCTGCAGCAGTCCTACATCATGCGGCATGAGCGGGCGGCGCGCCGCCAGGAGCGGGCGCTGAAGAAGACAACGGCAAAGGCCAAAGGGTGACAGCAGGTCTTCTGGAGGCGCGCGATGAGGAAGAGCGCGCCGCACTGCTCGAGCAGGGGCGCCTGCTGTTCGCGCGCCCCTGCCAGTTCGTCTTCGCCGCGCAGCGGCTCGATCAACTTCCCGAACCGCGGCTGCCGGAGGTTGCCTTTTGCGGCCGCTCTAATGTCGGCAAGTCCTCGCTGGTGAATGCGCTGACCGGCCAGAACAGCCTGGCGCGGGTTTCCAATACACCAGGCCGCACCAAGCAGCTGAACTTCTTCGACCTCGGTGGCCGCCTGACGCTGGTGGACATGCCGGGCTATGGCTATGCCCAGGCTGCCCGCAGCGTGAAGGATGACTGGCAGGGGCTGATGTTCAACTTCCTCCGCGGTCGCCCGAACCTGCGCCGGGTGATCCTGCTGCTGGATGCCCGCATCGAGACCAAGGCGAGCGACCGCGCCGCGATGGACCTACTGGTGGAGGCGGCGGTGGCCTTCCAGATCGTTCTGACGAAGGCGGATGACGCCAAGCCCTATTGGCTGGAGCAGCGCGAGAAGGAGGCGGCTGCCCTGGTGAAGAAGCACACCGCCGCGCATCCGCTGGTGATCACCACCAGCAGCGAGACGGGCCTGGGCATCTCCGAGCTGCGCGCCGAACTGGCCGCACTGGCCGAACCGGCCTGAAAGCTCGGCCCGCTGCCCGATCTGCGCTGCCCCCTTGACCCCTGCGGCGACCACCCCTAGACGCGCCGACGCAGCTTTGAAGCGGGAAGGGATCTCCATGACCAAGGATGCGCGCAATCAGATGGAGATCCTCGCCGCCGCGCTTCCTTTCCTGAAGCGCTACGACGAGCAGATCGTCGTCGTGAAGTACGGCGGCCACGCGATGGGGGACGAGGAGGGCGCCCTCCGCTTCGGCCGCGACATCGCGCTACTGGAGCAGATGGGCGTGAACCCGGTGGTCGTGCACGGCGGCGGACCGCAGATCAACGCCATGCTGAAGCGGCTGAATGTCCAGTCCACCTTCGTCAACGGCCTCCGCGTGACGGATGCGCAGATGGTGGACGTGGTCGAGATGGTGCTCTCGGGCACCGTCAACAAGCAGGTGGCCGACTGCATCACCCGCGCCGGCGCCATTGCCGTGGGCATTTCGGGCAAGGATGGGGGGCTGATCCGGGCCCGCAAGCTGACCCGCACCTATCGGGATCCCGAGAGCAATGTGGAAAAGGTGCTGGACCTCGGCTTCGTCGGCGAGCCAGAGCGGGTTGACCCCCAGGTGGTCGAGCTGCTGATCGCCGCCGATATCGTGCCGGTGATCGCGCCCGTGGGCGTGGATGCGGACGGGCAGACCTACAACATCAATGCCGACACCGCCGCCGGGGCTGTCGCCGGCGCGCTGCACGCTTCGCGCCTCCTGATGCTGACCGACGTGCCCGGTGTCCTGGATCAGGAGAAGAACCTCATCCCCGAGATGACGGTGAGCGAGGCGAAGGCCGGCATCGCCGAGGGCTGGATCTCCGGCGGCATGATCCCGAAGGTCGAGACCTGCATCTACGCCATCGAGCAGGGGGTGAAGGGCGCCGTGATCGTGGATGGCCGCGTGCCGCATGCCGTCCTGATCGAGCTGTTCACCAACGGTGGGGCCGGCACGCTGATCCGCCCGTAAGCCGGGCGCCAAGCAGCTGCCGTTGACACCGCCCCGCACCCCTCCGATACCGGCAGCGCAACACCTTTGCCGATCGGGACCTTTGCCATGGATCTTGCCCCAACCATCGAAGGGCTCTGGGCGCGCCGCGCCGAGCTTTCCCCCGCGACCCGCGGTGCCGACCGGGATGCCATCGAGGCGGCGCTGGAACTGCTGGATTCCGGGCAGGCGCGGGTGGCCGAGCCGGACGGGAAGGGCGGCTGGAAAGTCAATCAGTGGCTGAAGCAGGCGGTGCTGCTGTCCTTCCGCCTCGAGGATTCCGCCATCATCCCGACCGGCTTCGGCGCCTATGACAAGGTGCCGCTGAAGTTCGCCAACTGGGGCGAGAACCGCTTCCGGGAAGCTGGCTTCCGCGCGGTCCCCGGGGCTGTGGTGCGCCGCTCGGCCTATATCGCGCCGGGGGTGGTGCTGATGCCCTCCTTCGTCAATCTCGGCGCCTATGTCGACAGCAACACCATGGTGGACACCTGGGCCACCATCGGTTCCTGCGCCCAGATCGGCAAGAACTGCCATATCTCCGGCGGCGCCGGCATCGGCGGCGTGCTGGAGCCGTTGCAGGCCAATCCGGTGGTGATCGGCGACAACTGCTTCATCGGGGCCCGTTCCGAAGTGGCGGAAGGCGTGATCGTGGGCGACGGCAGTGTGCTTTCCATGGGCGTCTTCCTCGGCGCCTCGACCAAGATCATCGACCGCAGCACGGGCGAGGTCTTCACCGGGCAGGTGCCGCCCTATTCGGTGGTGGTCCCGGGCAGCCTTCCGGGCAAGCCCCTGCCGGACGGAACCCCTGGCCCGAGCCTCTACTGCGCCGTGATCGTCAAGCGGGTCGATGCCCGGACGCGCGAGAAGACCTCCATCAACGAACTGCTGCGCGACTGAGGCCATGGATCCGCTGCCGCTCCTCCAGGACCTGATCCGCTGCCCGAGCGTCACTCCGGCGGAGGCGGGGGCACTCGGGGTGCTGGAGGCGGCGCTGGCTCCGCTCGGCTTCACCTGCACCCGCCTGCGCTTCGGCGAAGTGGAGAACCTTTTCGCCCGGCGCGGCACAGGCGGGCCGCATTTTTGCTTCGCCGGACATACCGATGTGGTGCCTCCCGGCGATCCGGCGGGCTGGAGCGCCGACCCGTTCGGCGCCGAATTGCGGGGCGGCCTTGTCTACGGCCGAGGTGCCACGGACATGAAGGGCGGCATCGCCGCCTGGATCGCCGCGGTCGCCCGGATACCGCAGGACAGTCCCGGCAGTCTGTCCCTCCTGATCACGGGCGACGAGGAAGGGCCTGCGATTAACGGCACGGTGAAGGTGCTGGAGTGGATGGAGGCGCATGGGCACAGGCCGGACATGTGCCTGGTCGGCGAGCCGACCAGCAAGGCCGTGCTGGGCGATACCATCAAGATCGGCCGCCGGGGCAGCCTGAATGCCGCGCTGACGGTGCGTGGCACCCAGGGCCACAGCGCCTATCCCCAGCGCGCAGACAATCCGATGCATCGCCTCGTCCGGGTGCTGCACCGGCTCACAGCCGAGCCGCTGGACGCAGGCAGCCGCTGGTTTGAGCCGTCCACCCTGCAGGTGACCAGTGTCGATGTGGGAAATGCGGCCACCAATGTCATCCCTGCGGCGGCACATGCCAAGCTGAACATCCGCTTCAATGACCTGCACTCCAGCCGCTTGCTTGAGGCGCATCTACGCTCGGCGCTCGAGGCGGAGGAGGCCCGCTACGACCTTGACCTCTCGTGTTCCGGCGAGTCTTTCCTGACCCAGCCGGGGCCGTTCGTGGAGGCCCTGCAGACGGCTACCCGCCAGGCCACCGGCATCGAGCCGACCCTCGACACGGGCGGGGGGACCTCTGACGCACGCTTCATCGCCCGGTACTGCCCGGTGGCGGAACTGGGCGCCGTCGGCGCCACTATGCACAAGGCCGATGAATGCACCCCGGTGGCGGAGCTCAGGGCCTTGGCGGACCTCTATGCGAGAGTGATCCAGGCTCTGCTCGTACCGGAGGCACGCGCCTGAGCCCCGCCTATATCCTGGCGGAGCTTGTCATCGGGCTCAGGGGCGTTCTGTTGCTGGCCCGCGGTCGCCCTGAAGGAGCAGGCTTGCTGCCGGCCAGCCGGGCGGCCGCGCTGCGTTCCTTCTGGGTGGCGGGCCTCTGCCTGCCGATCTTCCTGTTGCTGGACCCTGCCCTCACCTCCGGCGCGAGGTCTGCTGTCGCCGAACTGACCGGCTACATTACTGGCTGGCCTGCCTATGCCCTGGCTGCTCTGGCGCTCAGCCGCGCGCTCGGCCGGGAGGCGCTCTGGCCGCGCTTCCTGGTCGCCTGGAATTGGACCAACCTGTTCCAGTACCTGATCATGCTTGCCATCACGCTTCTCTCGGCCGCGGGGCTTCCCGCCTGGTTGCAGGAGGCGGTGACCATGGTCGGAATCGGCTATGCCCTGTGGCTGCAGTGGTTCGCGGCACGAGCAGCCTTGCAGATCGGCGGCTGGCTCGCGATGGGCTTCGTGGTGCTGGACCTGCTGGTCAGCATGCTCCTGTCCGGCATCGTCACAGATCTGTCGCGGGTCTAACCCGACCGGAGATCTAAGTTCCTGACTACTCGCCCGCTTAGCCGTTATGCTGTTATTCTATCATTCCGGGTAGCTAAGTTGGCCTTACGCATTTTGCGGCGCATCCCGGCAAGCCGCCGCCGGTTCGGATGAAGGCATGCGAGGTGCTGCTCCAGGATGGCAGTGTCGCGATGGGAAGAGAGCCATGGCAGGCCGCTCCAGAGGGACATGGCGTGGATGGGTTACCTCCGGCGCTGGTGGCCTCACCCTTTCCGCTCAGCCGACGACGGTTGTGGCCGAGCCTGAAGAGAAGCAGTGGGCATGAGCGCACGAATCCTCGTCGTCGATGACATCGCTGCCAATCTGAGGCTTCTGGAGGCTCGGCTGAATGCCGAGTACTACGAGGTGGCGCTTGCTTCCTCCGGCCCCGAGGCTCTGGCTCGTGCCGAAGAGTGGTCCCCTGACGTCATTCTGCTGGATGTCATGATGCCCGGTATGGACGGCTATGAGGTCTGCCGGCGGCTGAAGGCCCAGCCGGAAACAGCCTATATCCCTGTCGTGATGGTGACGGCGCTGGTCGATCCGGCCGAACGGGTGCGTGGCCTGGAGGCGGGAGCGGACGACTTCCTGTCCAAGCCCGTGGATCATCCGACCTTGTTCGCGCGTCTCAGGGCCCTTCTGCGCATGAAGCAGGTCCTTGACGCTTTCCGCCTTCGCTCGGAGACGGCACAGGATCTTGGCTTCGCCCCCGAGGCACCACCCTCCGAGACCCTGGCAGGTGCCGTCGTGCTGCTCGCGACGGAGGACATCAACGAAAAGGAGCTTCTCGCCGCCGTTCTGGCCATGGAGGGGGTGGAACTGCACCTCGCCTCCACCGTGACCGAGGCGTGGCAGGAACTCGGTCACGGACACTACGATGTCGCCCTTCTCAGCCTTTCGCTGGACGGAGGGGAAGGGCTGCGCCTCACGTCGCGGCTGCGGGCCCAGGCTGCCACGCGTGACCTGCCGATCGTGCTGATCGCCGATGGCGACCAGCGGGCGCAGGTGCTGCGCGGGTTCGATCTGGGAGCCAGCGACCATGTGCTTCGGCCTATCGACGCAAACGAGGTGCGGGCGCGCATGCGCAACCAAGTGCGCCGCAAGCGGTACCAGGAGCGCCTGCGGGCCGATCTCGACCGCTCCCTTGAACTGGCGGTGACCGATAGCCTCACCGGCCTACGGAACCGCCGCTATGTCACGCGCCATCTGGAAGGGCTGCTGCGGGCGGGGCGGGCCGCCTTGCTCCTGCTGGACGTGGACCGGTTCAAGACAGTCAATGACACCTATGGCCACGTGGCGGGTGATCTTGTGCTGAAGGAGGTCGCGACCCGCCTCAAGGAGCACCTCCGCGCGGTGGATGTCGTCGCCCGCTTTGGCGGTGAGGAATTCGTCGTGGCGATGGGAGGCGCCGTCGAGGAGGAGGCCCTGCAGGTGGCAGAGCGCCTTCGGGCCTCGATCGCCGAGCTGCCCGTGGCGACCGGCCAGGGCGATCTGCTGCACATCACGGCCAGCATCGGCGTTGCTCTGGCACAGAGCGGCGAAAGCCTCTCCGGCCTGCTTGGCGCCGCCGACGCCGCGCTCTACCGGGCAAAGGCCAATGGCCGCAACCGGGTGGAGATTGCCGGGCTGGAGGACTGGCTGCCCCGCACGATCGGCGCGGCCTAGGGTGAAAACCTCGTCAAGGACGACCGCTCTCGATCCGAAGCCTCCCCGGCAATGGGCATGTCTGCCAGCTGGCGATTCAGGCCCCCAGCTGCGCTGGGTTGTGATTTGCCCAGCCGACCAAGCCAAGCAGCAGGCACTGGATCCGAACAAGAGAGCGCATCAGGGCCATTCGTAAAGGAAGTTGCGCTTCTTCTCTGGCGGGAAGATTGAGTTTATTCAAGCGCTGTTGGCAAAATTGCGGTGCAATTGGCCAAAGTGGTCGAGGTTTGCATCAAAGAGGATGCACCATGGCCTCTATCAAGCTACGCATCTGTTCGGGAATCGCTCCGACTCTATTTGCCCTCATCCTGGGCATTTCCTAGGGTTTGGCCGGAGATACTTCGGCCAGGGGCGATGACCTGCCGTCGCCACAAGCTTACGTGGATCAATTCACCAAGGATGATCCCGCCGTCTGCTTCGGCGAGGCTGAGCTGAGCGGTGCCCGGATAGAAGGGAAACGGGATAGGCCCCAGGGTGGGCCATCGTTGCGCCGGGCGGTTGTGCTGATCGATGGATCGGGGTCGATGGCCGGTCGGCTGGACGGGCAGAGCAAGCTCGACTTGGCCCGACAGGCCGCCCGGACATTCATCGACTCGATGCCTCCCAATGTGGAGGCCTCCCTGATCGTATTCGGCCAGCGGGGCAACAATACACGTTCCGGCAAAGCGCAATCCTGCGCCGCTGTCGATACCTTGGCCCCGATGACCCTCACCACTCCGCTCTCATTGCGGCCCTGAGCGAAACTAAGGCCGTGGGATGGACCCCGCTCGCTGCTGCAATGGCGCAAGCGGAAGCAGTGCTCCAGAAATCCTCCACTCCCGGCGAGCAGGTCATCTACCTGGTTTCGGATGGAGAGGAGGCTTGCGGCGGTGATCCTGTAGGAACCGCACGTCGGATTAATGCAGGCCCGACCCGAGCCATCGTGGACATCATCGGCTTCGGCGTACCGTCAAAAGAAGCCGAAGCCCTGCAATCCGTCGCAAAGGCCGGAGGGGGAGCATTTGTCCATGTCAGGACCAAGCGCGCTTTCGATGAGACAATGGCGATCGTGCGCGACTCCAACCGAGTAGCCGGGAACGCCGTCAGGGCCAGTGATGCGATAAGCGCCAATGCCGTAAACACATCGGACACTGCTACCCGGGCAAGCACCTGCATCAGCAACATTATCGCGGACGAAAGTAACCGAATGAGCAACGATCTGGCTGCCCGTGCCGGACGTGGCGAGCAAGTGCCTTATATGAGCGGCGCCTTGGCCTTGCTGCGGGCCCGGCATCAGGGCCTGCAGGCTCGCGTGAAAGCGTTCGCTGAACGCCTCGAAACGGCCGAACACAACGCCCAAGCGACCATCAACAAGGCTTCCGAGGTGGCCAAGTGACCCCGCGCCGCATCCGGCAGCCAAAATAACCGCGCCATCCCCGCCTCCCTATCGGCCAAACCCGATCGGGAGAGGAAAACGCGAAGATCAGTGGGTAGCCGTATGGCTTCCCTGCCTAGCGGAACGGCAAAAAGGCCGCACCGGAAGGTGCAGCCTTCGCAACGATCTGGGGCGGCGCCCGGATGCGGCTCGGGACTTACTTGATCTTGGATTCGCGGAAGGCGACGTGCTTCCGGGCGACCGGATCGTACTTGCGCATCTCCAGCTTGCCCGTGGTGTTGCGCGTGTTCTTCTTGGTCACATAGAAGTAACCCGTGTCAGCGGTGCTGACTAGCTTGATCAGGATGGTGTTTGACTTGGCCATGATGTTTTTCCGTGGGCACCAGCTGGCACCTTGAATCGAGCTGCGCGGAGCCGCGCACCCGGTGCGGCGCGAGAGGTGCAACCTAGTGAACCAGCCGCCCCAGTCAAGTCCAACCTGCGGCGCAGGCTAAGCTTTCAAGGCTCGATCGCTGCCGCATAGGCCGCGGGATTGTCGAACAGGAACCGGGCGACCTCGTGATCCAGCTCCCGCCCCTCCGCCGGCGGACAGGCGCCCCGCAGGGCAGCGACCTCGCTGGCGGGAACAGGCGCCCGCGCCTGATGGACCCGCGCCAGCACAGCCCCCATGGGCTCCACTCCCCGGCTCAGTTGCTGCAGTTGCTCCTGTGCCGTCTCGAGCCCGAGGCTGGTGCATATGGCCGGAATGACGCCGAGCCCCTGTACCGGCCAGCCGCGCGGCGCCAGCACGCGCGACCAGGAAATCAGGATCTCCGCTCCATTGGGCAAGGGGATCACGATCTGGATCAAGCCCTTGCCCAGCGTGGCGCTGCCCACGACCACGGCCCGCCCGCGGTCCGACAAGGCCGCGGCCACGATCTCGGCGGCCGAGGCGGTGCGGCCGTCAACAAGGATGACAACCGGCCGCCCCTGCGCCAGATCACTGCCGGCCGCGCGCCAGATGCGCTGCGCATCGGGATGCCGGCCGGCGCTCTGCGCAACCACCCCCTCCCGTAGGAAGCTGTCGGCCACGCTCATGGCCTGCATCAACACGCCCCCGCGATTGCCTCGCAGGTCGAGTACAATGCCGCGGACCGGCGTGGCGGTGGAGAGGCTGGCATTCAGCTGCTCGATCAGCTGGTCCGTCGTGGTCGCGGAGAACAGGTTCAGCCGGATCCAAAGCACATTGTCCTGCACCTCGGCACGGAGGCTCCGGAGGCCCTGGCTGGCGCGCTGCAACACCACAGAAAAGCGTTGTCGCCCGCGGCGCATGTCGAGTTGGACGTTAGTGTCGGGCGGCCCCTCAAGGAGTTCCGCTGCCTCGACCAACCGGCGCGCGGTAACGGGGACGCCGTCGATCGCCAGCAGGATATCGCCTTCGCGCAGCCCCGCCCGGCTCGCCGCGCTGTCTGGCACCAGCGCCACGACGAGCACGGTATTGCGCGGGCCGGCAGCGATCCGCAGGCCGAGCCCGGTTTGCCCGACCCGCCGCTGGCGGACCTCCAGAGCCTCATCGGCGGTGATGTAACGGCTGTAGGGATCCAGATGGTTGAAGACTTCATCGAAGCCGGCCTGGAGCAGGCGCTCCACCCCGGCACGCCGCAGGGCAGGGGAGGCCGCCCAGGCTGCCGCGTAAAGCTGGGAAAGAGTTTCAGCGAGGCTTTCGGCAGGCGGCGGCGGCCGGATGCCCTGTTGCGCCGATAGCGCAGCCTGAACGGTTCCCGGTACCGGCGCTTCGGCGATTGGCCGGCTCCCCTGGCTCAAGGACAGCACGCCATTCCGCACCTGGCCGGTGAATTCCGTATCTACGGCTCCGAGACCACGGACGGACCAGAGAGCAAGATCCGCAGGCGCCGCCGCCTCCAGATGGCGCTCCAGGATCGCGGCGAAGGCCTCACGCAGCACGGCGCGTATCTGGGGGCGAGAGAAGGCCTCGTCCGACTGGGCGACGGCAGGCGGGCCCGGAAGCAGGAGGGCCAGCAGAAGAAGCGCGGCGAGCCACCTGATTGACCGGAATGCACGCTGGGTCCGCAGCATGTCCGTTAGCGCGAAGCGTTCCGCGCGCCTCGTCCTGCGGTATTTGCCGGCAGGCGCCGGGCGCGGGCCCGGCGGGCGCCGCCGCTGGGTGGGTTGCCCTGCAGAAGATGGAACACCATGCCCCCCGTCAGTGGCATGACTTCGGCCAGCCGCACCTCCACAGCCTGACCCAGCGCGAAGCACAGGCGCGTGTAGCGGCCGGACAGCCGGTGAGCGGCTTCCTCGTGAGTCCATTGGTCGTCCGGCAGGGAGGCCAGGGGCACGAGTCCGCTCGCACCGTTCTCTTCAACCGTGACGAACAGACCGAAGCGTGTCACGCCCGAAATGCGCGCGTCGAACATGCTGCCGACGCGGGACGCCATGTGACGGGCCAGATAGCGTTCCACCGCCTCCCGCTCGGCAGCCGCAGCGCGCCGCTCGGTGCGGGTGATATGCTCGGCCGTGTCGGGGAGGCGTTCCGCCTCTTCGTCCTGGAGGGCATCCGCCGCTCCGAGGCCGAGCCCACGGATCAGCGCGCGGTGCACAACCAGATCGGCATAGCGGCGTATCGGGCTGGTGAAATGCGCATAGCGCGGCAGCGCGAGCCCGAAATGCCCGATATTCTCGCGGCTGTAGGCAGCCTGTGACTGCGCGCGCAGCACGGTCTCGTGCACCAGGCGCTCCTCCGGGCGGCCCTGCGCCTGCTCCAGCACCCGCGCGAAGTCGCGGGAGCGGAGTTCGCCCGCAGCCGGAAGGTCGAGTTCCATCGAATCGAGAAACTGGCGGAGCGCCTCCAGCTTCTCGTCGGATGGCCGGTCGTGCACACGGTAGAGGAAGGGCTGCCGCCGTCGCTCCAGCTCCTCCGCCGCGCAGACATTGGCGGCCACCATGAGCTCCTCGATCAGCCGGTGGGCCTCGAGCTTCTGGCGGGGCATGATATCCCGCACGCTGCCGTCCTCATCCATGAGCACGCGGCGTTCGGGCAGATCCAGATCCAGCGTTCCCCGTCTCTCCCGGGCCGCGAGGAGGCTGTGGAAGGCGCCATAGAGAGGCGCGATCCAGGGCTGCGGGACGGCGGACTCCGCGGCTCCGTCCCGCGCAGCCTGGATCTGCTCGTAGGTGAGCCGCGCAGCCGAGCGCATCAGCCCACGGCCGAAGCGATGGGAGGACTTCTGCCCCTGCGCATCGAACCGCATCTCGACGAAAAGGCAGCCGCGGTTCTCGCCGGGGCGCAGGCTGCACAGGCCGTTGGAGAGGGCCTCCGGCAGCATCGGCACCACACGATCGGGGAAATACACGCTGTTGCCCCGACGCCAAGCCTCCCGGTCGAGCGCGCTGCCCGGCGGGACATAATGGGCCACGTCGGCGATGGCGACCAGCACGCGCCAGCCTTCGCCGATCGGCTCCGCCCAGACCGCATCATCGAAGTCGCGCGCATCCTCGCCATCGATGGTGATGAGGGGGAGATCCCGCAGATCCTCGCGGCCCTGGAGGCTGACGGGCTGTGCTGCCTCCGCTTCCCGCAGGGCTTCCTCGGGGAATTGGTCGGGAATGCCGTAGGCATGAATGCAGAGGAGCGATACGGCACGCGGCGCATCTATCGGCCCCAGGCGCTCGACGACGCGGGCCGGGCGCAGGCCCAGGGTCCGGCCGGGGAGGGGCTCGGCGACAACCAGTTCACCCGGCTCGGCGCCATTTTCCTCACCCGGCGGAATGGCCCAGTCCGCCTTCTCCCGCTTGCTCGTCGGCGCCAGGCGCCCGGGCTGGTACACTCCCAGAATGCGCATCGGTCCGGCGCTGCCCAGCCGCTTGAAGGTGCGGCCCTCATATCTTCCGGGGCCGATCGGGCGCAGCCGGGCCAGCACACGCTCGCCATAGGCCAGTGCCGGCTGCCCGGGCCGTTCGGGGCGCATATAGACCAGGGGAGGGCGCCCCACCCCCTCCCAGGACACGGGGCGGGCGAGAGGATCGCCATCCGGATCGGTGCCGAACACCTCGACCACGGCCATCTCGGGCAGCTTGCCGGCTTCACGCACCTGCCGGCCGCCGGCGCGCTGAAGCGCGCCCTCGCGCTCGAGATCCTTCAGCAGCGCCCGCAAAGCGGGGCGCTGCTCGGCCGTCAGTCCGAAGTGGCGGGAAATCTCGCTTTTCCCGACCCGGCCCGGCGCCTCGCGCAAGAATTGCCGAAGCGCCTCCCGGGTCGGCAGGGAAGCCGGTGCCGCCGGTCGGTCGGGCGGTGCACCCGCACCTCCTCCGCCAAGCTGGCCAGCCATGGGTCAGGCCTTGGCCTTGGTCGGGCTGCGAGCGGATTTCGCCTTCGCGCCTGCCCTGGCGGTTGCCGGCTTCGCCGTGGCCTTCCGCGCCGGCGGCTTGGCGGCCGCCTTCCTGGCCGGCTTGGCCTCGCTGGCAGTCTGCTCCGCGGCCGAAGCCTTGCGGGGGGAAGCCTTTTTTGCGCCTTTCTTCGCCCCGAGCGGCGGCAGCTTCTTGCCCTTCTCGGCCAGGAGCGCCACGGCTTGGTCGAGGGTGATATCCTCCATCTGCGTTCCGCGTGGCAGGCTGGCCACCATGCCGGCATGCTGCGCATAAGGGCCGAAGCGCCCGCGCTTGATCTCGACCGGCTCGCCGTCCTTCGGGTGCGGACCCAGGGCGCGAACCTTGGCCTTCGCATCCGCCAGCAGCGCCACGGCACGGTTGATGCCGATGGAGAGCACGTCGTCGTCACGGTCGAGCGACTTGTAGATGCTGCCCATCTTCACATAGGGCCCGAAGCGGCCGATGGCGGCGCTGATCTCCTCCCCCGTCTCCGGGTGCACGCCGACGATGCGCGGCAGGGCGAGCAGGGCCAGCGCCCGCTCCAGCGTGATGGAGTCTGGGTCCATGCCACGGGCCAGGCTGGCCCGCTTGGGCTTGACCGCCTTGCCCTTGGCGTCGGTTTCTCCCTCGCCGAGCTGGACGTAAAGACCGTAGGGGCCACGCCGCAGCGTGACGGGCGCGCCCGTCACCGGATCCGTGCCCAGTTCCTTGATGCCGCCGGCCAGCGCCGCGTCGGCCTCACCCTCGCCGGCGACAGAGAGCGGCCGGGTATGGCGGCATTCCGGATAATTGGAGCAGCCGATGAAGGCGCCGTTGCGCCCCAGGCGAAGCCCGAGCCGGCCGGTGCCGCAGGCCGGGCAGGCGCGCGGATCGCCGCCGTCCGCCGGCTGCGGAAAGAAGTGCGGACCCAGTTCCTCGTCCAGCGCGTCGATGACCTCACTGATGGTGAGGTCCTTGGTGGCGGCGACGGCGGCATTGAAATCCTGCCAGAACTCGCGCATCACCGCCCGCCATTCGGCCCGGCCGCCGGAGATGTCGTCGAGCTGCTCCTCCAGCGCGGCGGTGAAGCCGGTGTTCACATAGCGCTCGAAGAAGTTCACGAGGAAGGCGGTGACCAGTCGGCCACGATCCTCCGGCAGGAAGCGGCGCTTCTCCAGCTTCACGTAGTCGCGGTCCTGCAGGGTCTGCAGGATGGAGGCATAGGTGGAGGGGCGGCCGATGCCGAGTTCCTCCAGCTTCTTTACCAGGGAGGCCTCGGAATAGCGCGGCGGCGGTTGGGTGAAGTGCTGGTCCGCCTGTGCGGCGGTCAGTTTCGTCGGGTCTTTTTCCCGCATCGGCGGCAGGATGCGGCTGTCCTCGTCCTCGGCGCCCGCCGCATCGTCCACATCCTCGCGGTAGAGCTTCAGGAAGCCGTCAAAGGCGACGACGCTGCCGGTGGCGCGCAGCCGGACCTTGCCACTGGCGTCGGCCAGATCCACCGCCGTCTGGTCCAACTCGGCGGATTGCATCTGGCTGGCGACGGCGCGCTTCCAGACCAGCTCGTAGAGCCGGCGCTGCTCGGGCGAGAGGAAGCGGGCGACCTGCTCCGGCGTGCGCGTCACCTCGGTAGGGCGGATCGCCTCATGCGCCTCCTGGGCATTTTTGGCCTTGGAGGAATACTCGCGCGGCGCGGCGGGGATGTAATCGGGGCCGAAGGCGTCCTTCACATGGTCACGAATGGCGAACATCGCCTCGCGCGCCATCTGCACGCCGTCCGTCCGCATGTAGGTGATGAGGCCGACGGTCTCGCCCTGGATGTCCACGCCCTCATAGAGCTGCTGGGCCAGGCGCATCGTCTGCTGCGCGCCGAAGCCGAGCTTGCGTGAGCTTTCCTGCTGCAGGGTCGAGGTGGTGAAGGGCGGCGGAGGATTGCGCCGGACGCGCTTCTTCTCGACGCTGGCGACGGAGAAGCTGCCCGCCTCGACGGCCGCCTTGGCGCGCATGGCGCTGGCCTCGTCCGGCAGGTCAAACTGCTCCAGCCGCTTGCCATCGAGATGGGTCAGGCGCGCCGAGAAGGGGGCGCCGAGCGCCGTCAGGAAACGCCCCTCGACCGTCCAGTATTCGCGGGCCCTGAAGGCCTCGATCTCAGCTTCCCGCTCGCAGATCAGGCGCAGGGCGACCGACTGGACCCGCCCCGCCGAACGGCTGCCTGGCAGCTTGCGCCACAGAACCGGGGAGAGCGTGAAGCCGACCAGGTAGTCCAGCGCGCGGCGGGCCAGGTAGGCCTCGATCAGCGGCGTATCGAGGTCGCGCGGGTGCTCCAGCGCGTACTGCACGGCGCGCTTGGTGATCTCGTTGAAGGTGATGCGATGGACCTGCACGCCCTTCAGCGCGCCCTTCTCCCGCAGCATCTGCTGGACGTGCCAGGAGATCGCCTCGCCCTCGCGATCCGGGTCGGTGGCCAGATAGAGGTTGCGCGCGCCCTTCACCGCCTTGGCGATGGCGGCCACCTGCTTCTCGCCCCGGTCCTCGGCGGTCCAGTCCATGGCGAAGTCTTCTTCGGGCCGTACGCTGCCATCCTTGGCCGGCAGGTCGCGCACATGCCCGAAGCTGGCGAGGACGGTGAAATCCTTGCCCAGGTACTTGTTGATGGTCTTCGCCTTGGCCGGCGATTCGACGACGACGACGTCGGTCATGGCGGGTGTCGTGCGCTCTCTCATGGCCGCCTCGCGGTGGTGCCGCTTCGGCGGTGGCTATCGTAATCCACTGCGGATCACGCGGTTGCCCGGCAGGGTTTCTATCCGCCCATCCAGCTCAAGTTCCAGCAGGGCGGCCTGTACCGCAGCAGACGAGAGGTGGCAGCCCCGCATCAGCTCGTCAACCGCGACTGGAGAAGTTCCTACAAGATCAAGCAGTTGCGCCATATCGGCTGGAAGGTCGGACGGCGGGCCGGGTGGCCGCGCGGCCGGAGCGGTGGAATTGCTGCGGAGCATGGGGGCTGCGCGGGGCGCCTCAGGGAGGTGTTCCAGCACATCGGAGGCGCGCTCGGTCAGATGGGCACCCTGTCGGAGCAGATCATTGGAGCCGGCGCAGCGTGGGTCGAGTGGGCTTCCCGGTACGGCGAAGACCTCCCGCCCGGCCTCGAGCGCCAGATTCGCCGTCATCAGCGTACCCGAGCCCAGGGCCGCTTCGACCACCACCACGCCAAGGCTGAGTCCGGCGATGATGCGGTTTCGGCGGGGGAAGTGGCGTGCGATCGGCGCCGTGCCAAGTGGCGCCTCCGCGACCACCGCACCCCGCTCGGCGATGATCGATTGCAGCTCTGTATGCTCGGGCGGATAGGCGCGGTCCAGCCCGCCGGGAATCACGGCAACCGTCGCGCCAGCGCGCAGGGCACCCGTATGCGCCGCCCCGTCGATGCCGCGCGCCAGGCCGGAGGTGACCACGAGACCCGTCACCGCCAGCGACTCCGACAGCTCAGCCGCCAGCCGGCGCCCCAGGGTGGAGGCATTGCGCGCTCCGACCACCGCGACCTGACGGCTCGCGAGGAGCGCGGGATCGCCGATGACGGCGAGCGCCATCGGTGGGTCCTCCAAGAGGGCCAACAGGGGCGGATAGCCCGGCTCGCCCCAGAACAGGAAGCAGCCGCCCATGCCCATGACCTCGTCCATCTCATGAGCGACAGTGGCGGGCGCAGGGGGGCGGAAGGGCAGGGCGCGCCGCGCGGATAGTGCCGGGAGAGCCTCCAGCGCCGCCTCCGCCGTACGGTAACGCTCCAAGAGCCGGCGGAAGGTCACCGGGCCGATGCCATCCGTGCGCACCAGCCGCAGCCTTGCCAGCGCTTCAGCCGGGGTCACGTCTTGCGGCCAATCCGAGGTTCGGTGCCGGCGAGCAGCCGGCGGATATTGTCACGATGACGCCAGACGATGAGGAGCGCCAGCACCAGTGCGAAGGCGGCCAGCTGGCCATCGCCGGCCAGCAGCGCGAGGATGGGCGCAGCGCAGCAGGCGGCAAGGGCCGAGGCGGAGGAGATCCGCGTGACCTTCGCCATGAGCAGCCACAGCAGGGCACAGGCCAGGCCGAGCCACCAGGCGGCAGCCAGCAGCGCGCCCGCCCCGGTGGCCACGCCCTTGCCACCCTGGAAGCCGAGCCAGACCGGGAAGACGTGCCCGACCAGCGCACCGATACCGGCCACCAGACCGGCCTCACGACCCCAGAGCGCAGCACAGAGTAGGACGGGCACAACGCCCTTCAGCAGATCGAGCAGCAGCGTGGCGGCGGCGATCGTCTTGTTGCCGGTGCGCAGGACATTGGTGGCGCCGATATTGCCGCTGCCGACCTTGCGGATATCCCCGAGTCCGGCCCAGCGGGTGAGCAGCAGCCCGTAGGGCACAGAACCGGAGGCGTAGCCGAGCAGGCCGGCGAGAAATAACGGCATCATCCGAAGACGCGCCGCCCGTTCTTCCAGGTGCCTCGCACCCGGCCCTCCAGCGCGCGCCCGTCGAAGGGCGAGTTCTGCGCCTTGCCGGGCAGCTTTCCCGCTTCGACCTTCCAGGCGCGTTCCAGGTCGAAGAGCACCAGATCGGCGGGGGTGCCCCGCGTCAGACGGCCGGATTCCAGACCGAGGAGTTCGGCCGGGCGGCAGGTCAGCAGCGCCAGGGCGGCGGTGAGCGAGAGGTCACCGCCGTGCACCCGCGCGAGGGTGATGCCGAGCAAGGTGGCCAGACCCGCCCCACCCGCCGAGGCCTGGGCAAAGGGGAGGCGCTTGTCGTCGGGGTCTGCGGGCTGGTGATCGGAGGCGATGGCGTCGATGGTGCCGTCCGCCAGTGCCGCGACCACGGCCAGGCGATCCTCCTCGCGCCGCAACGGAGGGGAAAGCTTGGCGTAGGTGCGGAAGTCGCCGATCGCCGTCTCGTTGAGGTCGAAATAGGGCGGGGCGGTGTCGCAGGTGACGGCCAGGCCCTCAGCCTTGGCGGCACGGATCAGGTCGAGCGCGGCGGCGGTGGAGACATGAGCGAAATGCACATGGCCGCGGGTGATGCGGGCCAGGGCGATGTCCCGCGCCACCATCATCGCTTCGGCGGCGGGCGGGATGCCGGGCAGGCCGAGGCGCGTCGCCAGCTCGCCCTCGGTCGCCACGCCGCCACGGGCGAGGGAGGGCTCCTCCGGGTGCTGCACGATGAAGCTGCCGAAGGCGCGCGCATAGGAGAGTGCCAGCCGCATGGTGCGCGCATCGGCGATGGCCTTGCCGCCATCGCTGAAGGCGACCGCACCGGCCTCCCGCAGCAGGCCGAATTCCGAGATCTCCTTGCCGGCGCAGCCCTTGGTGGCGGCGCCATAGGGCAGGATGCTCAGGCTGCCGGTGGCCTCGCCCCGACGCAGCACGAATTGCAGAAGGGCCGGATCGTCGAGCGCCGGCTGGGTGTCCGGCAGGGCGCAGAGGGTAGTGATGCCCCCCGCGGCCGCGGCCTCTGCCGCGCTTTCGATGGTCTCGCGATACTCCGCCCCTGGCTCGCCCAGCGCCGCGCGCAGGTCGATGAGGCCGGGCGCCAGCACAGCGCCGCCGCAATCCACCACTTCGGCATCATCGGGAATACCGAGCGTCCCGCCATGATCGGCGATGACGCCCTGGCTCACCAGCAGGCTGCCCGGCGCGTCCAGGCCCGAGGCTGGGTCCACCAGCCGGGCGTTGACGAAGATCGTGTCGCGCATGGTCGTGATCACAGCCGAGCGTTCCGCCGCATGTTGCGGGAAAGGATGTCGAGCACCGCCATCCGTACGGCCACCCCCATTTCCACCTGCTCGCCGATCACGCTCCGGGCCGGGTCATCGGCGATGGCGCTGTCGATTTCGATGCCGCGATTCATGGGGCCCGGATGCATGACGATGGCATCCGGCCTGGCATGGGCGAGCTTGGCCGCATCCAGGCCGTAGAAGCGGAAATACTCGCGGGCGGAGGGCACGAGGCCACCAACCATGCGTTCCTTCTGGAGACGCAGCATCATGACCACATCAGCCTCGGCGAGCCCGGCCTTCATGTCGTGAAACACCTGGACGCCCAGTCGCTCCACTTCCGCCGGGATCAGGGCGGGCGGACCCACCATCCGGACCCGGCAGTTCATCGTGGTCAGGAGGTGGATATTGCTGCGGGCGACGCGGCTGTGCAGCACGTCCCCGCAGATGGCCACGGTCAAGTTCTCCAGCCGGCCTTTGTGGCGGCGGATGGTCAGCGCATCGAGCAGGGCCTGGGTCGGGTGCTCATGGGTGCCGTCGCCAGCATTGATCACCGCCGCATCCACCTTCTGGCTCAGTAGGGCGGGGGCGCCGGACTGGCTGTGCCGCACCACCAGCAGATCGCAATGCATGGCGTTCAGGGTCGAAGCGGTGTCGAGCAGCGTCTCGCCTTTGTTCACGCTGCTGGTCGAGACGGACATGTTGATCACGTCCGCGCCCAGCCGCTTGCCCGCCAGCTCGAAGCTGGTCCGGGTGCGGGTGCTGTCCTCGAAGAAGAGGTTGATCAGCGTCTGGCCCTTCAGCAGATCCCGCTGCGTCTTGCCGCTGCGGTTCAGGAGGGCATAGGACTCGGCCAGATCCAGGAGATCGGCGATATAAGGCGGCTCCAGGCCCTGAAGGGCGAGGAGGTGCCGGTGAGGGAAGGGCAGCATCGAGGACCAGTCCGGCTAGAGGCGGGGGACCATACCGGCCCTCGCTCCCGGCCGGAAGAGGCCCGCGACCAGCGGCACCGGCCTCAGGGCTGCGCCGGCCGCGGCGCGGTGGCGTCCAGCGCGGTCTGGAGCATGTAGGCGGCGGCGGCAGCGTCCACGGCCCGGGCGCGCTTCGCCCGCGTCAGATCGGCTTCCTGGATCATCATGCGGTTCACGGCCGAGGAGGAGAGCCGCTCGTCCCAGAGCGCGGCCGGCAGGCCGGTGGCGGCGGAAAGGGCGATGGCCCAGTCCTTCGCGGCCTGTGCGGCCGGCCCGAAGCTGCCATCCAGCCCGAGCGGCAGGCCCACCACCAGCCCGCCCACGCCTTCCCGGGCCGCGATGGCGCCGATCTCTGCGGCATTGGCGGCGAGCTTCGCCCGCGGCAGGCCGCGATAGGGGCTGGCCAGCATCAGCGACACGTCGGAAAGCGCGACTCCCACGACCCGCTTGCCGGGATCCAGGCCAATCAGCCTTTGACCGCGGGGCAGGGCGGCGCGAAGTTCGGTCAGGTTGATGATGGGCATGGGGGTGTTTATGGTCCGCCCCGTTTGCGCGCAAACCTGACCTCTCACTCTCCGGAAGAAAAAGAATGTCGCTCGACACCGCCACAGTCCGGCGCGTCGCCTCGCTGGCCCGCATGAGGGTCGAGGAGGACGAACTGCCACGCCTTCAGGCCGAGCTGAACGGAATCCTGGGCTGGATCGAGCAGTTGCAAGCCGTGGACACGTCGAGCGTCGAGCCGATGGCCGGTGGCGGCAACCAGGCGCTGCGGATGCGCGAGGACCGCGTGACCGATGGCGGCATCCAGGACGAGGTGCTGGCCAATGCCCCGGACCGCGCCGGCGCCTTCTTCGCCGTGCCCAAGGTGGTGGAGTGAGCCGCATGACCGCCCCGACCGACTTCACCCTGGCTGGCGCCCGCGCCGCCCTGGCGAGGCGCGAGATCAGCGCCGTCGAGCTGACCCGCGCCCATTTGAGCGCTATCGAGGCGCTGAACCCGCGGATCAACGCCTATATCACGGTCGCGCCCGAGCTGGCGCTCGCCCAGGCCGAGGCCGCCGACGCGGCGCTGGCCAAGGGCGAGGGCCGGGCGCTAACCGGCATCCCGCTGGCGATCAAGGACCTCTTCTGCACCGCCGGTACCCGGACCACGGCGGCGAGCCGCATCCTCGGCAATTTCGTGCCACCCTATGAGAGCACCGTCTCCGGCAATCTGCTGCGGGATGGCGCGGTGTTCCTGGGCAAGGCGAACCTCGACGAGTTCGCCATGGGCTCCTCCAACACCACCTCGGCCTTCGGCCCGGTAGAGAACCCCTGGAAGCGCCAGGGGGAGGAGGACACCTTCCTGGTGCCTGGCGGTTCCTCCGGCGGCTCGGCGGCGGCGGTGGCGGCGCGGCTCGCGCTCGGCGCCACAGCGACCGATACCGGTGGCTCGATCCGCCAGCCGGCGGCCTTCTGCGGCATCGCCGGCATCAAGCCGACCTATGGGCGCTGCTCGCGCTTCGGCATTGTCGCCTTCGCCTCCTCGCTGGATCAGGCGGGTCCGGTGGCGCGCACCGTCGAGGACTGTGCCATCCTGCTCGGCTCTATGGCCGGCTTCGATCCCAAGGATTCGACCAGCGCCGACCTGCCGGTGCCGGACTTCGCCGCCGCCTGCGCGCGTGGCGTGAAGGGGCTGCGCATCGGCATTCCGCGCGAGTATCGCCTCGATGGCCTGCCCGCCGAGATCGCGGCGCTGTGGGACCAGGGCATGGAATGGCTGAAGGCCGAGGGCGCGACGCTCGTGGACATCAGCCTGCCCCACACGAAATATGCCCTGCCGACCTACTACATCGTGGCACCGGCCGAGGCTTCGTCGAACCTCGCGCGCTATGACGGCGTGCGCTTCGGCCTGCGCGAGAGTGGCGAGGACCTGAAGGATCTCTACGAGCGCACCCGCGCCGCCGGCTTCGGCGCCGAGGTGAAGCGCCGCATCCTGATCGGCACCTATGTGCTGAGCGCCGGCTACTACGACGCCTATTACCTGAAGGCACAACAGGTCCGGGCGCTGATCAAGCGCGACTTCGACCAAGCCTGGGAGAAGGTGGACGCCATCCTGACGCCCGCCACACCCTCCGCCGCCTTCGGCCGCGACGAGAAGCAGGACGATCCGGTCGCGATGTATCTGAACGACGTTTTCACGGTGACGGCGAACCTCGCCGGCATTCCTGGCCTCGCCGTGCCGGCCGGACAGGACATAAAGGGGCTGCCGCTCGGGCTCCAGGTGCTGGGCAAGCCCTTCGATGAGGAGACCGTCTTCGCCGTCGGCGGCGCCATCGAGCGCGCCGCCGGCTTCACCGCGCTTCCGGCGCTGAGGGCCGCGGCATGAGCTACACGATCGAGGGCGCGACCGGCCCCTGGGAACTTGTCATCGGGCTCGAGGTGCACGCGCAGGTCACCTCGAACGCCAAGCTATTCAGCGGCGCGGCGACCGAGTTCGGCGCCGAGCCGAACACGCAGGTCAGCTTCATCGATGCCGGCTTCCCCGGCATGCTGCCGGTGATCAACCGTGAATGCGTGGCGCAGGCGGTACGCACGGGGCTCGGACTCAACGCGCAGATCAATCTCTGGTCCCGCTTCGACCGGAAGAACTACTTCTACGCCGACCTGCCGCAGGGCTATCAGATCAGCCAGTACCAGTACCCGGTGATCGGCAAGGGCGAGATCGAGATCGAGCTCGCGGACGGGACGACCAAGCAGATCGGCATCACCCGCCTGCACCTGGAGCAGGATGCCGGCAAGTCGCTGCACGACCAGCATCCGACCAAGAGCTACATCGACCTCAACCGGTCGGGCGTGGCGCTGATGGAGATCGTCTCCGAGCCGGACATGCGTTCGCCGGAGGAGGCAGGGGCCTATCTCACCAAGCTGCGGCAGATCCTGCGCTATCTCGGCACCTGCGACGGCAATATGGAGCAGGGCTCGCTGCGCGCCGACGTGAACGTCTCCGTCCGCAAGGCGGGCGAGGGGTTCCGCACGCGCTGCGAGGTGAAGAACGTCAACTCCATCCGCTTCGTCATGCAGGCGGTGGAGGCCGAGGCGCGGCGGCAGATCGAGGTCTGGGAATCCGGCGGCGAGGTGGAGCAGGAGACGCGCCTGTTCGACACCACGCGCGGCGTGACCCGCTCCATGCGCTCCAAGGAGGACGCGCACGACTATCGCTACTTCCCCGACCCGGACCTGCCGCCACTGGTGCTGGAGGCTGCCTGGGTCGAGGAGTTGAAGGCCGGCCTGCCGGAGCTGCCCGACGCCCGCCGCGCCCGCTACGTGAACGACTTCGGCCTTTCGGCCTATGACGCGCATGTGCTGACGCTGGAGAAGGAGACGGCCGCCTTCTACGAGACGGTGGCGCAGGGCCGGGATCCGAAGATGGCTGCGAACTGGGTGACCGGCGACTTCTTCGCCGGCCTCAACCGGACCGGCACGAATATCGGCAATTCCCCGGTCAGCGCCGGGAATCTCGGCGCGCTGCTCGACCTCATCAAGGACGGCACGCTCTCCGGCAAGCTGGCCAAGGAGGTGCTGGAGGCGATGTTCGAGACGGGCAAGCCGCCCGCCGCCATCGTCGAGGAGCGGGGGCTTAAGCAGGTGACGGATACCGGCGCGATCGAGGCCGTCATCGACGAGGTACTGGCCAAGAACGCCGACAAGGTGGCCGAATTCCGCTCGGGCAAAGAGAAGCTGTTCGGCTTCTTCGTCGGTCAGACGATGAAGGCCATGCAGGGCAAGGGCAACCCCGCCCTGGTGAACGATCTGCTGAAGAAGAGGCTGGCGGGCTGACGCCCGGCACCACTCCGTGCTTCCCTCCCGGTTCTGGCCCCAGGACCGGGAGAGTCGCGCCTGATGATCACCCTCTACACCTACAACACCCCCAACGGCCGTAAGATCAGTGTGGCCCTTGAGGAGATGGGACTGCCCTATGCGGTGAAAGTCGTGGACATCACCAAGGGCGAGCAGTTCGATCCGGCATTCCTCAAGATCTCGCCGAACAACCGCATCCCCGCAATCATCGATGACGAGGGGCCCGGCGGGCAGCCGATCAGCGTCTTCGAATCGGGTGCCATCCTGCTCTACCTCGCGGAGAAGACCGGGCGCTTCATGCCGAAGGACCTGCGCGGCCGCATCGTGGTGTGGGAATGGTTGATGTGGCAGATGGGCGGCTTCGGCCCGATGCCCGGTCAGTATCACCACTTTCTCACGCGCCCCGAGGGGCCGGCGCGCGACTATGGACTGGAGCGCTACGGCAGCGAGACCAAGCGGCTCTACGGTGTGCTGGACAAGCGCCTGACCGGCCGCGACTTCGTGGCCACGGAAGGGGAGCCCAGCATCGCCGACTTCGCCATCCTCGGTTGGGCCTGGCGGCATGAGCGCCATCTCGGCAGTCTCGATCCGTTCCCGGCGGTGGCCGCCTGGTACGCGCGGATGATGGCGCGGCCGGCGGTGGCGCGCGGGATGCAGGTGGAACTGGCCTGACGGCAGGCAGAGGCCGGCCCTCGCACAGGGGGCCGGCAACCCGTGTGCGGGGTGAAGGGTGAGCGGAACCGCCTGCGGTAACGTCCAAATTGTTGGGAATATGGGGCAGCAGGAGTGCTGCTGGTGCCGACGCCCGGGATTGAACCGGGGACCTACTGATTACGAATCAGTACGTTAGCACCAAAAAGCGAGCAGGAACAGCAACTTAAAGGCCATTGTTTCCCATCGAGAGATCGATGGAGCAATGAACAACTTCAATAGCTTAGACGTAGAGCTGGGAACATCTTACAGCACCGCTGAGGGCGCTACCAGCTCCGCGCTCGACCTCCCCTTTGAGGTAACACACTTCTTCGACTACGGCGCTAGCACCAAGCAGCAACGCACCTACACCCTGCGGACCCTGGCCGAGACGATCCGGCTGGAGACCAAGCGGGAGAAGGACAAGCTGCCTTGGCTCAAGCTGGCGCGGTTCGGGGATGCCCGCACCGACAAGAACAGCCTGCGCCATGACGGCAATGTGCTGGCCATCACGGGCGTCGAAGCCGACTACGACGGCGGCAAGGTCACGCCGGAGGAGGCGGTGGAGGTGCTGGAGAAGGCCGGCATCCTCGGCATGATCTACACCAGCCCCAGCCACACGGCCGCCGCGCCGCGCTGGCGGGTGCTGTGCCCGGCCTCTGCAGAGCTGCGCCCTGACCAGCGCGACCACCTGATGGGCCGCCTCAACGGCCTGTTCCGGGGCATCCTGGCGCCGGAGAGTTGGACACTGAGCCAGAGCTATTATTACGGCTCCGTCCGTTCCAATCCGTCCCACTTCGTCGCGCTGGTGGATGGCCAGCCCATTGACGAGGCGGACGAGCTGGACAACGGCTGGACTGGTAAGGCGCAGAGCGAGCCGAACCCGGCGGGAAGCACGGGAGAGCAGGCGGCCGGCGAGACGCGGGACATGGCCGAGCTGGTCGCCAACCTCCTGTCTGGCCTTGAGATGCACGGCTGCACTCGCACCTTGGCCATGCGCTGGCTCAAGGGCGGCATGGCGGACGCTCAGGCGGTGCTCACGCTGCGGGGGCTGTATCACTGCATACCCCAAGCCGCGCGGAACACGCCAACCGAGCCCGACCGCTGGCAGAAGCGGTATGAGGACATCCCCCGCGCGGTGTCGTCAGCCCGCGCGAAGCTGGGCGAGGCCGCACAGGAGCCGCAGGACGCGCCGGCTTGGCTGGAGCACTGCCAGACCGACCGGGAAGGCGAGGCCCGCTCCAACCTCGCGAACACAATGCTGGCCCTGCGGCGCGATCCGCAGCTCAAGGAGATTCTGGCCTACGACCAGATGCTCCGCGCCGAGATCCTGGCCAAGCCGGTGCCCTCCAGCCTGTGCCCGGCCGAGGATGCCCGCCCCATCCAGGATGCGGACGTGTCGGGCATTCAGGAGTTCTTGCAGCGGCAGGGGCTTGAGCGGGTGTCGAAGGATACCGTGCATCAGGCCGTGGCCCTGCGCGCCCGCGAGCGCGGCTTCCATCCGGTGCAGGAGTACCTGAACGGGCTGCGATGGGACGGCACTGAACGGCTGGGAACCTGGCTGCACACCTACCTCGGCGCGGAGAAGACCGACTACACCGCCGGCATCGGCACCATGTTCCTGGTGGCCATGGTCGCCCGCGTGTTCGAGCCGGGAACCAAGTGCGATTACATGTTGGTTCTGGAAGGCCCGCAGGGGGCCATGAAGTCCACCGCCTGCGCCATCCTGGGCGGCCCATGGTTCAGCGACAATCTCCCCGACATTCGCGGCGGCAAGGACGTGAGCCAGCACCTCAACGGCAAGTGGCTGATCGAGGTGGCCGAGATGAGCGCCCTCGACAAGGCGGAGGCCGCCGCCCTCAAGGCGTTCATCACCCGGCCGGTGGAGCGATATCGGCCGAGCTATGGCCGAAAGGACGTGATCGAGCCCCGCCAGTGCGTGTTCATCGGCACGACGAACAAGGCGGCATACCTGCGCGACGAGACCGGCGGCCGGCGCTTCTGGCCCGTGAAGGTGGGCGCGGTGCTCGCCGTGGAGGCGCTGAAGCGGGACCGGGATCAGCTTTTTGCGGAGGCCGTGGCGCTCTACCGGAACGGTGCCGCCTGGTGGCCCAGCCGGGAGTTCGAGGCCGAGCACATCAGGGCGGAGCAGGACAAGCGGTATGAGGCCGATGCCTGGGAGCAGGCCATTGCCGAGTGGCTGGTGGGTAAGTCCAAGGTGACGGTGCTGGAGGTGGCCCGTGGCGCCCTTGCTTTCGACACGGCGCGGATCGGCACGGCGGACCAGCGCCGCATCGGCGCAGCCCTGGAGCGTCTGGGGTGGGAACGGAAAGCGTCCAACGGGGTGCGCTGGTGGGTGAAGGAGGCGCGGGCATGAGTACCGCACTTCCTCAAGTGCGTCACTTCGACATCAGGCAAAAACAGTCACTTAGGCGGCCAGTGACGCACAGTGACGCACTTTCTCTTCGAGGTACGGAGGAGAACGGAACAGGGGGTGGAGGGGTAGGGGAGGAGGGAGCAGCGCCGGCACATAGGAAAAATGCGGCACTGTGCGTCACTGCGTCACTGCGACACTCCCTCGAAGACCTGGCGCAGCGCGTGGTCCGGCTATCTCCCGACCGCCGAGACCCCGAGCAGTTCCACATGGAGAAGGCGGAGCTGGCGCACGCTCTGCGCCGCCTCGCGCGGGCTTGGAGGGCGGCATGAGCTATCCCATCGCCATTGGTTCCGATGATCTTCGGGACGCCCGCGCCGCTGGCGTGACCTACGCGCAGGAAATGCTGGCAGAGCTGGGGGCGTCGGCTTCCCGCAATGCATTGCTGGCGACCTGTCATCAGGTACAGCAAGCGGCGGCCGATGCCGGCTACAGCCTGCGCGACGTGCTCCTGCTGTCCGATGCCTTCTACGAGGGCGCACGAGAGGAGAAGGCAAGGCTCGTGGCTGCCGGGTGCCAGCCGGGCCGGGCAGGACGGGCATGAGCGCCGGACCTATCCGGGTGCTGCTGCTGCCCGATGCCGCCGATCCCGAGGGGCAACCACGCCCTGCCCTGGCCGTGCCCGGCCGGCGGCTGCCCGTCCTCTACCCCAGCCTCCACGCCGCCCTGGAGGAGGGAATGTCTCGCCCCGCCCGCGCCGAATGAAATCGCTGAGGGCTGACGATTCCAGACCGCACCCCCAGGAGAGTTTTCCCGCCTGCGAATAAAACTTTTGGCCGGGGAAAAATTGTTGCCGTTTAGCGCAGGGAGGCTGGGGGCGCGGTCTACGTCAGCCAGTGCTGAGAGATTTTCATTTCTCCTCGGCCGGCCGAGAGATGCCCCTCCTCCAGGCCTCGCTTCACCTCCAGGGCGGCGTGGAGGCTGGGGGTAGACGGTCAGGCGGGGCGGCCAACTCGAACCTCCGTTTTGTGGACGCGCTTTCCCGTTTGGGGGCGCGGTCTAGACCCGAAAGGCGGGAGAGATTTCACCTAGTGCTGGGGCGACGGGTAGTCGAGACGCTGAATCAGCGCGTTACCAATATCGTCATACGAGCCATGAACGAGGCGCACCCTACCTCTGACATCGAGTTCCTTGAGAACTTCGACCCAAATGCTGTCTGCCAAAGCCGATAGATTTCTGATCTTGGTGATGGCCTCAACCATCATGATGTCGTAGCGGATCAATGCATCGTCGGTGAGTGCGGCAGCATTAATCAGCACGGTCATCGAGATACCCCTTCTCCCTCAGCCAAGCCTTCAGGATCCGCTCGACCAGCGAGGATACAGAGCGGTCGTCGTCCTTGGCTGCTTGCTCCAGCGCCGCCTTCATGTCCGGTGGAATGCGGAAGGAAAGCGCCTCCGTCTTAGCCATCTAACACATCCTCACACATTTCCCTTGACGGGACTCTCGCATTGTATGAGTTTGTGTGCGGCCGAGCAAGGAGTTCGCACCTCCAAGCCCGGCCTGACCACCACCTGTTCCTATGGAGAACCGGCAATGGCTACCCGCGCCGATAGCACAACCGTGCCCGCTTCCAGAAGAAGACTGTCGGCTCTGCCGGCGGCGCCACGGAGAAGACGAGGGGGCGCCACGGGCCTGGGCCACTTCCCGACCCGCCCGCAACGCGCCCTGGCCTACCTGGCCAACGGCGATCTGCCGCCGCTCCCCCGAATGGGGGAACGGCTTTCCGTCTCCGCCCTCATGACCGGCTATGTCGCGGCCGTCGCGCTCGGCGGCCTCGGCTTCGGCCTGATGCTCGCCGGAGGGCTGATCTGATGCCGCCCATCCCGGAAGACATCCGCGAGCATTACGAGGCGGTCGATGCCGCGCTCTCTGACATCGGCCACGTGGTAACCCTGCTCGACCTGGTTCTTGAGCAGGTGATGGAAGACCAGTGCTGCACGGCCCAGGCGCTGGGGTTCTTCCTCAGCCGCCAGCTCGACGATCTGCGCCGCAAGGCCGAGGCGAACTTGGACGGGATCTGGGTGGCCTGCGGTGGCAATCCCGAAGGGGGCCGCCAGCCATGAGCAGCCGCATCAGCAGAAGATCCACCATGACCGCGTTCCTGCCGATTGTTGCCGCCCCCGCACTGGCCTCGGCCGCTCCCGCGCCCGCTGACCCTGCGCTCGCCGCCTACCGCGCCGTCATGGCGCAGAAGGATGCCATTGAGGGCCTGCCGAACGAGCAGTGGCACCTGGTGGAGGCATGGTGTGAGGAGGAAATCGCGGCGCTCGACGCCCTGACCGAGCAGAACCCCGGCGGCCTGGCCGCGCTGCTGCGCCGCCTGGTGGTGCTGTCTGAACGTCTGGACGGCGACACCGGGTGGAACCTCATGGACGGCGAGGCCGATCTGCTGCGCGCCCTCGGGGAGCAGGCGCGGAAGCTGCTGGCTGGGGCAGGAGGCGGCGCATGAGTCGGAGCCTCCTAGGCTTGCCCAAGCGTGGGGCAACGGTCCTGCTGCTCCGCGTGCTGATTGGCTTCTGGCGCGGGCGGATTGTCGTAAATCAGTGGCGCCTTGCCCGCAGTAAGCGGTGGCTGCTCCGTGCAGCAGCAGCGGGCTAAACGGCCGGAAAATTCTTACTGCCTAGGGCTGTGTAACCCTTGCACAGATACAGTGTAGGGGCTACACTGCCTTTCAAGATGGAAGGCAGTCCTATGTCGTTCGAAGATTCTCTGTACTCGCCCCGCTATCCGTCCCCCAAGGTTTGCAGTGCCGTGGGCGTTCCCCTCGACAAGATGAAGCACTTGGTGTTCCGCAAGCCGTCCGTGATCCTGTTGACGGAGGCGGAGCGGGCAGCGGCGGAGCCGGGTGGTGCCTTCCTCTGGAGCTTTCAGCGTGCCCTCCAGTTCGCCCTGACGGTGAAGCTCAACCGTATGGGGCTGCAGACGCGCCACGCGGCCCTGATCGCCGCCGGCTTCACCGATGTGGGCAACGACGCGTGGGATGGCCCGGAGCCGACCGTTGAGCGTCTGCCCTGTCACCTTTTCAAAGAGGGCCAGACGCTCCTGGTCGCCTATGAGGGTTCGACCGAGGGACACGCCATTTGCTGGCGCCCCGCCCAGACGCTGGCGACCGCCTTGCTGACACGCTCGCATCAGGGGCGCAGTGAGGACGCCATTGTGGTCCACGTGGACCCGATTTTTCATCGCCTTCGGGCGGCGCTCGAAAGTTGAGCACCGCCCCCATGATGGCCTCGGGCAGCCATGCGAACGCTGCGAAGCGTCCGATCCTTCAATGGAGCCCGGTGCTCAAGTTTGCCGCTGGGAAAGGGCCGGGTGCGGGGCGTCCGGATTATAAGGCGGTCGAGGCCCAGCGGCGCCTCTCGGGAACCTCGGCCGCCCGCCCCTTCCAATTCGCTTTCTGCGCCGGGATGGCGCGGAGAGAGGCCGCGCAGGCCGGCCACACCGTAACGGCCGCCGATGGCTTGCTGCGGGATGCAGCCCGCCGGACTAGGCGCCGAGCCTGCACTTTTCCTCTGACCGCCGGGATGGCGGCCGATCCTTCGAAGGACACCAACCATGCTGCGTGATCTCCTGGAGCGACGGGCGGCTATTGCTGCCGACCTGCGTGCGCTGAATGAAACCCCTGCCGGGAACGACGGCGATCTCTCCCCCGAGCAGCGCTCGCGCTGGGACACGCTGAAGGGCGAGTTGGAGACGCTGGAACAGCGCATCTCCCGGCAGGCCACCTTGGACGACGCTGAGCGCCGGATGCAGGGCCAGCCCGTGGGTGGCACGGGTGACGTCAGCCTGGACCGCGAGATTGCCCGTGTGGGCATGCTCGACGTGGTGCGCGCCGCGATGGGCGGAACCGATCACGCCGCCGGCCGCGCCCGCGAGATCAGCGCCGAGCTGGAGCGTCGTTCCGGCCGAAAGGCGCAGGGGATGTTCTGGCACATGGGCCAGCCCATCGAGCGCCGCGTGCTGACGACCGCCGCGCCGGCCGGTGGTCCGGGCAGCAACCTGATTGCCACCGAGCACCGCCCCGACCTGTTCATTGACCGGCTGCGGAACACGACCCGCGTGCGCTCCCTGGGCGCAACGGTGCTGACCGGCCTGACGGGCAACCTCTCCATCCCGCGCCGGAAGGCGAGCATCACCGCCGGGTGGGTGGCGGAGAATACCGCACTGCCCAACAGCGACCCGCAATTTGAGGCCATCACCCTCTCGCCGAAGCACGCAGGCGCCATCAGCGAATGGAGCCGAAATATGATCCTGCAGGCGAGCCCGGACGTGGAGCAGCTTGCCCGCAACGACATGGCGGCAACGCTCTCCGAGCTGCTGGACGCTGCGGCCATCTCCGGCACGGGAGCGAACAACCAGCCGACCGGCATCCTGAACACCGCCGGGATTGGCACGGTGGCGATGGGCACCAACGGCAGCGCGCCGACCTTCGACAAGCTGGCCGACCTGGTGGGGCTGGTGGAGGACGCCAACGCTGACGGCACCAGCATGGGCTTCCTGACCAACACGAAGGTCCGCCGCGCTGCGGCCAAGGTGAAGGACAGCGCCGGTATTCCGCTGGGCCTCGATGTGATGTTTCAGGGCCAGCGCGTCGCTGTCTCCAACATCGTGCCGAGCAACCTGACGAAGGGGACCGGCACCAACCTCTCCGCCGCCATCTACGGCAACTGGTCCGATCTCCTGATCGGGGTGTGGAGCGAGTTGGACCTTCTGGTAAATCCGTTCGAGAGCACCGCCTACTCGAAGGGCAATGTCAGCATTCGGGCCATGATGACCGTAGACATTGCGGTGCGTCACCCGGAGAGCTTCGCGGCCATCACGGATCTGGTGGCCTGATGACCCCGGCCCGTTTCCCTGACGGGCTGGAGAGGCGCGCAGCAACCGAGCTGCGTGCCGCCGGCCGGCGCCTGGAGGGCTACGCCGCGACGTTCGGAACCGAGGCCGCCATTGGCGGCTTCCGGGAGACGATCCGGGCGGGCGCCTTCCGGGCTTCCCTGGCCGCCAGGAGCGACATCCTGGCGCTGCTGGATCATGACCCCACCCGGCTTCTCGCCCGGACCGGCAGCGGCACGCTGCGGCTGGAGGAGGATGCGCGGGGGCTGCGGTTCGAGATCGATGTTCCCGACACGCAGCTTGGCCGCGATGTGCTGGCGCTGGCGGAACGCCGGGATCTGGGCGGGATGAGCTTCGGTTTCCGGGTCAAGGACGAAGCCTGGCCCGCGCGGGATCAGCGAGAACTGCGGGCGGTGGAGCTGGTTGAAATCAGCGTAGTCCACAGCTTCCCGGCCTACTCACAGACCAGCATCAGCGCGCGAGCCCGCGCAATGGGGCGGGCCGAAGCCGCCGCCCTGCTGCGCAGCCGCTATTTGGAGACGATCTGATGGCCGGCCTCCTCTCCCGCCTGTTCCGCAAGCCGGAAACCCGCGCGCTGGATGCCGAGAGCTTCGGGCGCTTCTTCGGCATCGCCACGCCGCCCGGCGGCCAGTCCATCAGCCCCCGCCTGGCGGAGAACTTGGCGACCGTCTCCGCCTGTATTGGCGCGGTGAGCAGCGTCATGGCGTCGCTACCCGTGTTCGTCTATCGGAGGGCGCCGCGTGGGCGGGTGGAACTGGTTGACCATCCCGTGGCCCGTCTGACGCGCCGCCCGAATGACCGGCAGACATGGCCCGACTTCATCGAGTGGTTGGTGGGCCAGACGCTGCTGCACGGCAACGGGCTGGCTGAGGTGGCCTATGACGGCGCAGGCCGCCCTACGGCGCTGATCCCGGTGCCCTGGCCTTCGGTGCAGGTTGTCGTGCTCCCCAGCGGGCGCTTGGCCTATGACGTGTCGGACGAGCGCGGCACGCGGCGGCGCCTTCTCGATGGCGAGGTGCTGCACGTCCGCGACCGTTCGGATGACGGCATCGTTGGCCGCAGTAGGATCAGCCGCGCCCCCGAAGTTCTGGGCATCGCGATTGCGGCCAACAATGCGGTGAGCAAGCTCTACGGCACCGGCCTTCGGGCTTCCGGGCACATCGTCACGCCGCACTACCTCAACGGTACGCAGCGAGAGCAGGCGCGGGTCGTGGCGGAGGCGTTCCGGCAGGCGCAGCAGGAAGGGCGCCTTCCGGTGCTGGAAGGTGACTGGAAGTACGAGGGCACCACCATCAGCCCCGAGGACGCGGAACTGCTGCAGAGCCGGCGGTTTTCGGTCGAAGAATTGTGCCGGTTGTTTCAAGTTCCGCCGCCGATCATCCAGGACTTGAGCCACGGCACGTTCACCAACTCGCGCGAGGCGGGGCGGTGGTTCGCGCAGTTCAGCCTGGCGCCGATGGCCCGGAAGATCGAAGCGGAGTTTGAGCGCAGCGTTTTCGGCAGTAGCAGCGCGGACTGCATGCTGGAGCTGGATATGTCGGGGCTGATGCGGGCCGACGCGGAAGCCCGCTGGCAGTCGCACAAGATTGCGGTCGAAGCCAACATCCTGGACCCGGACGAAATCCGGGAGATCGAGGGCTGGAATCCGCGAGGGCAGGGGGTGGCTGTCTGACCGTGCCGCGCCACGATGCCCTTCCTCTGAGCCTTCCGCCCCGTGGCCTGAACCGCGAGCAGGCGGCCGCGTATGTCGGGGTCTGCCCCGACGTGTTCGACCGCTTGGTGAAGGCTGGCGAGATGCCGCAGCCCGTGAGGTTCCAGGACATGCGGCGCGTGATCTGGGATCGGCAGGCCCTCGACCACGCCTTTGACCGCCGCTCCAGCCTGCTGCAGCAGGTGGATGCGCCGCCCGCCAAGTCTGCGATGCTGGAGGCGATCCGTGGTTCGCGTTGATCTGCGGTACGTGAAGCGGCAGGTGAGGGAGCGGCGCCGCGCCGATGGGAGTCTGTGGTGCCGGGAATACTGGTATTACCGCCGCCCCGGCGCGCCCGATGACGGCAGCCGTCTTCCCGGATGCCCGACCGACGCCGAGTTCATGGCCACGCTCCGGCAGTTCAACGACCGCGCCGAGGCCCGGCCGCCGGAGACGATCACGGGCACCTTCGCCAATCTGGTGAAGCGCTACAAGGCGTCGCCCGAGTTCGCCGAGCTGCGGGAGAAGACCCAGCGCGACTATGCGGCGATGCTGGCTCGCGTCGAGGCGATGATCGGGCCGTTCCCCATCGCTGACATCGACCGGGAAGTGACCTACGCCATTCGCGACAAGTTCGCTGCCACGGCGCATTTGTCCAACTACGTGGTGCGGGTGTTTCGTCTGGTGCTGGGGTGGGCGGTGGACCGCGGCGAGCTGCCCAGCAACCCGGCATCCCGGCCGCGGCAGCTTACCGTGAGGCCCCGGCAGGCCGTGTGGAGCCTGGAGGCCGAGGCGCTGTTCCTGGAGCACGCTGGGCCCGAGATGCGCCTTGCCTACCTGCTGCATGCTTTCCTCGCCCAGCGGCAGGGCGACAACCTGGCGATGACCTGGGCTCAGTATCAGGGCGGTGCCATCCGGGTGCGGCAGAGCAAAACCGGGGCGCTGGTCGAGGTGCCCGCCCATAAGGTGCTTCGTGAGGCTCTGGAGGCTGCGCCCCGCGTCTCGACGCACATCCTGACGGATCGCAACGGTAAGCCCTGGAACGCGGACACTTTCCGGCACGGGTGGCGGAAGGTGACTGTGGCGGCGGGCCTGACCGGACTGCAGAACCGAGACCTTCGCCGCACCGCAATGGTCCGCATGGCCGAGGCTGGTGCGACGGACATCCAGATTGCCGCTGTAAGCGGCCACACAATCGAGGAGACCCGGAAAATTTTGGAGACGTACATCCCCCGGAACGGGCGGATGGCGGCAGCGGCAGTGAGGCGGCTGGAGCAGGCTGGCACCCGCTCCAAGCCTAAACACTGAACGCTTTGGGAAATACTTTGGGAAAAACTGGGAAACACCGGCCCAACTGAGCGGCTAACCCCTTGTTTTTATGGTGCCGACGCCCGGGATTGAACCGGGGACCTACTGATTACGAATCAGTTGCTCTACCGCTGAGCTACGTCGGCGCGCAGGCGCTATCTAGCGCTCAAGGACAGGCAGGGCAACCGTCTTGCGGCGCCGCTGCCACAAGAAATCTGCGGGGGGGGGGAAGGACGTGGCCTCCGCCCGGGCGGAGGCCTCATCCGGCCTTAATGTACCAGAACCGGTACCATCTCGTGCTGCAGGATCGCAGCGGTTGCGAGCGTGGCGTCGGGAGCCGCGCCGATCTGCGTACCGTCCGCGGCATGGATCGCAACGGCATGGTTGCCGTCAACCAGAATAGGGCGGATGTAGGCGATCTGCTCCGCCCCGAAGCGCGCCCATTCGGCCGGCGCAAGCTGCCGCAGCGCATCGGCTGCGGTGAAGGAACGAGTGGGGCCTTCCTTGTTCATGATGCGGATTCTCCTCATGCTGTCCCGCTCAGCGGGCCCAGCTTACGGCCATAGTCTCGTGCCGTGGTTGTGCCCCCCGGCCATTCCCAGTCCAGCCGGCTCCTCCGCGTCGGCCCTGCTGCGGCCCTCCCTTTGCAAGGTGCAGCCCGAGGCTTTCCGCGAAGTTTCTGGATCCAGAATGACCGGCGGGGTCGAAAGTTTACCGGACCGAGGTGTCGCTCTCGTCGAGGGCGCCACTTTGCACGAGCGGTCGCCCCCCCTGCGCCCCACGCGTGCCGATGTGAATGGATTTCACCCGCACTTCGGGCTGGGGGCGCTTGAGATCGATGTGCAACAGGCCGTTATCCAGCCAGGCCCCTTCCACCTCGATCCCCTCTGCCAGAACGAAGGCGCGCTGGAACTGCCGCGCGGCGATGCCACGGTGCAGGAAAACCCGCCCCTCCGGCTCCTCGCGCTGCTTGCCGCGGACCACCAACTGATTGTCCTCCTGCGTGATCTGCAGGTCGTCCATGCTGAAGCCGGCTACGGCGAGGGTGATCCGAAGGCGGTTCTCCCCGGTCTGCTCGATGTTGTAGGGGGGATAGCCGTCGGCGTTCTTGGCAACGCGGTCGAGCATCTGCTCCAGATGGTCGAAGCCAAGGAACAGGGGCGACCCAAAGAGTGACGAACGAGACATGACGGAGCGGAACTCCTCAAGAACGAGCGAGCCTGCGACAGGACCCGAAGCACCCTGTCTTGATTGATAGATTGTGCAACCGCGGAGCGGATGCAAGAGGCCGGAGAGGCCGTCTGCCAAGGCAGTTGATGCGGCGCGGCGTGGCGGCTACAGCAGCGTTTCCATGTCCGAAACCGAATTGCTGCCCATTCTCCTGGTGCCCGATGCCCATCTGCGCGCCAAGGCCCGCCCGGTCGGCGCAGGCGATACCGAGACGGTGCGCGCCCTGGCGCCCCGCATGCTCGCGACCATGTACAAGGCGCCCGGTATCGGCCTTGCGGCCCCGCAGATTGGCAGCCTTCTGCGGCTGGTGGTGATCGATCTCCAGCCAGACGACAAGCCTTCGCCCTTCATCATGGTGAACCCGGAGATCGTCGCCACGAGCGCCGAGCTGGCGACGCGGGAGGAAGGCTGTCTCTCCCTGCCGAACCAGTATGCGGATGTGACGCGCCCGGCAGAGGTCAAGGTCCGGTGGACGAATCTCGAGGGAAGCCGGCAGGAACTGACGGCAGACGGCCTCCTGGCGGCCTGCATCCAGCACGAGATTGACCATCTGAACGGGGTGCTCTTCGTCGATCATCTTTCCCCGCTGAAGCGCAACATGCTGCTGCGCCGTCTGGCCAAGGAGCTGAAGGCCAAGGCACGGGACGGCGAATGATGCCGTTGCGCCTGGCCTTCATGGGCAGCCCCGACTTCGCGGTGCCGGCACTGCGGGCGCTGCACCGGGCCGGGCACGAGGTGGTGGCGGTCTATACGCAGCCGCCGCGCCCCTCCGGCCGAGGCCAGAAGGAGGCACCCTGTGCCGTGCACCGCGCCGCGCTGGAACTGGGCCTGCCCGTGCGCCATCCGCCACGCCTGCGCCGTGACGAGGCGGAGCACGCCTATTTCGCCTCGCTGGCATTGGATGCGGCCGTCGTTGCAGCCTATGGCCTGATCCTGCCGGGCGCCATGCTGCGCGCCCCGCGGCAGGGCTGCCTGAACATCCATGCCTCCCTGTTGCCCCGCTGGCGGGGCGCTGCCCCGATCCAGGCCGCCATCCTTTCCGGCGACGCCGAGACGGGCGTCACCATCATGCAGATGGAAGAGGGGCTGGACACCGGCCCCATGCTGCTCGCCGGACGGGTTCCGATCGGTCCACGCGATGGCACGCCTGCCATCCACGATGCGCTGGCCGAGTTGGGCGCGAGATTGATCCTGCGCGCGTTGGCGGAGAATCCGCCGGCCAAGCCACAGCCCCAGGACGGCGTGACCTACGCCCCCAAGCTCACCAAGGAGGATGGCCGGCTGCGCTGGACGGAGCGCGCCGAAGCCCTCGACCGTCGGGTCCGGGCCCTGAACCCCTGGCCCGGCACTTTCTTCGTGCACCAGGGGGAGGTGATCCGGGTGCTGGAGGCGCAGCCGGAGGCATGCTCCACGCCAGCCCAACCCGGAACGGTTCTGGATAGCGAGCCGAGGATCGCCTGCGGCGAGGGCGCCCTGCGTCTGCTGCGCCTGCAACGCCCCGGTCGCGGTGCGGTCGATGCGGCGGCGTTCCTGCGTGGCTATTCCTTGCCTCCCGGGATGGTGCTGGGCTGAAGGCCATGCCGCGCTACGCTTTGCTGGTCGAGTATGACGGCGCGCCTTTCGTCGGCTGGCAGCGGCAGAGCAGCGGCCTCTCCATCCAGCAGGTGCTGGAGGAGGCGGCCGCGCCGTTGAGTGGTGGCGAGCCGGTCCGGATGATGGCCTCCGGCCGCACCGATGCGGGGGTCCATGCCCTTGGCCAGGTGGTCCAGTTGGATCTCGCCCGGGACTTGCCGCCGGAGCGCCTGCGGGAGGCGCTCAACTTTCACAGCCGCATGCATCCGGTTTCCGTCGTGCGGGTTGCGCGCGCGCCTGAGGACTGGTCGGCGCGGTTCAGCTGCATTAAGCGTGGGTACCGCTACCGCATCCTGAACCGCCGGGCACGGCCGGCACTGGATATGGGGCGCGTCTGGCACCTCACCCTGCCGTTGGACGCGGAGGCCATGCACAGGGCAGCGCAGACGCTGCTTGGCCGACATGACTTCTCCGCCTTCCGCGCCGCCGCCTGCCAGGCCAAGGACGCCTTGCGCACGCTCGATCGCCTGGACATCGCTCGGCAGGGGGATGAGGTTGTGGTGGAAACGGAGGCACGCTCCTTCCTGCACCATCAGGTGCGGAATCTCGTCGGTACGCTTGTGGAGGTCGGCCTCGGGCGGCGGCCTGTCTCCTGGCCGCGTGCCTTGCTAGAGGGGCGTGACCGCAGCGCGGCGGGTCAGACCGCACCGGCCGCCGGGCTGACCTTCCTGTTCGCACGCTACCCGGAGCCGCTCGACTGGTGCTGAGGGCTTGCGGCTGCCGCCGCGTCGCCGCACCCTTGACGCATGTCGGAGCGCTTCCATCGCACGATCCCCGAAGGTGAAGACCGGGAAAGGCTGGTCTGCGCCGATTGCGGCTTCATCGCCTACGAGAATCCCAAGATCGTCGTGGGCGCGGTTGTGGTGGAGGCAGGCCAGATCCTACTCTGCCGGCGCGCCATCCCGCCGCGGGCAGGCTACTGGACCCTGCCGGCGGGGTTTCTGGAACTCGGCGAGACGGCACCAGAAGGAGCCGCGCGGGAGGTCTGGGAGGAGGCGCGCGCCCGAGTGCGGCTAGAGGGTCTCCTGGCAGTCTATTCGATCGCCCGTATCGGCCAGGTCCAGCTTCTGTTTCGCGCGGAACTGGCGGAGCCGGGCTGGTCTGCGGGGCCGGAAAGTCTGGAGGTGCGGCTCTTTGCCTGGGAGGAGATTCCCTGGGAGGAGATCGCCTTCCCCTCCGTCCGCTGGGCGCTTCAGCATTGGCATGCAACCCGAAGGCACCCACTGGGCGCGCCCGCCACGAATCCGCCCGAAGATCCACGGGGGACACGCCCACTGGCCGAGGGCGCTGCGTAGAGGCGGGCAGCCATCCCAACGGGACTAATGATCAGCTTCGGCTTCTTGAGAGAAAGTCAGGTGGCGGAGGGGATGGGATTCGAACCCACGAGACGGGTTATCCCCGTCTAACGGTTTAGCAAACCGCCGCCTTCGGCCACTCGGCCACCCCTCCGCGGAGTGTTGAAGTTGCACGGCGTATGCGGAGCCGCTTCTAACCGCATAGCGGCCTTCCGTCAAACCTGGACTGGTGCCTGAGCCCGCGAAAAGTCGGAGGACTGGCCGGAAAGAAGACAGGTGTCCGGGTGCAGCAAGGCGCACCCGGATAGGAGAGCCGTTCTCCGGGGCGGTGGCCGCCCCTGCGGCTAGTTAACCGGCGCGGCCTCGAAGATCTTGCGGAGCTGAGCTGCCCGACTCTCGAGGGGCGCGATCTGCGCCAGTGTCTCAGCGACCTCCATCAGCTTGGCGCGGGCTCCGGAATCATGCCGGTACTCGTCAGCCCTTGCCAGCAGCGCATCCGTCAGCAAAACCAGGACGACGCTGAAGCGCTGTGCCGTCGATGCGCCCGGGCCCGCCCAGGCGGGTGCCGCACCCCACCAGAGGATGTCCACCAGTCGACCGGCTTCAGCCGCCGCGAAGATCGCGCCCGTAACGCCGGACACCGCATCCAGGAGTGCGCGCTTCACCACCGCGTCGGCCGCGAGACCTGTTTCGCGCGGGTTGTCCTCCAACACCTGGTGCAGACGCTGAAGCTCCGCCGCCAGGACGTCGCCGGGGCAGGCATGGACCTGCGCGCCGATCATCGTCCCCGTGCTGTCGCCGAAGCTGCTCGGCGCCTCGAGCGCGTTGATGAGCGGGTGGTACTCGGACTCGCCGCTCCAGTCGAACTGGCCGCGGAAGAATTGCTCGTCATAGCCGCAGGGGACGCCCAGGAAGCGGACGGCCACGTCAGCCCCGCTGCGGTTGATCTCGTAAAGGGCAAGCTCCAGCGTGTTCACCGGCCAGCCAAGATCGACGGCGCTCCAGAAGCTGTCGGGAGCCTGCTCGCCCTCCAGCGCCACGGCATTGACCAGAAGATGCGTCGCCTGCCCAAGATTCTGCACATTGAAGTGCCGGTCCGGGCCGTGCAGGCCAACGAGCCCGGCCTCGATGCCCTGCGTAATGTCACGCGCGACAATGCCGTTCTCCAGGACATGGGTGAAGCGGGTGGTGGCAAAGCGCGTCGGGCCACCCTGGCGGGCTGCCAGCATCCATTGGGTTTCCGCCAGCTTTTTGGTCGCCGTGTAGACATGGTCAGTTACGTAAGCGAAACATTTACCGGTCGATGAGTAGACAGCTTGGGCAACCTGATGACGCTGGCAGGCGGCGATGACATTCGTGGTGCCGAAGACGTTGGTCTCCACGGCATCCCGGACCACCACCTCGGCACGGCCCGGTTCGCGGATGGCGGCCAGATGAAAGACCACTTCGGGACGCGCCTGCACAAAGGCAGCGTCAAGAGCCGCGGCATTGCGGATATCCGCCTGCAGCCACTCGCCTTCACCGTGGGGCTGCACGAGGTCAAGGCTGACGAGACCCGCTGGCTCGAAGGAGGCAAGCAGGCTGCGCAAGCGCGTGCCGACGCAGCCCGCGCCGCCGATGACCATGATGCGGCGGCCCTTGAGACGGCGCGATGCCGCCTCGCGGTGCAGCTCGACAGTGCGCGTCATGGCCAGTTCGAGAGGACTTTCCGAAAGCCGCCCCTCCTCTTTCATCGCCGCGATCAGCTTGCGGGTCGCCGCACGGAGCGCGGAAAGAGTTTTGGCGTCCAGTTCAGCAAGGCCGGGCGGAGCCAGGCCTCTGATCTCCTCGATGAGGCTGGCGCTTGCAGAAAGGGGCATATGCGAGGTCCGTTGCTGAGGGCAGGTTGCGTGACGGGCGGAATTCCCGAGGAGAAATTCTACGCAGTTAGCAAAAATTCTCAGAAATCACTCAGCATGGTTTCCTGTCTCGCGAGAAGTATCGCCCTGCCGATGGAAGGAGAAAATCCAAATGCCTGTGAAGCAGGGTGAATTTCAGAACGGTTATTGGTCAACTTCACGTCGCCAACCTGCGAAGCCACGCTCCAGGTTGAAGAGACGCGCCGGATTATACCCAGCTGAAACCAATGCCCGGATCGCCGCGCTGCTGCGCATGCCAGATTGGCAATAGACCAGTACATCACGGTTACGCGGGATGGCGCCGAGGACGGCCTCGGCCTGGTCGGCCTCCCCCTCAAGCACTGACTGCACCGCGCGCTCGATCTCCGGCTTGGCGATCCGGAGGGCCCCCGGGAGAGTTCCGCCTAGCCATTCGTCGGGGTTGCGAACGTCGAGTAGAAGCATTTCCTCACCCGCATCGATACGGGCCCGCAAAGCCTCTGGAGTCAGCGCCTGCCCGACCACCGGCGCCGAGCAGACCATTTGTTCGGCGCGGAGGACGATGTCGTTGGCGGGCTTGCTGCAGCAGGGGCAGGCGGGGTTCTTGGCGAGGCTGACGGTGTCGAAGGAGAGGTCGAGGCCGTCATAGACCA
>Ga0180218_1000092_pt1 | contig 149692 bp, 137 predicted proteins | sample eDN3rd37CKraftBY_FD_151334 | JGI IMG/M metagenome (GOLD analysis project Ga0180218, IMG submission 151334) | Enriched backyard soil microbial communities from Emeryville, California, USA - eDNA 3rd pass 37_C Kraft BY (version 2) (version 2) | ecosystem: Environmental > Terrestrial > Soil >... | reverse complement strand
CCTGCGGCGAACATCACCCGTCAGCAATTCAACGTGTCGATACTCGTTAGACATAAGCCTATACCCAAGCCTGTGCTTGAGCCTTTCTGCTTATGCCGACTGTCCGGTCGAAATGGGGGGCAGTTCAGAAGAAACAATGACAACCAGGAATGAAACTCAAGCGTTCGATGACGTTACCAGATTGCCAGTCAGTAGTGTGAGAATGCCGAGCCCCTCCTCCTAACAAGTTACGATAGCCACGTCATGTTAATCAGAGTGACACCAAGGTGTTGAAATTAGCACCATTTGGTGATAAATTGACTCACCTTCAGGAGGGTAGTTTTATGCGTTCAACCATTAATCTTGATGATAATCTCTTGGAAAAAGCCAGATCCCTGACGGGCACAAAGGAGACAGCTGCTTTGGTCCGCCAAGCGTTAGAAGCACTCGTGCGCGTCGAGACTGGTAAACGGCTTATCGCTCTTGGAGGTACCATGCCGGACGCTGAAGCCGCCCCCCGCCGTCGGAGCTCAGTGAATAAGTGATATTAGCAGATACTTCCATTTGGATTGATCATTTCCGCCGAGGTGATAACGATCTTGTAAAAATTATTAGTAACGATCTTCTGCTTTGCCATCCGGCAGTCATTGGCGAACTCGCTTTGGGCAGCCTACGCGACAGGACCGCTGTGTTAACTTTTCTCCGTGCACAGCGTGAGTCTATCGTAGCAACCCACGACGAAGTTATGACTCTCATTGAGAGGCATAGCGTTTTTAGCATGGGTATTGGCTACACGGATGCTCACTTGCTCGCTTCTGTCCTACTTGATCAGCGCACATCACTTTGGACCCGAGACAAGCGGCTCAAGCTAGCGGCCCTCAAAGCCGGCGCTGCTCTTTATCAGCCCTTTCACAGTTAAAAAGAGTATAATGCCATCCGCTTGATCCACCATTTTGATGAGCTCGAACGGGTGACACGGTCTTGAAGGGGACCGGAAGCAGAAAGTCCGCTTCGGCCAAAAAATGTGCTGAAGGGGGCATAATGAGCTGTCGGCATAACCACCTGATTGCTAGTCAAGAAATGCAGCTGTCGCCCGAGTGCCTCTCCGACGAATAAATTAATCTAATTTCGCTAAATTACGATTATCTTGATCCAGGAAACAACAAATCGAGAAATTTTGCTGCAGTCGGTTGAGGCTCATGATTAGCAAGCCCCGGACGCTCATTGGCTTCGATGAAAATATAGTCTGGCTTTTCGGGCTGCTTGACCATGAAATCGATCCCGACAACGGGAATGCCTATTGCACGCGCAGCCTTACGGGCAGCATCGACAAGGTTTCTATGAACAGACGCTGTCACGTCGTGGATCGTACCGCCTGTATGTAGATTGGCCGCCTTGCGCACCGTGACTTCACGATGATCCTCCAAAACAGAATCGAGCGACAGACCTTGTTCCTCTAAGCATCTTTTCGTTTCGGCATCGACAGGAATGCTACTCTCTCCGCCTGTAGCCGCCGCGCGTCTGCGTGATTGTATCTCGATAAGGTTGCGGATCGTTGCCTTGCCATCACCGACAACGCGTGGGGGGCGACGAACCGCAGCGGCAACAAGCTGGTAGTCAATAACCACCAGCCGAAGGTCCTCACCTTCAAAACACGCCTCCAGCAGCACGCGGTCGCACACGGTTCGCGCCTGTTTGATCGCCATTCGCAGGTCTTTCATCGTCGATATGCCGACGGAAATGCCTCTTCCCTGTTCGCCCCGGGCTGGTTTCACCACCAACTTGCTGTGACGTTCTAGAAAAGCTTCCAGCGCATCATCGCCCGCTTCGGCGGCAATCTGCTCCGGCACTGTCAGACCAGCCTTCTCGACAACGCGCCGCGTCACGGCCTTGTCGTCGCAGATTGACATTGCGACACCCGATGTCATTTCAGACAAGCTCTCACGGCAATGGACGGAACGCCCGCCATAGGAGAGGCGGAAAAAGCCGCCTTCGGCATCGGTTATTTCAACCTGAATACCACGACGCACCGCTTCATCCACGATTATGCGAGCATAGGGATTGAGCGCATCGAAGGTTTCCAGGTGCGAGGCGAAAAATTTCTCGTTAATTGCGTTCTTGCGCTTGATCGCGAAGAGCGGAACGCGACGAAATTTCAGCTTTTCATAGAGCCTTATGGCAATCTCATTATCGTGCAGAACCGAGAGATCGATATGGCTTAAACCGCGAGCCTGAAAATGCTCGGCAAGTTTGCGCACCAGTTTTTCGCCAATACCCGGTTGTCGTGCTTGCGGATGGACCGCGAGACACCAGAGAGAAGCACCGCGGTCAGGATCATCGAAAAGGCGCTGATGGTCGATGCCAGTTACAGTGCCAATAATTTCTCCGGTAGCGTCGTCCTGAGCCACAAAATAGGTAACAGCTCGGTTGTCTTGCTCCGATGAGAAAAAGTCGGGACGCAGTTGAACCATCCCACAGGCGGCATAGACGGCGTTAATGCCTTCCGCGTCCACTTCGGAGACTGCGCGGCGTATGGTGATGCCACGTATCCGTCGCCCGCCCGGTCGATAGGTCGCTAGTTCAATCCGGTATGTATGCGACGGATCGAGAAATATCTCATGTGGTGCGAGTGACAGCAGTACATGAGGATCGCTGACGTAAAAGACGATATCGCGGCTCGCTGGCGCTTCCCCCCGCAATGCTTCCACTATGGCTTCATTGGTCTCGAAGGTCTGCGCGAAGAGCAGCCGACCCCAGCCGCAATCGACAACCACATCCTGCTTGCGATCTTCGCTTCCCGCCTTGTCATGGCCGTGCGCATGTTCCTGATAAAAGCCTGCGCTTTCAGGCGTCCGCAAGCGCGTAAGACGGTGCGAAAAAGCGGTGCGGCCTCTCGCTTTCTGTCGGGTCATATCCTCATCACCGATTTTACGCATTTCCTGCCTCCTGTGTCTGCAGCCACATTTCAAGGAGGCCAGCCTGCCAAAGTTCAGAACCGCGTAACGGCGTTATATGTTCGGACGGGTTTGCAAACAGATGTTCAAGGTAATCGCGTTGGAAAAGCCCGCGCTCCCTCGCCTTTTGTGAAGAAAGGGCGTCTCGCAACATATCGAGATAAGGGCCATCGATATATTTGAGCTGCGGGACCGGGAAATATCCCTTCTTGCGATCAATCACTTCGCTTGGAACAACCTTCCTCGCCACATCCTTGAGAATCCCCTTGCCACCGTCACGAAGTTTTTCCTCCGGCGGAATGCGGGCGGCGAGCTCGACCAGTTCATGATCCAGAAATGGCACCCGCGCTTCAAGCCCCCAGGCCATCGTCATGTTGTCCACGCGCTTGACCGGATCGTCCACGAGCATCACATTCGTATCGAGCCGCAGCGCACGGTCGACAGGCGTATCCGCTCCATCCTGCAGCAGATGTTCTTCCAGCACCTCCTGACTGTAATCGCGTTCGGGCATCCATTCAGGCGCAAGCTGTGTCGCCAAAACATCGTGCGAGCGGTCACGGAACCCTTTGGCATAGTCGCTGACGACATCGTTGGAATCGACTAGCGGTGGATACCAGTGATAGCCGCCGAAAACTTCATCTGCCCCCTGTCCCGACTGGACAACCGTGATATGCTTCGAAACCTCCTTGGAAAGGAGGTAGAAGCCGACATTATCATAGGACACCATTGGTTCGGACATTGCCGCGATCGTTCCCGGCAAGGCGTCCATGAGGTCTGCCGAGGGCACAAAGATCTTATGATGTTCGGTGCCAAAATGCTCGGCGATCAGATCGGAATAGACAAATTCGTCGCCTTTCTCCCCGTTGGCTTCTTCAAAGCCGACAGAAAAACTCATCAGGCCCGATTGGCCTGCCTCAGCAAGCAGACCGACGATCAGGCTGGAATCCACCCCGCCGGATAAAAGCACGCCGACTGGCACGTCGGAAATCATCCGTCGCTTGACAGCGACACGCAGCATATCGAGCAATTGCTCCTGCCATTCCTCGCGGCTCATCGCGCCGTCGCCGGGCAGACGACAATAAGGCGCCTGCCAATAGATGCGGTCAGCAAAGCGACCATTCTGTTCATAGACACGGATTGTCGCTGGGGGGAACTTTCGAACACCGTTATAGATTGTGCGCGGTGGCGGCACGACGGCATGAAAGCTCATGTAATTGTGCAGGGCCGCGCGGTCTATCGAGGTGTCGATGCCGCCTGCCTTAACCAGAGCAGGCAAGGAAGAGGCGAACCGCAAGGCACCGGCCACCTCGGCGATATAGAGCGGCTTGATGCCGAACCGATCACGCGCCAGGATAACCCTGCCGGTATCACGTTCGTGAATGGCGAAAGCAAACATGCCAAGAAAACGCGTAACGCAGCTTTCGCCCCATGCATGCCAAGCCTTGAGAATGACTTCTGTGTCACCATCGGAGAAGAACTTGTAGCCCTTCTGTTCCAGCTCTATGCGCAATTCGCGGAAATTATAGATGCAGCCATTGAACACAAGCGTCAAACCGAGGTCGGCATCGATCATCGGTTGCTGCGATTTTTCGGAAAGATCAAGGATTCTCAATCTTCGATGCCCGAAGCCGATATTGCCCCGGATCACAATCCCGGATGCATCGGGCCCGCGAGGACTGAGTACATCCGCCATTCTTGAGACTGCCGAAACTGACGGCGAACCACCGTCAAACCTGACTTCTCCGCAAATACCACACATAAAAAGGGTCGAAACCTCCATTGCCAGTCATAAACAAATGAGGCCGTCGCATTTGTTATGGCGACGGCCTGCTTAATTGCAAATGCGGGAGCGCCGGGATGGTTCCCAACTTTTTTAGTTTCCGTTACGCGAGCTTTCCGGCCGTTTCCGCTTTGGAAAGCATATAGTTTTCGGCGGAAACCATATGTTCAAACGCGATACGTCGCGCATCTTCGGTGCGATTTTCGACAAGCGCTGCTAGCAGTCGGTGCTGGAAGATAAGTCCTTCTTCGCGCGAGGCTGGCGTCGGGTCCGCATAGATCGCGCGCGCTATTGGCAGGCTTCGCAACAGATTGTGGGTCAATCCGCAGATGAAGCCCAACAGACGGTCCGGACAAAGCTGTGCCAACAAGGAATGGAAATCCAGTTCCGCAATGCGCTGGCGATATTGATCATCAAGATCGACCGGCGGGCGATCGTAGACCCGCATCGCATTTTCCAGCCGAGCAATGTGGTCACCAGTCAATCTGCCGGACAAGAGAGCAGCAACCTCCGGTTCGAGAAGCTTGCGGATAGCGTAAACTTCGGCAAGGCTCGGCTGATCGAAAAAGAAATAGCTTCCAAGCATCTCCATTGCGTGCTGGGCGGAAGGTTCGGCCACAAAAGCCCCGCCGCCGGGACCGCTGCGCGTAAAAATCAGACCCTGCGTCTCCAGCGCCTTCATCGCTTCGCGCACAGTGCCCTTGGCGGCCCTGAACTGGTCAATCAGTTCCTTTTCCTGTGGCAGTCGATCTCCCGGCCTCAATGCATCGGAACGGATAACATCCTTGATACGGTCGGCAATCTCTTCCGGTCGCCGACGGACCTTTGCCACCCTCGCGCGCGATTGCGGTTCGTGATCGGAATTCCGGCCCATTCTGACCATATCTTGCTACTCTCTCCTTATGCGCGGCGCGCTTTCCACGAGTTGTCGTGTATAGGCATGTTCAGGTCGGGCAAAAAGAGCGCTTGCGGCTGCTTCTTCAACGATCTCCCCGAAATACATAACCGCAACCCTGTCGGAGATGGCTTCCACCACGGCGAGGTCATGACTGATGAAGAGATAGGAGAGACCAAACTCTTTCTTCAGTTGATCCAGAAGCAGAAGAACCCGTGCCTGAACTGAGACATCAAGCGCGCTAACTGGTTCATCGAGCACCACGATTTCCGCTTCAGCGGCCAGCGTGCGCGCAATGGCGATACGCTGCGCCTGCCCGCCGGAGAATTCGTGCGGATAGCGTTCCAGCGTATCCTTGGGCATCTGAACGGCGTCCAGCAACTGGATCATGCGTTGCTGGCACTGAGCTGAATCCAGCCCGCTCAAAAGCTTCAGTGGTGTTTCCAGTATCTGCCGGATCGTCTTTCTGGGATTGAGTGAAGCGACAGGGTCCTGAAACACATATTGTATGACCTTGCCGAATGCCCGAGCACCGGAATTTCGCAGTTCATGCGCATCGCGTCCAGCAATTGTCATCGTACCGCCCGTCGGCTCTGTCAGCCCGACGAGCATTCTGGCGAGCGTGCTTTTGCCCGATCCGCTTTCACCGACAATCGCCAGTGTCTCACCGCTTCCAAGATCGAACGAAACATTTTTAACCGCCTCGACCTTGTGACGCTCTTTCCCCAGAAGTGTTCGTCCGCCACCGAACGTTTTGGTGAGATCGCGAACGCTGATCGCATTTCCGCTCATCCTACCGCCTTCCCGTTTTCACGCTTGAAGAGACCAGCCACACGTTCCAGAAAGTCGGCGCCCTGCCCAAGTTGGGGAACGCAAGCTATCAAGCGTTTCGTATAGCTGTGCTGCGGATTGGACAGAACTGCCGAAGTTGTACCCGTCTCGATAATCTCGCCGTCTTTCATCACTGCCACGCGGTCACAAATCTCCGAAACCACTCCAAAGTCATGGGTGATAAACAGGAGAGCCATGCCGCGCTCGCGCTGGAGATCGCGCAGCAGTTCAAGAATGTGCGCCTGTACGGTGACATCAAGCGCCGTGGTCGGCTCGTCCGCAATGATGATATCGGGATCATTGGCCAGAGCCATGGCAATGCCGACACGTTGACGCTGGCCACCTGAAAGCTGGTGCGGATAGTGATTGGCCCGTTCCGCTGCATCCGGAATGCCAACCTTGTCAAGAAGCACAATCACCTGTTCTCGCCGCTCACTGGCTCCAATCCGCCGATGCGCTGCAATTGCTTCCTCGACCTGCCGACCGACTGGATACATAGGATGCAACGTCGTCAGTGGGTCCTGAAACACATAAGCAACTCTTGCGCCCCGTGCCGCCGTCAACTCGGTTTCAGACATTGAAAGCACGTCCCGGTCGCCCAGATAGATCGCGCCGTTGCGGATACGTCCGGGCGGGGACGCCACGAGGCCCATTACTGACAGGGCGGTCACGCTTTTTCCCGATCCGCTCTCCCCGATCAGGCCGAGACATTCGCCGCGTTCAAGTTCCAGTGAAACGCTGCGGACAGCGGGGGTGAAATGCCCGCCATTGACGAAGCCCGTTTCGAGACCGGCGATAGAAAGAGCTTTTTGGCTATCCTTGATCATGGGCGATGACCGGTCCTTGGCAATATCGGTTATCGCGCCTGGCCGCCCCAGCGCACCTGACAGTAATCGCGGATCGAGAACATCGCGCACCCCATCTCCCAATACGTTGAGACTGATGACCAACAGGAAGATCATCAATCCCGGCACGATGGAGACATGCGGGGCATTGAACAGTTGCGCGCGGCCCTCGCCGAGCATGGAGCCGAGATCGGCCTGCGGCGGCTGCGCGCCAAGACCGAGGAAGCTCAGGCCCGCCGTTTCGAGGATCATCCAGCCCGACGTGGTCGACATGGTAATGACGATAACCGGCAGCACATTGGGCAGCACTTCGCTTAACAGGATCGAAACCGGACTTTTCCCGGAGAGCCGGGCAGCATCAATAAACTCACGATGCGCGAGACCGAGCGTAACCCCGCGAACATTACGCGCGAAGAACGGAATATTGACCACCGCAATCGCGTAAAGCGCATTCATCAGGCCCGGCCCGAGCACTGCCACGATAGCCAGCGCCAGCAGGATATAAGGAAATGCCATCAGCATATCGATGCCGCGCATCATCAAATTGTCGGTTCGTCCGCCTGCATAGCCGGCCACGAGACCGATCGCCGAGCCAACAATCGCTGCGATCAGCGTCGCTGCAAATCCTACTGCGACAGACACCCGCGTACCCCATATGACACGACTCAATATATCGCGCCCGAGCTGATCCGTTCCAAGAAGATGTTCTTCGCTGAAAACGGGTTTCAATCGCATTGCGGGAGAAGTCGCGTCAGGATTGGGAAGCGGGAGAACCGGGGCCAGCAGAATGACGAGGCAGAACAGGACCAGCATAAAAAAACCGAAAGCCGCCAGTCGATTGCTCATCAGGAGCCGCCATGATGACATGCGGACCGCCGTTGGCGCGACAGAAATTTCTGGAAGCGCGCTCATGAGCGTATCCTTGGATCGAGCATAGTCTGGATGACATCAGCGAGTAGATTGAAGAGGACATAACTCGCGGCAACCACAAGTACGCCACCCTGCACCAGCAAGATATCGCGGGTGGAAATGGCTTTCACCAGCATGGCGCCAATACCGGGCCACTGGAACACGGTTTCGATGTAGACGGCGCCGCCCAGCACAAATCCCGCCTGAATACCGATCACAGGAATGACGCTGACAAGTGCGGCGCGTAACGCATGACCGTATATCACGCGAGGTTCGCTGAGACCTTTGGCCCGGGCTGTCCGGATATAGTCCTGGCGAAGCACTTCCAGCATCGCGCCGCGGGTCAGACGTGCGATCACGCCTGCCGCCACCACGGCCAGCGTCGTGGCCGGCAGAATCAGATGCCAGAGCAGATCTTTCAGGTCACCGCCGCCATAGACCGCATACATGCCGGAGGCTGGCAGAATGCGCCAATGGACCCCGAAGAGATAGATCAGAAGCAACCCCAGCCAGAATGAGGGAATGGAAATTCCGGCAAGCACGATGAAAGTGATCGTCCTGTCTGCCCAGCCGAACTGACGTAACGCCGAAAGGATGCCAGCGAGCAGTCCGAAGACTGAACACAGTACCAGTGCTACGCCCGCGAGCACGAGTGTCGCCTGAAAGCGCTCCATAACCTCATCCAGCACCGGACGATTGAGCACGAAGGAACGCCCGAAATCCCCGTGCAGGAGATTACCCATCCAGATGGAATATTGTTGCAGCAACGGCTTGTCGAGACCGAGATCGCGATTGATCCGCTCTACATTTTCCGGTGTTGCGTATGATCCAAGCAACGCGGTGGCCGTATCGCCGGGGATCATCGCCATGACGAGAAAAACGATGATCGAGAGCCCGAGCAACACAGGAACAACGGCCAAAAGTCGCTTGAGGATATAGGCTGGCATGAATGCCCTCCCTGCTTATTCCTTGGTTACGTCTTTCAAATGCAGCAGGAAGGACGGCTGCAACTTGAACCCCTCGACGGCAGCGGTCGTGACTGCGTTTTGCTTCCAGTTCGCCACGAACAGCCATGGTGCATCGTCATGGACAATGCTCTGCACTTCGCCATAAAGCTTGCCGCGCTCGGTTTGATCGGTCGATGACCGCGCCTTTTCCAGAAGCTCATCCACTTTGGGGTTGGAATAGTAACCGGAATTGAAGCCGCCCTTGTCCGGCAATGCATCACTGCGGAGCGTCAGATAAGGCACCGTGTCCGGATCATTGGTCATCCACGCCATCTCGGCCATATCGGCCTTGCCCCCCAGCCCCGGATTGACCCGACCAAGGAACGTGTTCCACTCATAGGTTTCTATCTTGACCTTGAAGCCCACAGCCTGAAGATCGGCCTGGATTGCGGCGCCCATCGTGATTGGATCAAGCATGCCCGAACCGCCTTCGGTCACATAGAACCTAATTTCAGGATTGCTTGCACCAGCTTCGGCAAGGAGCGCCTTGGCCTTTTCCGGATCATAAGGATAGGGTTCGGTTTTGTTCTCGACCCAGTTGAAGGCGGGTGGGATCGGCCCCGCAGCAACAGTTGCGGAACCCTGCAACACATTATCTACAAGGCCTTGCTTGTTAACCGCATAATTCGCCGCCTGACGCACTTTCTTATCCGCGAATGGGCCGCTCTTCGCGTTCAGGATGGTAAACCAGACATGGGGGCCCGCCTGTTCGGCAACCGCGAAATTCGCGTCCTGTTTGAAGGTGGCAAGATTATCTGGCGGCACTTCCACCATGACATCCAGCCCACCTGCCATCATCTCCGCGACGCGTGTATTGGCATCCGTGATCGGGCGGAACACAACTGCTTCCAATGCTGGCGCTGTGTCCCAATAGTCGGGATTACGCTCCACCACCACACGCTGGCCGGATTGCCATTCCGCGAACTTGAACGGACCGGTTCCAGATGGATGACGGCCAAATTCCTTACCGTATTTCTTGACCTCTTCCGGCGACACGACCAGGCCGGTCGGATAGGCCAGATTGGAAAGAAATGGAGCGAAAGGCTCCTTCAGCTTGAACTCGACAGTGTGTTCATCGAGCACATTGACTGCATCAATGGACGAGAAATTGAACGAAAGCGGAAATGGGCCGGTGTTATAGAACGGATGGTCTTCCTTTAGCATTCTATCGAAGTTGAACTTGACCGCTTCGGCATTGAAATCCGAACCATCATGGAACTTCACACCTTGACGCAGCTTGAACGTATAGGTCTTGCCGTCGTCCGAAACCGCCCAGCTTTCCGCCAGTGCCGGTTCTACGTCCAGCGTTCCGTCCTTGTAGCGCACAAGGCCGTCATAAATATTGACAAGGATGCGGAAATCATTTGTGGCCGTGACTGTATGCGGATCGAGCGATTGCGGCTCAGCAATCTGCCCGACAATCAGCACATTGGGCGGCGTTTGGGCCAGCGCGACTGTGCCCGCCCCGGCGACCGAAAGCGCCATAGCAGTCAGGACGGCACGGAATAACCTTCTCATGGGGTTCCCCTTCATTTGTCAAATCCGTCAGACTCTAATTTATAGGCATAAATCAACAATCATCAATGAATTATCATAATTAATTTTTTGCGAGACAAAGAAGCGGGCCTGAGCCCGCTCGTGATTTCAAAAAGTTCAAAGGCTATTCCGCAGGCGTATCCTCGGGTCTCAAATCCTGCTCTGCCTTGGTCGATTTCTGATGCGTGAAACCCTTGAGGCCCTTGGCGGTTTCCTCGGCATCGCGTTTGATCTCGACTTCGCTCATTGCATAATGAACAGCAAGTTTTGCAATGGAAGTGAGCGCGCTCAGATGAATGCGCTCATAGCCATGCGAGGCATCGACACCGAAGGTCAGCAAAGCCGTGCGCACATCATGCCCCGCCTCAACCGCAGACGCAGCATCGGAACGGTAATAACGAAACACGTCCTTCTGGGCTTGAATGTCATGCTCTGCGCAAAGTTCGTAGAGTTTCTTCGTCAAATGGTAATCGAACGGTCCGGTCTGATCCGCCATGGCAAGCGTGACGCCGAACTCCGATGAATTCTGGCCTGGTGCAGTCGTTCCATTATCGATGGCTACCAGTGAGGCAATATCCGGCACCACGACCGCAGAGGCACCCACTCCAACTTCCTCGCCGATGGTGAACAGCCAATAGCTATCGACCGGCGTTTCCATATTGGCCATCTGCATTGCCTCAAGGGCTGCAAGCATTATGGCGACACCTGCCTTGTCATCGAGGTGACGCGAGACGATAAAGCCATTATCGATGAATTCTGGCGCCGGATCGATGGCGACAATATCACCGACGTCGATACCGAGTTGTAGCAGATCATCGCGATTTCGGGCGAGTGCATCGACGCGGAGTTCAACATAAGGCCAGCCGACCGGTTGCGTATCGACTTCCTCATTAAAAGTATGCCCGGAAGCTTTCAACGGCAGGATTGACCCGCGATAGATTCCTTTGGACGAGAAGATGGAAACGCGAGCACCTTCGGCGAAACGTGCCGACCAGTTGCCGATAGAAACCAGCTCCAGCCGTCCGTTTTCCTTCAGATATTTTACCTGCGCACCGAGTGTATCGATATGCGATACGATCCCGCGCGCTGGTTTCTCCGTCAGGCCTGCCCTGCGCGCACGAATAGCACCCCGGCGCGTCAGCATAACCTCAAGCCCAAGATGCTCCAGCTCTCGCGCAACGTAACGCACGGCTTCGTCAGTAAATCCGGTGGGACTCGGGATGGCAAGAAGCGCCTTCAGTCGTGTTACGAGATAGTCCTGATCAATTTTGATAGCGGTCTGCATCCCTCATGTTTCGCAAAACGAGCCCGCAACGTCAACGCTCGTGGCTCCAATCGACAACGAGCGGGCTGCTCCTTCCATACGTGGTGCATGACGGCCACGTTGTTCGTTCTTCTAAATTTCTTCGACCGGGGTATCTCCGACGGGAAACTGTCGCGTGCTCCTATTTCATCGGACAATCAGCTGGTTTGATCGAGCATTGTTGAACCGCCGGAGAAGCGGAGAAGTGATCGCACGCATTACAGTGGGCATAGGCCCATGAATAGCGATCACCGAAAAACCCACTGACGTGAACTTGGGGCGATGCTTAAACTGAACGCGATCGGAGGGATCAAAATGTGATGAACATGCGACAGACCAATCCGAAGATAACTTCCGGTAAGGGACGCGTCGACATTTATTTGGAAGCCATCGATGCAGGAATGTTGAAGCGGGCATCTGCCTAAGCAGTTCAGTTAGCATTTGCGGACCCCTGCACCACCTGGCCCAGATGGCGACCTTTGATCGCGAATGCAAATCGGCCTGCTGCTGGATTGGAGCGTTAAATGGTGCCGCGTTGGCGAGAGAGCGGCACCACATTACCGGCTGGCGGTACCTTGTTGTGAAGGCATCGGTCACCGCAGATATGGATGACATCCTCTTTACAACCGCCGCTCATCTCGGTTGCCGTTTCCGTGAGATAGCGTGCCGGAGTCGTCCCGAGCTTCCGCCGGAACATCGCGATGAACGCGCTCGGGCTTTCATATCCCAGATCAATCGCAATATTCGTCACGGATTCGCCGTCCGCCAGTCTTTGAAGCGCAAGACCGACATGGAGTTGTTGCCGCCAGCGACCGAACGACATGCCCGTCTCCCGCTGGAATAGCCTTGTCAGGGTGCGGTTGCTCGCACCGACACGAGCACCCCACTCCTCCAGATTCAGCCTGAGTGACGGGTCGTCGATCAGCGTATCGACCAGCCTTTTCAATCTCCGGTCGGCAGGCATGGGGAGCCGCAACGGCTCCACGGGCGCTCTCTCAAGCTCGTCCATAAGGACTAAGGCCAGATGTGTCTCCCGGATATCTCCCTCCGGGTAGCTGTGCGGCTCGTTGACGAAGCGCAGGATCAACTCGCGCAGCAAAGGCTGGACGAACAGAATGCCGCAGTCGGCGCGCTGGCTGCGGCTTTCGTCCGGCTCGACATACAGATTAGCGATCGACATCTGCCCAGTTGCCCGCGCAAAATGGGGCACGCCGCTTGGAATCCAGATGGCGCAGTGCGGCGGGACGGTCCAAACGCCTTGAGCAGCCTCGACCGTGATAAGCCCCTCGATGACATAGAGCAACTGGTCCTTGCGATGCTTGTGCGGCTCCATCTCGCCGACAAAGGCGAGTTCGACTTTCAGACCGACGACAGGGCGCGCGATAGTGTCTGGATAATCATGAGGAGGAAGAACCGGAATGCTCATGGATAAAACCTCGACGCTTTTGCCTGATAGACACTTTCCTTCCATCCCCAAGTTTCGTAACATAGCACAGTCCAAATCGTTTGAATGCTGCGAACCGGCCATGATTTGCAGAGAAACGGCCACGCATCATGCGGATTTCGGTGGCATCAAGGGGTTAACCGGCGCCCGTTGCAGGGTGGCGGCGAGGAGCAGAGCGAATATCCCCACCCAGAAGACGAGATAAAACCCATCCACATAGGATAGCACAGCCGCCTCGCGCGCAATGACGGAAGCGACGCCTGACACGCCGGTGGCGACGCGCTGGACAATAGCTGACTGTCCAGCCTCCACACCCGCCTTCAGCAGGACGCTGTGGGTATCCGACGAAAGCCGCAGCACGAGCGCTATGACGCCGCTCGCCACACCCGGTGCGAAGATGCGCGCGAGAGGAGCATAGACCCCAATGGCCGCCGCGTGCGCCGGATTCATGTTGACGACGATGGTCGGGATAATGCCCATAAGCGTCAGGCACTCCCCGATGGCGAAGAGAATGAGGGCTGGGAGATATTGGTCGGCCCGCCATTCGTTGTTGATGCTGGAGCCGCACCAGGCTGAAGTGAAGACAATAATGCCCAAGCCTGCGATCAGCAGCAGACGTGCGTCCACACGCCGTGCGAGCCACACAGCGACCGGGGTCACCGCGAGGTAAGTGCCGAAGACGATGATGGCGGCCGATCCGGTCTGGAGCGGCTTCAGCTTGCCGATCGCGGCAAGGAAATTCGGGATCAGAACCGAGGTCGGCGCCATCAGTACCCCATAAAGACAGGCAATCAGGAGCGCGGTGCGGACGTTGTGGTTTCCAAGCGCGCTGAAATCGACGAACGCGTCCTTGTTCAAAGCGATATTCACAATGGACATCACCAGCAGAATCGCGCCACCGGCCAGGCAGGCCGCCACCACGCCGGAATCGAACCATCCCAAGGTTTCGCCGAGAGAGCATCCTGCAAACAACATGGCTAGGCTTAAGGAAAACATCGCCATGCCGCCCCAGTCGCTGTTCCTCAGCCTGTCGTGATCAATCGGCGTCAGGGGAAGCGCTTTCCAGGCCGTAAATGCGATGAGAGGCCCGGCGAGTGAGGCAGTCCAGTAGACCCACCGCCAGTCGATGACATCGACATAGATTCCGGACAGTCCAACACCGGCGTCGGTGCCGAACGAGGCCCGGAGGCTGTAGACCGCCATCGCCAGAAGCCAGAAGTGAGGTTTCAGGCTGCGCAGCGCCAGCGAAATCGTCAACGGGAGATAGGTTCCCAGGCACAGTCCCATGATGACGTGCAGGAAAACGAGCAGATCGTAGCCGCGCACGAAGGGTATCGTCAGGGTGGTCAGTGCGATCGTCACGCTCGCTACGATGATGACGCGGGCTGGCCCGAAAATCAGCGACAGCCAGACGGTGACAGGCATGGTCAAAAATTGCGCTGCGTTCATCGCCGTACTTAGCCACGCCCCTTCAATGACGTCGAGACCGAACGCTCCCCGCAGGTCTGCGAGAGACATGGAAAAAAGCCGGCCCTGCAATGTGGTGAGAAACGCGCCCATGAAAACGACCGCCACTGTCAGTGCAGGATTTGGCGCTTGGGCGCCGCGCCAGACATATGAGATTGAAGGGACCTTATCGAACTGCATCGGCGTAGGTCTCTTTTGTCACGGTACGAATTTCACGGGTATAGGCGGCCACCTTCGCCCCGAGCGTATCGATCCGCGCCTCGGCGGACATGCCTGGCCTCAAGAGATCAAGGTCCGCCTGCCCCGGCTCAAGTTCGATGCGCACCGGGATACGTTGAACGACCTTGGTGAAGTTGCCCGTTGCGTTGTCTGTCGGGATCAATGACGACTCGTTCCCGCTCATCGGGGCAATCTGCTCGACGCGCCCCTGAAAGCGATATCCGGGAAGGGCATCGATCGCGACTTCCACCGGTTGTCCGGCCCGGACGTTCTTGAGCTGCGTTTCCTTGTAGTTTGCAATCACATAAGGCCGGGTGAGAGGTACGATCGTGACGATTTGCGTTCCTGACCCCACAAGGCTGCCGATCTGGACGCTACGCCGGCCAAGCACACCGTCGAAAGGTGCGATGATCCGGGTGTAACCGAATTCGAGCTTTGCCGACGCAAGGGCGGCTGTGGCGGCATCGAGATCCGCCCTGCGCTCAGCGCGTTGCCCTGCCAGCGTATCCAATTGTCTTCGCGAGAAAGTCAGGGCCGCCACTGCCGCCTCGCGGGAGGCTTTTGCCGAGGCCAGTTCCGCCTTCGCGTCATCAAAAGACTTTCCCGAGACAGTGCCATTGGTCACGAGCCGGCTCTTGCGGTCGAAATCCTGCTGGGATTGTGTTAGGCGGGCTTCCGAAGCATGAAGCGACGCCACGGCCTGCTCGATCGCGGCGCGCTGTTGGGCCTCCTCATTGCCGAGATTGTCGAGCACGGCTTGCGCTTTTGCGAGCGATGCTTCCGCCGCTTGAACGCGCACGGCATAGTCATGACTCTCGATTTCGGCGATGATATCTCCGGCTTTGACCGTCTGGTAATCCGCGACCGGAAGACCCCTGACATAGCCGCCAACGCGTGCGCTCAATACCGCAGGCTCGGATTTGACAAAGGCGTTCTGGGTTGATTGCGTCGGTCGATTACTTGTCCACGCATCCCAACTCGAAACAGTGTAAATGACCGCGCCTATCACGACGGCGCACGCCAGCCACGGGGCTAGTTTGAGATGCCCAATGCGCGGTTGCTTATGGGATGCTGAAGCGGATGTGGCGGTTGTTGCTGCGGCGCTGGACATAAAACTTCTCAACTCGGATTCTAACGTTTGTTGAGAAGGATATTTCGACAGACGCGGATTCTTTGCGCTTGCGAGAAGGACAGAAAACCGTTCGACGCGGCCAATTTAATCGCAGAGCAATCCTTTCATCAAATCCACGACGTGCTGTAATCCCGTATCCTTTGCCCGCCGTCGGTGCCACGCAAGATGCAGAGCGAATCCCGGCACAGTGATCGGCGTCGGCAAAATGGTGAGGTCGTCGGCCAGCAGGGCAACACGCGAGGGCAGCATGGCGATCATGTCGGAGCCACGCAGCAGTTCAGGAACCATTCCAAATGATGGAACCACCAAGCCCATACGTCGCGATCGCCCGATCCGGGCAAATTCCATGTCCAACGGACCCCATCCTTCGCCTCTGCCTGAAACGAGAATGTGCGGAAAGTCCAACCATCAGTCGAGATTGAAGTCGTCCGCCGCCGGATGACCCTCTCGAAACGCAACGACGTAGTGCTCGTTCAGCAGAATATCGCGATGGATATCGTTATCGTCACCTGGAAAGACAGAAACAGCGATGTCGATCGTGCCGTCGATCAGTGCAGTCCGTGCGGCGTCCGCTCCGTTCCAGGGCAGGATCACCAGATCTATGCCTGGCGCTGAAGTCTGCAAAGCCCGCTGAAGCGGCGGCAACGCGAAGAGCGCCGGGTAATCCGCCATTGAAAGACGTAAGCTTTGCCTGATCTCCTCAAGCGGTGGTCAGGCGGATCGACGAGTTCCGTGATCCCGGCAAGCAGGGATTTGAGCGGACCGCGAAGAGATTCCGCCCTGACCGTCCGCCGCATCGTTCCGCGTCCGCGTTCGAGGAGTTCGTCACCAAACAATTCGCGGCATCGCTGCAAGGCTGCCGAAGCGGCGGGCTGCGAAAGTCCAACGCGGTTGGCAGCCCGGCCGACATGGGCCTCGTCCAACAGCGCATCGAGGACCACAAGGAGGTTCAGGTCGATCGATCTCAAATTCATGTCGCGAATAATAAGCTAGATAATATATCAATTGGAATAATTTTCTGGCTTTCGGCATGGTCTCTCCAACAGAATATTGGAGTTGATGATGACCAAGACTCTTGTGCTTCTTTTCCATCCGGATCTCAGCCGTTCCAAGGCAAACGCCGCACTCGCCGGACGGGCGGGAGCGCTGCCCGATGTCGAGGTGGTCGATATGCAAGAGACTTATCCCAACGGGATGGACCTGTACCGTGACGGCGAACAGGAGGCGGCACGGTTGCTCGAAGCGGACCGGATCGTCCTGCAGTTCCCGGTTCAATGGTATTCGACACCGCCTCTTCTGAAAGCCTAGCAGGATGCCGTGCTCACGCGCATGTTCTATATCGCTTATGAGGCGGAGGGGCGCCGCCTCGAGGGTACGCCGCTGATGATCACCGCAACCGCCGGCAACACCGTCGAAGCCTATCGGCCCGGCGGGACCAACATGTTCGCGATATCAGACATATTCACACCCCTGCGTGCCACGGCGAACCGATGCGGGCTGACCTGGACGGAACCGTTCGTCATATACCGTGCCGACAGGCTCTACGCCTGCGAGATCGAAATCGCCGGCCATGACTATGTCGCTGTCCTCACAAACTGGATCGCCAATTCCGGTTCGAAGAGGGGATGAGCGATGACAAAGGTACATGACACGTTGACCGACCTCCACCTCGGCACGCCTCTCTGGTTCGTCTTGTCCGCGCGACTGCTTCCGTTGGGCATTGTCAGTCAGTTCTTGAGTGCGGGAGCGGCGCTCTTCATCGGTGCATGGGATTGGTAAATCCACAAGGCAATTGGAGGAGCCTTGTCTTTGCCGATAATAGTCTTGTGCGGCGGTGTGCTTTTCATGCCGCGCCTGCGTGCTTTTAACTGGTGGGCAGGATTGGTTTGCACACTCTATATCGTCCAGTTCGTATTGGCGGCGGACGCGAATTCGCTGTCCCTCGCATTCTACCCGTTCAACGGAACGCTCCTGTTGACGGCTAGTCTGGTTCTGCGCGCCAAAGTCGAGCGCCGGTTGACAAAGAGCAATATGTAACGGTGCAGGAAGACATTTCATTTCGGTCGAGCTAATGATCAATGGCCCACCGCCACAGAACAACGGCGAATGCGTGGCTCTGCTCGACAACGGCGAACTTGCCGATGACGCTCTCGTCATACGTGGTCGCGCAGAACGTCAGGCTCCTTGTCTCGGCTCTGCGCGCCAGCATGACAATCATTCGCTCGCGTAGCGTGGCGAGGGGTTTGCGCTGGTAGAAGATGCAACCGTGCGCGGAGCGGAGCGTAGCCCTGTTTAATGTGACGCTCGTGGCCCATCTTGTGTTTTCTTGCTGTGGGTTTTGGAGCAGAATTTGGCAGGCGAAATCATAGTCACGTCAGCCGATGGCGAAGCGTGGCCGCATGAAAACTATAGCAAACTGATAGGTCAGATTGGCTTCGGTTCCAGCTGGGGAGTTGCCCATACGCGTGTCTTTTCAAACAGACGCCTGTTGCCAGTCAGAGTTTCGCATATCTCGTTCGAGACCGGATCGTGTCAGTTGTTCGTGTATCGCTCAACCCAGCGTCTTTAATGGAACGCGGGGCTATACATCGTAAGACCGTGACCATGCACATAAATGCGACCAGTTCGGCAGCATTATCTGCCTTCGGGTTCCATACAGTTTTTAGTTGAATGCACATAAATATGCGCATATTCTGCTTACCAAAGGAGCATGTCTTATGCCACAACAGGAATCCGCCCGGACATTCAAGCGCGCAACCAATCTCTCAATCGATATTGAGCTTCTTTCCGAAGCGCGCCGACATAAAATAAATATTTCCCGTGCGGCCGAGAGCGGAATTGCGCAGGCGCTCGCTGCCGCCAAGTCAGCACTTTGGAAAGAAGAAAATCGTCCAGCTATACAAAGCTCTAATGCTTACGTCGAAGCGAATGGCTTGCCTCTTGAAAGTTACCGTCAATTCTAATGGCAAGATATGACGTTTACCCCAATCCGGGCGGGGGTTATGTGCTCGACGTACAGGCTGATCTACTGGATGAGCTGAAAACACGTATTGTCATTCCCCTAATACATAAAACGTTCGCCCCCATCCCGGCGAAGCGGCTCAATCCGATCTACGAGATTGAAGGAGAGGAACATGTGTTGGTTACACAATTCATGTCAGCAATTCCGGTGTCCGCATTAAAGAACCCAATCACAAACCTTTCCGCTTCACATGACGAGATCGTATCCGCGCTCGATATGGCGTTTCACGGTTTTTGAACTGTACCGTTCAGTTATTCAAATGGATGACAACATTGAATGCCAGTCAAGAAACGTGGCTGTCGTCGGAGCGTAAGCCGCTCGCCTTGAAGTGTTTTGTAAATCCGTGACGAATATTGCGATTGATCTGGGATATGCAAGCTCGAGCGCGTTCATCGCGATGTTCCGGCGGATGCTCGGGACGACTCCAGCGCGCTATCTCACGGAAACGGCAATCGGAGATGAGCGGCGAGACCTAGACGAATAGCCGGTATGCGATCAACATGCAGGCTCAGTTCGGCAATGTGACCATGACGGAGCATCCGGCACATCTGCGAATGACGAAGCCGGAGGGACGTATTCTTGCCTCTCACTTCCTATCCGTCGGGAGACGCGGCCGGGGAAGCGCAGCTTGCCGCGTTTCGGAATACGATCGCCGAAGCGTTTCCGTCTGGAAATGGTGTACTTGAGGTCGGTAAGCAAAGCGGCGTGTTTATCAGTAAGAAGGGGCTTGAATCGGTTTCTTGTTGAAGCCACACGGCCGCGCCGGCGCTCGAGCACTACACGCAGGACCGACTTTACGGCGACGTCTGGAAGCGGCCGGGCCTGAACCCGCGCGATCGCAGCCTCGTCACGATCGCGGCGCTCATCGCGCGCGGCGAGGCCGGTGCGCTCACCTGCTATGCCGATCAGGCGCTTGAGAACGGCGTGAAGCCCGCCGAGATCTCGGAAACCATCACGCACCTCGCCTATTATTCCGGCTGGGGCAAGGCGATGGCCGCCATCGGCCCCGTTAGCGACGTCTTCGCCGGGCGCAATATCGGCGCGGACCAGCTCCCGAAGGTCGACCCCAAGCCCCTGCCGCTCGACGAGAAGGCCGAGGCCGATCGCGCGACGCGCGTCGGAGACCAGTTCGGCAAGGTCGCACCGGGTCTCGTCCAGTACACCACGGACTATCTGTTCCGCGACCTGTGGCTGCGCCCGGACCTTGCGCCGCGCGATCGCAGCCTGATCACGGTTGCTGCGCTGATCTCCAGTGGCCAGGTCGAGCAGATCACCTACCATCTCAATCGAGCGATGGATAACGGGCTCACCGAAGAGCAGGCCGCCGAAGCGATCACCCATCTGGCCTTCTACGCCGGCTGGCCCAAAGCCATGTCGGCGCTGCCGGTGGCGAAGACCACCTTCGAGAAGCGCCGCGGCTGATGCGATAGGGGGTGGCGCGGCCAGAAGCTTCGGCACCCCGCACGCAATCGGGTGGGTTTGTGAGTGCTGCTCAAAACCGCATGAACATTGCGGCTGCTAATCAGCAAAGGTTTTGATTGTTAGACTTCCGCCAGTGTTTCCGATCATGCGTCAAACGGAGCATTCGCTGGAGAAAAGCAAATGGAAGGCGCGCGCACAGGAGACGCCATGTCGATGACCCGAAGAACAATTCTGCTTGCGGCCTCTTTTCTTTTCGCCAGCGCCGCCTGCAGCCAATCCGCACAGAAGACGCATTGCCTCACGAGAAATGCTCCCTGATTGTTGGCTGTTGCCTCATCTGATTTGCTCCCGGCATTTGTGGGTGCGGAGCAAATCAGATGAGGTTGATCAGCGTGACGACGAAAAATGAATTGATTGCTGCTCTGGCAAAGCGCTATGCGGCTGGAAAGCGGCAGGAAAAATCGCAGATCCTCGACCAGTTTGTTTCGATAAGTGGAATGCATCGCAAACATGCGATGCGGCTGCTGCGCGGGACCGACAAGCAGTCGCAGTCGCGAAGGCGAGCGCAGATTTATGACGAGGCGACCCGGCAGGCTTTGATCGTAGCATGGGAAGCCTCCGACCGAATCTGTAGCAAGCGATTGAAGCCCTTGCTGCCAATTTTGATCTCATTGATGGAACAGCATGGCCATTTGAAGTTAGACGATCAGGTCCGCACACTTTTGCTACAGATGAGTGCGGCTACCATCGATCGTGCATTGAAAAGCGTGCGCGAAACAGCGGGCGGCCGTCGACGTCGACGTTCCGTTGCTTCATCGGCATTGAAGCGGAGTGTCCCAATTCGAAAGTTCTCCGACTGGGGTGATCCCGCACCTGGCTTCATCGAGGCCGATCTGGTGTCGCACTCCGGTCCAAACGCACGCGGCAGCTTTATTCAAACTCTTGTCCTTACCGATATTGCGACCGGTTGGACCGAATGCGCGCCTCTGCTTGTTCGCGAACAGAAGCTCTTGACGGAAGTTTTGACCGAGCTTCGCCGCGTAATGCCGTTCCCGCTGCTTGGCTTTGATACAGATAACGATAGCGTATTCATCAACGAGACGATCAGGGATTATTGCATTGATTCAGATATCGAATTCACTCGCTGTCGACCATATCGCAAAAATGATCAGGCTTATGTAGAGCAGAAAAACGGATCGGTCGTCCGCCGTATTGTTGGCTATCATCGGTATGAAGGTGTCGAAGCTGCGGCGACGCTCGCGGAACTTTATCGTTCGGTACGCTTGTTCGTGAACTTCTTTCAACCATCGTTTAAATTGCGGGGAAAGCAGCGAGATGGTGCGATGGTCAAGAAGCTCTACTCTTCTCCCGCGACGCCACATCAACGGCTTTTGTCGGATGCAAGGACGGCGGTGGAGGTACGCGACCGCTTGTTGCACATGAGTAAACAACTCGATCCTGTAAAGCTCCTCCGCGACATTCGTGCAGGACAACAGCGGCTTGCCGACATCGCGCACCAGGGAACACCTTCAACTGAGGCTCCCGATGTCGAGAGCTTTTTGCGAAGCCTGCGTATCGCGTGGACGGAGGGCGAAGTTCGTCCGACAGCGAAAGCGAAGTCAAAACCAAAACGAGAGCGACGGCGGCCTGACCCGCTGATTAACATCACGAATGATCTTTACAGTTGGTTTGAAGCTGAGCCATGGAGAACCGGTCGGGAGCTACTGGAGCGGCTTCAAACCATTCATCCAAGTGAATATCCTGATGGACTAATCCGTACGGTGCAACGACGGGTGAAAGGCTGGCGCCGCGATCGCGCGCATAGAATGATCTTCGGAATCGAACCTGGCGAAGCTGAACAGCTACCAGAGTTCACCGGAGGATAGGGAGCATTCTGGTGAGGCAATGTGCTATCCGTTCGGGAGCATTCTCTGATGAGGCAATACGAATCTCACCTTGATTGTCGCTACGCAGCCTCGGCTATAGCTTCGGCATCAATGATGTCACTGTTGTTGGATTTGACGAGGGCTTCACAAATTTTGCAGCAACAATTCGAACTGTGTGGCCAAAGCCTTGAAGCTTCCTCGCCAGCCACTGTGAACCGGGGCATGCCTCCATTCCAACGATTGTCGGCGTAGCTCCTTCAAAGAATTGGAGGACAGTGTCACGCCGGAAAGTCGCCTTTTGTATTGGATAATGACCAGCAGGGTCCAATCCGACGACGTGGAACACGTTCTTGCCAATGTCGACGCCGAATACGGCTGCTTCTCGGGGTTTGTTACGAACGCTCATGACGATCCTCCCTTTTTTGTTCGTCTCCCTTATGTGGGGTGGAAGGACGAGGCGGACCATCTCATTAAGGCGAGCGCTTGTCGACACTATTAAGTCGGATTGGAAAGTCTCGGTACGACGCGCCTGTTCGGTGCTCAAGATTGACTGGTCACTTTATCTCTACAAGTCAAGGCGCGGCGAGCAGGCTGAACTGAAGGTCGGGAACAAGAACATCTGTCAGACACGGGTTCTTTACGGGTATCGGCGCGTGCGGGGTGCACCTCACGCGAGGGCATTGGATGGACATGGCTGGATACTCCCTATTGTCTGATCCCGAGCGATCCCGTCGGCGAGGAGGCGTTTGCTGGCATTCGTGAGGCGATGAAAGCCGAGAACAGGGTGGGTATATCCCCGCTGGTCCTGTCTCGTCGTGAGCGGGCTGTAATGCTGGAGCCCAGAGGCAAAGGGATCGTTCTCTGGACGCTGCGCTATGGCGATGAAGTACCCGACGAGGATTTATATTTTGAAAGGATCGGCAATGAAAAAGCCGGCTCCGATGCGCTTCCTCTGATTGAGAAATTCATAAAAAAGCAAACACGAGATTGGAGCCCCGACCTGGTTCACGATCCAGTGCAGGAACGCCTCCTCGACATAATCGCAGACAAAAAGAAGTCGCTGAAGAAACCGGTAAAAGCCAAGTCCAAAAAGGCCGAAACGGAACCAGCAACCGGCAATGTCATTAATATCATGGATGCACTGCGGAATTCTCTGAAGAAAAGCCGCAAGACGAAATAGGTTTTGGAGCGAGACTAATGGCCCAGAAGAAAAATCCATGGTCCGATCCCGATCTGGTACGGGAAAAGGACACAACCGACCCATCACCGGTCGAACCGAGAGACCATCAGGAGAAACCCACGCACGAGCAAACAAACGCGCCGGGCAATCCTAATGTACGGGCACCCAAAGAGCCCTACCCTGACCGATCGAAAGATTGATCAAACCAATAATCGCCTTTCACTGAAACTTTTTGCTGGCTGGCGAGTTGTCAAAGATAGAAAAACCCGCCGCAATTAATAATTGCAAGCCGGTTGCTTCTTTGTCGAAAGGAGATACTCAACATGAACTCCATTATCTATTTAGTCGGTCTAGTCGTTATCGTGTTGTTCATCCTCTCTTTTCTGGGATTACGCTGATGGTAGATCCAACTATTGTAGAAAACACGAATGATCGCGGCTACGTTGACTGGGGCGCCATCTTCGCTGGCGCCACAGTCGCCTCTGGTGTTATGGCTGTCCTCACCACCTTTGCCAGTGGTCTCGGTCTAAGTTCATTCTCCGTCGATGAAGGGGGAGACATAAGCGTAGGTTGGCTCGTGGTGACTGCGCTTTTTATGATCATATCAATGGTCGCTTCCTACATGCTGGGTGGCTACATCACCGGAAGAATGCGGCGACCTGCTGGGACAGCTACACGTGATGAATTGACCGTGCGAGACGGATTAAACGGCCTCGTCGTATGGGGTCTTGGTACAATCATATCCACGCTGTTGCTCGTCAGCGCTATTTCCGGCGGTGCAAGAGCAGTTGGAAGTGCCGCTGAAACCGCTGCGCAGACCGCAGGAACTGTGGCTGGTGCAACTGCGCAGGGTGCTGGTCAGTTAGCTGGTGGACTTGCTTCAGGCGCCGGGCAAGCGGTGTCCGGATTAGCCCAGGGCGCAGGTCAAGCGGCTGCTCCATCGGTTGAACAAATGTTGCCAGAGGGTTTGAAAACAAACCCGTTGGACTACCTCACGGATAGTCTCCTGCGCACGGATGGCCAGGGTAGCTCGGTGGTTGGCCAGGAAGCCCAGAATATGGCGGATTTCCAACGTCAAGTAAGTGGTATCCTCGGAAATCTCCTTAGTACGGGTGCAATCTCCGATGCGGATCGTGCCTGGCTCACTAGCCAGGTAGCTACTCGAACTGGCCTTAGTCAAACCGACGCACAGGCGCGTGTAAACCAGTCCGTAGAGCGTGTGCAGGCACTACGCACCGAAGCTGAGGCGAAAGTGGAAGAAGCGAAAAAGGCGATTGCTGACGTTCAGGCCCAGGCTGCAAAAACCGCGGAAGAAGTCAAAGCAAAGGCAGCCGACGCAGCTGAGAAGGCCAGAATAACTGGTATTCTGACGGCGTTCCTCCTTGCGGCATCTGCGCTCGTTGCAGCCGTGGCCGCGTACATCGGTGCGGTCCATGGCGGTCGTCATCGTGACGAAGGCCGCATCTGGGGTGGTTTAGCCTATCGCAGGTAAGATCGACCTTACGCAACAAGGGCTTCGGAAGAATCCGGAGCCCCCTTTTTAGATCAGTCGGCTTAAGATCAAACAGGTGCTCGCGCTGCAAATTGCAGCGAAATCCGTAAGTTCGCTAGCTATAACGGTTAAGTCCATCCCACCGCCCAACTTCGCGGAGTTTCAACCGTCTTTAACGTCACAGGTTATGAAAGAAAATACCATTTAAAGCACGGCGCGCAATCGGCGTGATACCGGGGACCTTCCAGTCTGTCTAAGCAATTGCCCAAACTTTGGAATTGCGTTTGGCAACGGACTTTTCAGATGAGAGTGCGGATCAGTTTTTGGACCTACTTCTGAGGTTAGAACAGGCCGAACAGGGGCGCGACCGACGACGCTGTCCTGATCGACGCGGACAATCTTCTGAAGTAGTTCTCACGGTAGATATCCATTGCTTTGGATTTGGCCAGAGCCTTCACCTCGACTTTCGATACCTTTCGCCCCTCCAGGCGGACAGCGTAGAGAGCGTGATGCCCATATTCGTCGCGCCGCCGGCTCTTTCGGACGGGCGACGTATCCGTTCTCTTCCGAGGAGACAGGCGGCATCGCTTTAGCAAAGGTTCCTTGGCCGTTGTATTCTCCTTATTTTGTCTGTTGGATTGCGTGCCTGAAACTCGATGATGGAGTGAGGACACGAACGGTTTTTCTTGAGGAAACGTCTAGCGGTGGGTTGCTCGACCAACGAGCAAGCGTCATTACCGCCATACGTCCCCTCAAGACAAAGGTAATTCAGTAAATGCTCGTAAGATGGTCAGGCTTCGGAATGGTATCGATATTTGTGCTGATTGCAGGGATGCTTGGAGCGACTTTCCTACTGCGGCCGTATTTCATGCAGAGCATGGCGCTTCATCCAGCCGCTTACGTCGCCAACGGTATCGGTCTGATCGTCGGTGCCGCTGCAAACCTTTTTGTGGCCGCAGCTTTCAAGAAAATTTCAGCGGACACTTATCACAGCTTCATGGGTATTAGCATGATTGGGTGGTCGGTGATTGGTGCCGTTGGTGGGGCAGCTCTCGCGGTTTACGGCTGGACGCTTTAAGCGATGTGGCAGCTGGTTGCATATTCCCTGGATTGTGACATGATGAAAACGCGCTGTTGAAGCCCCCGCTTTTCCGGCGCAACCTCGGCAGCCCCCGCGCCGAGGTTTTTTGTGGCAAATTGAACACCACGCTGGAGGCGGAGCGGTCTTGCTAGGAAGCAATTTGGGTTATGCGATGCAGCGCCGATCTGCGCTTGCATATTGGATTGGATGACGCCGATACTCGGAGCCGCACGGTGCTATCCTTTTGTCAGGCGATGTGGCACCTTGGAGCGAGATTTCCAGTCAACTTGCACCCACACCGTATCACTCGTGCCGCATCCCGGTTCTGGTGGCTGCGATTGGAATTTCGAGCAGCGAAGCAAGTGATGCGCCATCGTTGAACACTGAAGTGTCTCGGCAGCCTTTAGCAGGATGTTCGCCGCGACACACGCGCAAGCAAGTATTCCCGCCAAGAAGTTATGAGGCCAGGAGACAAATTGTCAGGAAACCTCACCAAGCGAGCATCCGGTAGACTCCCATCAGCTGGCTCTGACACCACACTGTCCCGTCACCAGTTCTGATTACCTGGATGAAGTGCAACCTACATAGTCATTATGCCAGCGCCACTACGCGGACGCTCCGGCTGACAAACAACATTGGGTTTCGCAGTTGGCATTGGCTAGCACAATTTCAGCGAGCTTCCAGCATCTTCGAAGCGTTCAATCCGGAATATGGTCGAATTCCGGCGGAATTAACAATATCAAGCCAGCACCGATGAATAGAGTTCCGGTGCGACTAACAGGAAGTCCGCCAAAATCATCAGGACGTTCTCCCACGGTTTTGTTCTCACCAATAAAAAGCCGGAAAGCGCAGCGCCAACTCTAGCAATCCTCACCGGTAAATATCGTAATCAGCTTCCATTGGTTGGGAACCTCGGCTTCTCGCATAGCCATGCCCTGCATGGGTTGCGGTCGCGATGATACCGGGAGAAAGGCAGTCCCCAATGCGTTCGACGGTTTCCAAACCATGATCCATCCACTGATGTTTCAAGGCTACCAGATCATGCCAGAGTTGGTCGTTTGGCAGGCGTGAGGTGACCGGAACCAGCGTCGCACAGTCGATCGTCCGTATTTTTCCGGAATAGGAGCAGGCGATATTGAGCGTATCGTTCGTCCGTCCTGCAAGCTGATGCAGCGGGATAATCTCGACGCCTTTTTCAATCAGGCGACGCTGCACGCGAATCTGTTCGAGCGTGTGTTCTGTCCATGGCGCGACAATCGAGGCAGGAGTGATGAAAGTCACGGATCGCCCTGATGAAGCGATAAGCTCTGCAAGAACGCTCGCCATATAATAACGATCGTCATCGAAGACGACGACCGGACCATCGTTCGCAAGCGCAGCCACGCCGTTTTCGAGCAGTGCATTGACGCCGACTGTCGTCCCCTCTGCGAGATAATCGAGCGGGTCACGATGAACCCGCCCCACACCATCGTTACGCCAGCGCGCCCCTGTGGCGATTGCTATGTGCGGGATGCCATAGGAAAGAACATCTTCCGCGCTAAGCCGGCTATCAAGATAAAGTTGCGCGTTGGATGCCTGCCGCAACTGGCCAAGGCGCCAATCCCGCACACGGCCCCAAGCAGCAAGCCCGGGAAGGCGGCATTCCTGCGTAACGCGACCACCCCACTCTTGTGTAGCCTCAGCCAGCGCCACCTCCGCGCCGCGCTGCGCCATGGCGCGCGCCGCTTCCAACCCGGTGGGGCCGCCGCCAATAATGAGCACCGATTGCTGCTTCTGCAGGGGCGGAATGATTTCCGGATGCCAGCCCTTGCGCCATTCTTCGCCTATCGTCGGATTTTGCGTGCAGCGCATCGGGGCAACCCTGTTATCGCTTGCCGTGCAGATGTTGCAGCCGATGCATTCGCGGATATCGTCGATACGGCCATCGCGAATTTTCGCTGGCAGGAAGGGATCGGCAATCGACGGCCGCGCTGCGCCGATCAGATCGAAAATGCCCTTCTTGATTGCACGCACCATCGCGTCGGGGGAAGTGTAACGCCCTACCCCGACGACGGGTTTCGAGGTGAGAGGTTTTACGAAGGAAACAAACTCCTCCTGAAAGCCTTCCTGCGAGAACCGGGAGGTCTGACTGTCGTTCGACCAATTTGAAAGGTTAACGTCCCACAGGTCGGGTTCGTCGGCCAGCGCTGTTATAACATCGCGTCCTTCACCGTCATGGGTCAGACCTTCCGCGCCCAAAAACTCCTCTACGGCAAATCGCACCGCAATGGCGCATTTATCGCCTACTGCGTCGCGCGTATCGGCAATCACCTCGCGAAACAGACGCAGGCGGTTTTCAAAGCTGCCGCCATATTCATCCGTGCGCTTGTTATAACGGTTAAGCAGGAAGTGCTGCAGAAGCGTCATGTCGTGACCGGCATAGACATAGATGATGTCAAAGCCCGCACGCTTGGCGCGCAAGGCCGCATCGCGATGCCATTTGCGGAATTGGGCTATGTCGCTTTTATCCATGGCGCGCGCCTGAACCGGATCTTCCACATCGACCATAATGTCGGACGGTCCGATCGGTGAAAGTCGCGTCAGTCGGTTGGCGATGTGGATGCCGTTGTGCACGAGTTGAATGGCTGCGAGGCTTCCCTGCTCATGCACAGCCTCCGTGAGCTGGATGAGACGAGGAATGTCCTTGTCGTCCCACAGCCTGCCCTGATTGGACGGCGTTATGTCGGAAGTGGGATGGATTTCGGTTTCCTGTGTGGCAATGACACCCCAACCGCCTTCCGCCTTCATACGCCGCATATACCGATCAGCATCGGGATAGCGATGACCCATGCCGCTGCAATGCGGCACCTGATAAAAACGGTTGGGCGCAGTGACCGGACCGATCTTGATGGGTTCGAAAAGTATGTCGTAACGCGGGTCGCGCATGGGCATAATTCCATTGTTCCGGAAAGCGCAGCTTCGCTTTGCCGGTTAATCACTATTGGTTTGTGTTTCACGCAAAGTCTTCAGCCTCCGCTCGACACACTCGGAGCCTAAAAACGCTCTGCAAGCGGGGGCCAAAGAGATATCCCTGCCGCCCTGTTGAAACTCTCCCTGAGCAGTTCTTTATGCTGAAAGCTATACACAGACGCACTATTATGCAAGTGCATAATAGTGCGTCGCCATGCTTTGCCTTTGCCCTCATATATGCGAGAGATAATCCAAAGGAGAGTTGCGCTTCATGACGAGCCTGTTCAAACGCGCCCCAGAAAGCGAACGCCGACGTGAACTGATTGAAGCGACATTGGAATGTATATCCGAGGTCGGGATTCAGGCCACGACCGTGCGTGCCGTTGCCGCTCGTGCGGGGGTAACAAACGGGCTGATACGCCATCACTTTGAGAACAAGGCCAATCTCATCGTCGAAGCTTATCGTCGTACAATGGAGCTGATCACCGCTTCCAGCATGGCGATATTGGAAGGGCGAGAGGGGAAACCGCATCAGCGGCTATTGCAATTCATCAAGGCAACACTGGAAGGGCAAGCTTCCGATGATCGGATGCTGTCGCTTTGGGCCACGTTTATCAGTCAGAATCGCGTGGATCCGATGATCATGGCGGTGCGCGATGAAAGCTATGCAAACCTTCGCAGGGCAACCGAGCCGCTTCTCGCCGAAGTTTTCGCGGCCGAAGGACGCGCGTTCACCCCTGCGGAAATCGAACGCGCCGCCATTTGTGTGCACGCCATACTGGATGGTCTGTGGCTCGAAGCTTGCCTCGATCAGAGGCGCGAGAAAACGGATATGTTTGTGCAGCTTGCAAAAGAAATGATCGAAAAGGTTCTGGACACCTCTCTTTCCGAAGATTGAGCCAAGGTCGATCATTTCGCGATAGGGGCCTGCTGACTGCCTCAAGAAGCTTCCCGTTTCCAATCCCCCTCTAACTCAACACGATACCGCCATCGACGTTGAGGCTTTGTCCTGTAACAAAAGCGGCATCATCAGATGCCAGAAATGCGACCGGCCCAACAACGTCCTCCGGATCGCCGATACGACGCATCGCCGTCTTTTCCTGCCACGCCTGGCGCACGGCGGCATCATCCAGATTGACCCGCCCCATGTCCGTCAGAATAATTCCAGGGCAAATGCAGTTGGCCGTAATCCCATACGTGCCGACCTCCAGGGCCAGAACGCGGGTGAAGCCCATGACGGCAGCCTTCGATGCGGAATAATGGGCCTGTCCAAGCGCACCGTGCTTGCCGCCGATGGAGGCGATATTGACGATGCGACCGTATTTCTGCCGCTTCATGTGAGGAAGCGCTGCTTGAACGACCAGAAACGTACCCTTTGCGTTGACATCAAGCACACTGTCCCAGTGCTCTTCCTTCAGGTGCTCGACATCACCGGCGATCAGAATCCCGGCATTGTTTACGAGAGCATCGATGCGGCCGAACACATCAACGACATTGCTGACCATCGCTTCTACCTGGGCTTTGTTGCTCACATCAGCATAGACGGTCAGAGCCCGCCGGCTTGTGGCCTCGATTGCGCGCGCCACTTCCTGCAAGGCATCCTGTTGGCGCTCGATGTCGTTGATAGCAACATCGAAGCCACGTTTGGCCATGCCGATTGCAATGGCCCGGCCAATACCGCGACTTGCACCGGTAACGAGGGCGATTTTTGCCTGTTCTGTCATTTCATTCTCCCAAAATCAAAGCGCGGTATAGCCGCCATCCACGGCAAGCACGGTGCCGGTCACAAAACTTGCAGCATCGGACGCCAGAAACAGAACGGCATTCGCGATCTCTCTCGGTTCTCCCAGCCGTCCCTGTGGCGTCATGCGCATCCAGGTTGAGAACCATTCCTCATTGCTGCGGCCAGCAAGCGTCAGTTCCGTCGCGGTGTAGCCGGGTGCAACCGCATTGACGCGAACGCCCTGCTTTGCCCATTCCACAGCCAAGGACTTGGTAATGAGGTTTACTCCGGCTTTAGCGGCGTTGTAGGCAACCTGCGGCTGCGGATAGACGACGATCTCGCCGCACATCGACGAAATATTGACGATAGTGCCGCGTCCGACAGCGGCCATGCGCTTGCCGAAGGATTGGGCACAATAAAAGACGCCGTTAAGATTGATGTCGATTACAGCGTGCCAGTCCGCTTCGGATGTTTCGCTCGCGGGACTGTTGCGAACGATGCCCGCATTGTTGACGAGGACGTCCGGGACGCCAAACTCCGCGGCAATAGCATCGGCGGTTCGCTCCACCGCATCGCGGTCGGTCACGTCCAGAATGTACATGCTCGCAGAAGAAGGACGACGGGCATTGAGTTCCGCAGCCGCCTGCCTGGCAGCCGCTTCGTCGCGGTCGGTGATGATGACCGTCGCGCCGGCTTCAACGAAAAGCTCGGCAATCGCCCGCCCGATACCCCGCGCGCCACCTGTAATAACGGCGTGCTTGCCGGTCAGTTGAAAATCAGTGAGCATTCAGTCCTCCCGCGACAATGTTTCAGGTAGCCCGAACGGCTTTCAATGCCGGATAAAGCGCCCGATATTGCTGATAGATTTCATTGTAGAGAGCCATCTCGCGCGGACGCGGCTCTATGCGCTTGCCGGGCTTTACCATGGCGGCAATACCCTCATCGATGGTTGCGAAATGGCCTGCTCCATGCGCAGCGAGCACCGCAGCTCCCACGGAAGGCGCATCGCGTGACTGCGGCACACAGACAGGCAAGCCCGCAGTGTCGGCATGGATTTGCAGCCAGAGCGGGGACGCGCTCGCACCGCCGCCGACGGTGATTTCCTGGCCTCGATAACCGGCTTCAGCCATGGCATCAAGAATAGTACGGGTGCCGAAACTGATACCTTCCATTATGGCACGGAAGATATGATGCGGTTCATGCGCCAGCGTCAGTCCGACGATTGCACCACGAGACAAGGCATCGGTATAGGGCGTGCGGTTGCCCTGAAAATGATCCTGCACCAGAAGCCCTTCAGCGCCCGGCTCCAGCGCAGCCGCCTTGGCGTTGAGCGCTTCCATGTCCATGGTCCCGTTCATCAGGCGTCCGAGCCATGCGATGATCGAGCCGGTGGAAGTCTGCCCGCCTTCGATAATATAGCGTCCCGGATAGACCATGTCGGGATAGCTGCCCCATATGCCCGGCGCGTGCAAAGGTTTGTCCGCAACACCAAATTGCAAGTGGGACGAGCCGGTTATCAGCGCAAGCTGACCGGGCTTGGCCACGCCCAGTCCTATCATGCCGATAAGTGCATCAGCGCCCCCCTGCACTACCTTTACGCTCTGCGAGAGGCCGAGTTCGGAAGCAGCGGTTGCACACAGCCCGCCGATGACCTCTCCGGGTGCGACCACGCGAGAAGGCCATTTCTGCAATAGATCACTGAGGCCGAGTTTCTCCAGAAGAGTGACCGGGAAACCGCCGCGATCCGTCGAATAGTGCCAACGGAGCGACACGTTGTTCAGACTGGCGGCTTTTTCACCGGTCAGGCGCAGTGTCATGAAATCCTGATACTCGCAGATCGCATCTGCTTTTTCGAATATCTCCGGCTCATTCCGCGCGAGCCACAGTGCTTTCGGGATCATCCATTCCGCCGAAACCGGTCCCCGGCCGCCGCCATTGGCTTGCAAGGCAATATCCGCAGTGGCAAGGACAGCATCGGCCTCGGCACTTGCTCGAACGTCCATCCAGATGATCGATGGACGCAGCGGTTTACCGCTCGCGTCCAGAGCCACGACGGTACAGCTCGTCGTCGCCAGCGTGATCGCTTCTATCGCCGACGGGTCGACGGACGAATCTGCAATCGCCTTGCGCGCAGCCTTTACAAAGCCTGACCACCAGTCTTCGGGGTTCTGCTCGGCACGAGCGCCGCTGGAAAACTTGGTCTCATAAGGAACTGCGGCACTTGCAAGGCACGTGCCCGAAAGATCGTAAACCCGCGCGCGGACACTTTCCGTTCCTCCATCGGCGGTGAGAAAATAAGCCATTCAACTCCTCCCGAGGCAGATGCGAAAACTCCTCCAGTCTTCGCATACCTCATCGCGCATGTTTCAACTCAGGTCCCGAAACACTTCCAGCGCCTTGCCCGCATACATGACAGCCGGTCCACCGCCCATTTCAACGGCTACCTCAAGTGTCTCGATCAGTTCCTGCTCGCTTGCTCCGTGCCGGACCGCTGCATCCACGTGGTAAAGGATGCAATCTTCGCATCCCTTCACGACGGCAATACCGGCAGCGATCAATTCGCGCTGGGCGGACGAAAACGCGCCGGCAGCGGTTGCGGTTTTACTGACCTTGGCGAAACCAGTCATCAATTCGGGCGCAGCTTTCGCAAAAGCGCCGAGCCGAGCCTGCGCTTCCTTGAGACGAAGTCTGATGTCCTCAGTCATAGGAACCTCCGATGGAACTCAAAATCAGATCGAGAACGTCCTTCGACTGATCCCATTGCGGCATATGGCCGGACTGGCCGAGAAAATGCACCCCAATGGAAGGCGGAAGTGTCGTCGCCTGTTGCCATGGAATGATGCGATCCAGAAGACCGACCAGAACACGTACCGGTTTTGCGCGGGAAAGCTTTTCCAGTCGCAGAACAATGTCGATCATTTGCCCTGAAGGGCCCACAATCGCTGCTGCCAGCGCCTTGAGACGCCCTTGGGCCATGGTCTTTGCAAACTCCGCCGCCAGTTCCGGCGAAAGCTCTACGGGCTTGGCAGTGATACGACGCAGCAGATGGCTGACTTCGCCTGCCGTTGTTGCATGGGCCATGCCGGAAATGAATCCGACGTCCACCTCAGAACCGAGGCCGGCAGGAGCGATCAGCGTCAAGCTCGAAACACGGCTCACATGCGCAGCTGCAAATTGTGCAGCTACGACAGCTCCAAGAGAATGCGCAACGACATCGACCTTGGCAATGCCCAGAGCGTCGAGGAATGCGGGCAGGAATGCGCCGAGTTCATCCGCGTTCGCCGCATTGATGGTCGTTAGTCCGTGAGCAGGAAGATCGGGCGCAATTACCCTGAAATTCGCCCGGCGCAGACCCGATGCAATACCGGTCCAGGTCGTCCGGTCACCAGAGAAACCGTGAAGCAACAAGATTGTGCGACCATTTTTCGGACCCTGATCCAGATAGGCGACACGGCCATTCGCCAGATCGAAAAAGTGCACAGCGCTGTTCGATTTCGAATTGCTCGACGCCGCCAGCACGTCTTCTTTCTCGATCCGCCCCCGGCGTCCGCTACCCGAAAGCGAATTGATGTCGATGCCGTTCTGGCGGGCAACCTTGCGAGCAAGCGGCGTGGCCCGGACCCGATCGCCCTGACTTGCCGGAGCCGTCTGCTTGGCGGCCGACGCTTTGGCTTCAGACCGAATGGGTTCAGCCTTTTGAACCGCCACTTCAGGCGTTGCCGCATCTGCAGCGGCCACTTCGATATGGGCAATGGTCTCGCCAACCGTGACCATCTCGCCTTCCTCGCGCAAGATATCGACAAGCGTTCCACTCGCCAGCGCCGGAAACTCCGCAACAGTTTTGTCTGTCTCGATCTCAAGCAGGGCCTCGCCGCGCTCGAAGCTCTCGCCTGCGTTCTTCAGCCAGCGAACGATACGGCCTTCTTCCATCGTTTCACCAAGACGCGGCATAGCGAGGTCGGTGACAACGCGCTCGTTCTGCGAACCGGCTGCGCGTGCGAGGTGCAACGCAGCCGGTTCTTCAGGAGAAGGCGCGCTTTCGCCACCTTCATCCGTCCAGTCGGGACCATCGCCGATATCGATACGCGCCAATGGCGCACCAACCATCACCTGATCGCCAATAGCTCCGATCCATTCGTTCAACGTACCGTCACCCAAGGCAGGAAACTCAGCCACGGTCTTGTCCGTTTCGATTTCTATTATGGAATCGCCGCGCTTGAAACTGTCCCCCGGCTTGACGAGGAAGCCGACGATCCTGCCTTCCTCCATCGTCTCGCCAAGACGTGGCATTTTGAGGATCCGTTCGGTCATGACAGCATCTTCTCGGCAACGGAACGAATGAACTCGGGCGTTGGAACGCTTCCGGTTTCCAACTCCTGCGAAACCGAAATCGGAATATCTTCACCGGCGACACGTACAACGGGCTGTTCGAGATAGTCGAAGCATTCCTCGGTAATGCGAGCGGCAAGCTCGGCCGCCACACCGGCAGTCATGACGCCTTCGGAAACCACCATTGCCTTGCCGACACGCTCGACATGTTCACGCACTGTGTCGAAATCGAGCGGATTAAGCGTCCGCAGATCGATGACGGTCGCTTCGATGCCCTTCGCGGAAAGTTTCTCGGCGGCATCGAGTGCATAATGAAGCTGGCGTGAATAGGTGACGATGACGAGATCCTTGCCGGTGCAGTGCACCGCAGCCTTGCCCCATTCAAGCGGCTCGGCGTCGAGATCGACTTCTTCCTTGCGGGTGTAAAGCGCCTTGTGCTCGATGAAGACCACGGGATCAGGCTTCGTCAGGCTTTGGCGCAGCAGATGATAGGCATCCTGGACTGTGGCGGGCATGGCAAGGCGCAGACCTGGTGTATGCATTATCCACGCTTCAAGGCTCTGGGAATGCTGGGCACCGGCGGAACGTCCGGTACCGCCCTGGGTGCGCAGCACCATCGGCACGCCGATCTGCCCACCGAACATGTAGCGTATCTTTGCTGCCTGATTGGCAAGCTGGTCCATCGTCATTCCGAGGAAATCGATATACATCAGCTCGGCCACTGGCCGCAGCCCGGTCATCGCAGCCCCCACCGCCGCACCAACAATAGCCGGTTCGGATATTGGCGTATCGATCAGGCGTTCAGGACCGTACTTTCCGATAAGGTCCTTCGTAACGCCATAGGCACCACCATAGCGCCCGACCTCCTCGCCGATCACGACGATGGTGTTGTCTTCCGCCATGGCGTCATCCAGCGCTTTGCGCAGCGCGTCGCGGTAAGTCATGGCAACCATTATGCTTCATCCTTGAAAAGTACGCGGTCGATACGGGTGCGGACAGGTTCGGGCTCAGGCTCTCCTACCGCATAAACATCCTTGAACATGGAAGTGAGCGGCGGCGCCTTGGATTCGACCGTGAAGTCGATGGTGGCGTCCATTTCAGCCGCAATGTCGCTATCCATGGCGTCAAGTGCGGCTTCCTGCGCGAAACCGGAGGATAAGAGCTGGTCGCGCGTGAATTTTACAGGGTCTTTCTTGCGACCTTCGAGTTCTTCTGCCTCTGCGCGGTATGGGCTCTTATCCATGCGCGCATGACCAAAGAACCGGTAGCAGGTGACCGACAGGAAGCCCGGCTTGCCGAGCCGCGCATCATCGATCAATCCCTGGGCCGCATGCTTGACCTCCTCGACATCGATGCCATCGACAACCCTTCCATTGAGGCCGAATGCGTGGGCTCGCTGATCAAAGGCGGTGTTGGCGGTCGCCTGATCGACGCGCGTTCCCATGCCGTACTGGTTGTTGATGCAGACAAAAACCACCGGCAGGCCCCACAGGGCGGCCATGTTCATGCTCTCATAGAGAATGCCCTGCTGCATTGCGCCGTCGCCAAAGAATGCGAGCGAGACGGAATTTTTCTTCAGGTATTTGCTAGACAGGCCAGCACCGACAACAGATGGGATACCGCCGCCCACGATAGCGTTGGCCCCCAGATGACCGAGTGCCATGTCGGCAATGTGCATGGAGCCGCCCTTGCCATGGCAATAGCCGGTTTCCTTGCCGCCGATTTCGGCCATCATCTGTCTGGGATCGGCGCCGCGGGCGAGAAAGATGCCATGGCCGCGATGATGCGTCGTAAATGTGTCCTGTGGCTGCATGGCCGCACATACACCGGCGGCAGCAGCTTCTTCGCCAATGGAAAGATGAAGCATCGAACCTGCCGTCTGGGCGCGCACGAAGAGTTCGCCAACGCGTTCTTCAAAGGTGCGGATGCGGCGCATCGTTCGATAGAGTTCGAGAAGATTGGAGTTACTCGGATTTTGCACGTGCGCCTCCGACAGACCTGTCTGTTGCAAATGTTTCATGATGTCCGGTTCAATGCCCTCACAGGAGCTTTAGTTTGGTGGTACGCGAGACAACCGCGACCGCTACGAGGATGATGAGGCCCTTCACGATGCTCTGGATATACGTATCCATGCCAATCAGATTGAGGCCGTTATTGATGACGCCGATAAACAGCGCGCCGAAGAAAGTTCCGGCAACCGTCGCCGTACCGGGACGGAACATAGTCATGCCGATAAATACCGTCGCTAAACCGTCGAGGAGATAGCGCTCGCCGGCATTCGGCTGGCCGGAGCCAAGGCGCGCTGCCAGAAGCGCCCCTGCAACGGCTGCGAAAATCGAGCAGACGATCAGGGCAGCGGCGCGATAGAAGCGACCGTTCACGCCCGAGAGTTCCGCAGCCTTGAGATTGCCGCCCACAGCGTAAATGTAACGACCGAAGACAGTGCGCTCCATCAGGAACCAGGCGACGAACACCACAACGACCATGGCATAGGCAAGCACTGGAACCCCGAAGAGCTGCCCCTGTCCCAGCCAGAGATAGCTGGCCGGAAGGCCGCCATAGATCGCGCGTCCGCCCGTCATCAGAAAGTTGATGCCATAAAGAATGGAGCCTACTGCCAGCGTCGCAATCAATGAGGGTACGCCGACCAGGGTGACGAGCGCCGCATTGACGGCGCCGACAACAAATCCTGCCCCCAATCCGGCCAGCAACGCCAATGGCAAAGGCGTGCCCGCAACCAGCAGCAGCGGCACCACAATACCAGCCATGCCGACCATATAGCCGACCGAAAGGTCCATTTCGCGCGCAGCGAAGCCGAAGGTCAGGCCTGCACCGACAATAGTGAGCATGGCGATCTGCTGGAGGATGTTGAGCAGATTGTTGGCCGTCAGAAAGCGGTCCACTGTCAGCGAAAAGCCCATGAACAGCAGGAGCAACACGAAGAGCGTTGAATATTTCAGCAGCCATTCTCCCTTGAGCTTCTTGCCAAAGCTCTGCGCGTGACGCGACGATTGCGGGGCAACGGCGGGGTTTTGTGTATTCATTGGATAACTCCTGCCATTGCGGCAATGAACTTCGCTTCGGAAAAGGCCTCACGCGGAATTTCAGCACCCGGAGAACCGTTCACGAAGGGGATGACGCGGTCTGCCACGTCAGCAATTTCCAGCAGGTCAGACGAAGTGACCAGAATTGCCACGCCCTTGTCGGCGAGCCGGCGCATCTGGGCATGAATTTCACGCTTGGCCCCGATGTCGACACCCTCGGTGGGTTCGATGAAAATCATCAGCCGGTAGTGGTCGTCTGCGCCGTACAGCCACTTGCCGATAGAAACCTTCTGCTTGTTGCCGCCGCTCAGGTCCTTTACGAACTGATTGCGCGAATGCGCCTTCACGTTCAAAAGCTGCATGGTGCGGTCGGCTTCCTGTGCTTCACGGCGCATCGACAACACGCCCGTGCCGCCCATGACCGCAAATGACGGATGCACCATGGCAAGGTTTTCACGCACATCCCAATCGCCGATCAGCGAGTATTCCATGCGATGATCGGGGACCAGAGCGACGCCTTTTTTCTGCATGGTACGCGCATTGATCCGGGCGATGCCGTCGCCCTGAAAACGGCAGATGCCGCTGGTGACGCCACTCCCCGCATAGAGCGAACGGGCGAAGCCAAAATGGCCGGCACCGGTCAAACCGATCAGGCCGACGATTTCACCGGCGCGGATTGAAAATTTGTCAACTTCGACATTGCCTGCACGCCAGTCACTCACTTCCAGAACCACGGGGCCGAAACTGCGACTTCGGCTGCTCTCCGACGCCATCGCCGTTTTGCCGCCAGTGCGTTGCAGCATCAGATCAATCAGCCCGGCTTCGCTTGCTTCAGCAGCCTGTAGCGTGGCAACATGACGGCCGTCGCGCAGGACCGTAATTCTACCGCTCAGTGCTTTTATTTCCGAGAGGAAATGGCTGATCAATACGATGCCGACCCCTTGCTGCGGCAAAGTCCTGATAATCTCCCAGAGACTTTCCTTTTCGCGTGCAGGCAAGGTAGCCGTGGGCTCGTCAAGGATGAGCAGCCGGACATCGCCACGCAGTGCGCGAACAATCTCGATTATCTTCTGGTCAGCCATGGGCAGCATGTCGACCTGCTGGTCGAGATCAATGGAAACTTGCGGAAACCAGCGCCCGAGCAGTTCGCGGGCACGCGACAGCACTTTGCGCTTGTCAATGACACCGAGCCCGAGCCGGGGCTCGTCGCCAAGCAAAATATTCTGTGCACCGGTCAACCCGGGCACCAGACTGCCCTCCTGCGATACATGCGCGATGCCCTTGCGCAGCGCATCCCCGGCGCTAGTCAGCTTCACCGGCGCACCATCAATGGTGATTGTGCCGGATGTCGGGCTTTTGCTACCGCCGAGAATGCTGACCAGAGTGGTCTTTCCCGCGCCGTTTTCTCCGATCAGTCCATGCACCTCATCAAACCGAAACTCCGCGCTCACCTGATCCAGCGCCAGCGTTCCGGGATAGGACATAACGATCTGCGACAGACTTACCGCCATCGGAGAACTCCCATGAATTCAATCTATTCCAAAATTGGCCGGAGCGCGGAACGATCACGCTCCGGCCAGATGCAGGCAACGTTGGGGGCTTGCCTACTTCTTCGGGAGGAAGTCCTTGCAGTTCTGCTTGGTGACAAGCGGCGCATCGAGATAAACGGTCTTGGACGGAATGACCTTCGCGGCGTCTTCCTTCTTGACCACGATGCTTTCGATCCATTCGCCAGTCTGCGCACCCATCTTTTCGAATGGCTGCGAGACCGTCGCGATCATCAGGCTGTCGGGCTTGCAAACTTCTTCGATAGCCTGCGGATGGCCGTCAATGCCAATCACTTTGACGTTCTTCAGACCAGCGGCATTCAGCGCGTTGATCGCGGCCTGTGCAGGCTCATCCCATGGGGCCCAGACCGCGTTGATCTCCTCGCCAAAGCGCGACGCATAGTCCTGGATGGTCTTGGTCGTGTCTTCGAAGAACGCCGTGTAGTCGATATTATGCTCGGCGATTACCTTTACTTCCGGGTATTCCTTCAGCACGGTCTCCATCACGTCGCCGCGCTTGCGCGTGCCATGGTGCTCAGCCATACGCAGGAAGACAAGATTGCCCTTGCCGCCCATCTCATTGAGCAAAAAGGGCGACACATCGGCCGACATTGCCCAGTTATTGGTGGTCACATCCACCACCACACCGTCAACCTGGCCGCTATCGATAGCGAAAACTGGAATCTTGGCTGCAACAGCGGAATCGATGGCAGCGCGTGACGCGCGCAAATCCGACATGCTGACGATGATCGCGTCCACCCCGCGCGAGGCCGCATCCTGAATGTTCGACGCCGTGCGCTCACCGGAGCCACCGCTATCAAGCACGCTTATGCTCCAGTCCTTGTTCGTCTCCTTGAGCCAGGCATCAAAGCCCGCCTTTGCACGCTGCTCGGACTGCGCAGCAGCGTTGGAATGCACCCAGGCTACATTTGTAGCCGAAGCGCTAGCCGTGCCCATAAGCATGGCAAGGACCGTGACAGCCACTGCTTTCTTGAAAAATCCAGAACCCATTTTTTCCTCCCAAAAGCCATGTGGTTGGCTCCACATCCGACTTTGATTGCTGCTTGCAGGCACATTCAGTTCGCTTGACGTCGAACTGGACAGTCACCATCGCGAAAAGCGCTATCGGCGCTTCGCCGTTTCTCCCCTTTGTCGCATCGGCGAATGCCTGTTTCTGCTCCTCCAGAACCAACATTCCGTCGCCTTGCGCCAGTTTCGTTTCCGATTGACCTCACTGCCCTTTCGCGCTCTTGTCCGCCGGAACGATTGGTATTAAGCGCCACCCAATTACAAATGTCAAACATGAATACATTTGTAATTGGGTGAGTGAAAAATCGAAAGAGAGACAGATGAGCGAATCCGAAGACAGCCTCAAGGTGCGCGTGGCGTGGCTCTACTATGTTGGAGGATTCAACCAGGAGGCGACAGCATCCCGACTGGGCCTGACCCGGGCACGTGTAAATAAGATACTGGGCGAAGCCCGCGAAAGCGGTCTCGTCAGCATCTCCATCGACCATCAAAACGCTGGCACATTGCCCATGGAAAATGAGCTGATGCATCAGTACGGTCTGGATTTTTGTATTTCAACACCGCCATTTGGCTTTCAATCCGATGATCACACTGCCTCTGAAATCCGCAAACAGGTATCGTTCCGAGCTGTAGGTGTTGCAGCCGCCACCTATCTGAAAAGCTTTCTGGCCGACCATGAGGACGCAACAATCGGCACCGGCTGGGGGCGAACCATAGAACAGATGACGCTGCAACTTGCCGGTGTACGTGCACCGCAGGCGCGCTTCATTTCCGTGATGGGGTCGCTGACCGCAAACTCCGCCTATAATCCGTTCGAAGTTGTGCATATGCTGGCGCGGCGGACCGGCGGACAAGGCTTCTTCCTTCCTGTCCCCTTCATTGCCGATTCCGCCGAAGATCGAAAAGTTCTCATCTCCCAACGCTCTGTGGCACGCGCGCTGGAAATTGCCCGCACCGCTTCCGTGTGCTTCATCAGTGCCGGTGAACTGACAGAGGATTCGCTGCTGCGCCGCCAGAACATGTTGAGCAAATCCGAACTGGAGAGCCTGCGTGCTGCCGGTGCCATCGGCGACACCAACGGCATCTTCTTTGACGAGAACGGGCAGCAAGTCGAACACGAGATGAACCAGCGCACGATTGCTCTGAGCTTCGCCGAGTTAAAGAAGGTTCAGGTGGTCCTGCTCATCGCCGGGCAGGAGAAGGCCGTTGCCGCCAAAGCACTGCTCAAGAGCGGAATCGTGAACGGCCTGATCATAGACGGAGACGCAGCCGAGGCCCTGATAGCTATTCTATAACGGCATAGCGTGATGGGCCCACCTTTCGATAGGAACTCGCGCCGAAAATGGGAGGGTGTGGCTCATCAGGTCGTTGCATGAAGTATTGCCATTCTCCCCCACATGCTACCAAATGAACGAGCCGATTGCGATGATATGTCACTCTTTCGCACTGAGTAACTGCGACAGCGATCAAACTCATCACCCTGTAAAAGGTCTAAGCAGGACTCCCAGTTCATCTCCGAAAATTACTCTTTCCGACTCAATACACTTGCTATTGTTGCCATCAGATCATTGAAGCGGTCGCCTTGAATTGCGACATGATTGCGAAGCAGTTCACGAGCGTCAGAGGCGTCGCCTGCAAGGATAGCATCAACGATTTCTGTGTGTTCCTGAATTGAAGTACGCATACGATTATGGATACGCAATTGTAAACGCCGCTAAGGTCGCAGGCGTTTGTGCAGCATTAGGCATTGTTCGGCAAGGAAGCCGCAATGACTGGCGGCGTAGATGACCCTATGGAACTGCTCATCATCGCAATAATAGCGGTCTGTATCCTCGCTATTCGCTGAATTTGCGCGTGCGTCATGGGCCGTCAACAGGGCCAGTTTGTCGTCCGTGGTAAAGCGCTGCGCCGCACGTGCTCCGGCAGCCGCCTTCAGTTCCGGCATGACTGCAAACTTTTCGAGAATTTGATGGGGTTGAGGATTCGGCGAGCAGGGTTTGGAAAACAACCACCTTTGTGCGAAGCGCGCGCCAAGCCCTCTGAGGTGCGGTGCGGTACTCAGGAGCAGCGCTCTGTAGCATCCTCGGGAATCAGAATGGATACGACGGCGCCCCCGCCGGGCCGGTTTTGGAGTTCGAGCTTTCCACCATGGGCAGCTGCGATCGCCTGCACTACCGAGAGGCCCAGTCCCGTTCCTCCGGTAGCCCTCGAACGAGACGCGTCCCCTCGCCAAAAGGGATTGACGTTTATGTCGCCCATATTTTCAGGAAAGCCGGGACCTCGATCCAGGACGCGTATGGCGATTAAGCCATCAGCGGTCAGTTCGGTCTGGCATCGCAACACTCCGCCCCCTGCAGCATAACGGCAGGCGTTTTCCAGAAGCGCGAGTATGGCCTGCCGAATACGCTGGCGATCGGCTATCGCTATCCTTGGCGACAATTCCTTTTCGACAGTAAGCTTGCTTGCTTCGAGCATCGGCTTGGCTGAATCGATTACGGCTTCTACCAGTTCCGCCACCTCAAAGCGCTCGCGATCCATGACAAGTTTTTGTCCTATCGCCAGCGACAGCGTCCGCAGATCCTCGACAAGACGGGACAACCCCTCGACCTGCAGCAAAAGGCTCGCCACCATCTTCGTGTCCATCGGAAATACGCCGTCCACCATGCCCTGCATGGAGCCACGCAATATGGTTAATGGTGTGCGCAACTCATGCGCTACAGCCATATTGTTGAAGCACAGACGTTCTTCCATAGTTTCAAGGCTGGTTGCCAATGCATTGAAGCTTTCGATAAGGCTCTTGACCTCCACCGTGCTCGTATGAGATTCCGCCAGTCGGACGGTAAAGTCCCCCGATTTCAGCCCTTCTGCTACCTGGGTCAGCTGCTCCAGAGGCCGAGCGATCCGTCGCGCCAGATATATTCCGATGACACTGCAAATAAGCGCCGAAAACAGGCCGCAGACGAGCACGGACAAGTAGAGCTGAAAATCGACCGGATCAGAAAGACCATCAAGATGGTCGAACAGTTCCCTGATCGCGGCAGGTTCCGGAACGATGCCGGAATTCATATCGCGGTAAGCCTGCGCCGCATTGGCGGGCAGGCTCTTTACTACGCCCTCTTCCAGATAAGCGGCATAAGAGGTCACCCCCAGATAGGCCAGTCCGACACTGAGCACCAGCATGGCAGCAATTATGATGGCAGTCAGTGTGGCAAGAGGGAGCGTTGGTAGCTTCATTTGGGGTCTGCCAGGCGATAACCGATGCCACGGACTGCGGGGAAGAAATCCTTCTGCCCAAGGGCTTCGAGCTTTTTTCGCAGATTGGATATGTGCGTATCCACCGTGCGGACCAGCGCATCGCTTTCCGGCAGGCAGGCATCGAGAATATCCGCACGGTCGAAGGCGTGCGTGGGACGTCGCACCATGTAAGCAAGAATTCTGAATTCGCTGAGTGTTAATTGGAGAGCAATCCGTTCTCCGTTACAATTGACGAAAGCCGAGTAGGCATTGAAATCCACTTCGATCGCCCTGAAGCGGCGGAGCGTCTCCTGCTGATCGCCTTTTGTACGGCGGAGCACTGCCTTGACGCGAGCCACGACCTCCTGCGGATTGAAGGGTTTGACGACATAATCGTCCGCACCGAGACGAAGTCCGCTGAGCCGGTCTATGTCTTCGGCCAGCGCGGTCACCATGATGACCGGCGTGTTTTTGGTTTGTCGCAGACGTGCAAGCACGGCAAAACCATCAAGCTTGGGAATGCGAACATCGAGCAGAACGATATCCGGCGACAGCAGCGCGTGATGTTGCAGCGCCGTTTCGCCATCGGCGGCCCGCACCGTGCGATAGCCCTCCCGCACGAGATAGGCATCCAGGATTTGCGCAATTTCCGGCTCATCCTCCACAATAAGAACGAGACTGTTGTCCACTGGCGGCTCCAGATATAGGTCGTTGATAAAATCCCGGTGAATCTGCGCGGACTATGACCGGCAAATCCTCAACGTGCAATTTCCAAACAATATGCGCGCCATCCGGAGACCGGTTTTAGACACTTTGCCGGTTCGATCTTCGCAGAGTCTTGATAATCGGCCTTCAAATCGCGGTCGTTCAACTCTTTCGAGGTGTCGACATGCAGGAAACTGTCCTTGGCTCAAGCGATTCTCCTTCGGCAGCCAGCGTTCCCGAACATTACAAGCCTGCGTCCCGGCCGACGCAGTTTATGGTTCGCTCTATTCTTGCTGCAAGCTTCATCCTCGTGGTGTTTCCGTCGGTCGACCTCACCATCTCGCGCGTTTTTGCGGACGGCCATGGATTTCCATTGTCGGAGAATCCGTTTTTGAAAGCTGTGCGCGATATAAACCGGCACGGCTTGATCTACCTTCTGCTGTTCATGGTGCTCGCAATCGGCCTGCATGCTTTCCTGCCGCGCAAATTCTCCTTCTGCCCGCCGCATAAAGCCCTGTTCGTACTGCTGAGTTTTTTAATCGGCCCGCTCGTCACAGTACAGTTTCTGAAGAACACCATTGGAAGAGCTCGTCCGCGCGAAATCGTCGAATTCGGCGGAACGGCCGATTTTACGCCCGTATGGCAATATGCGGCGGCTTGCAGGCACAGTTGTTCCTTTCCCTCGGGCGAGGCCGCGGTAGCCGCCGCAACCCTGTCGCTTATCGTCTTCGTTCCCCTGCAATGGCGATCCGTCGCAACTGTAGTCGCAGTTCCGATCCTGTTCTTCGTTTCCTTCAACAGGGTCATCTTCGGTGCTCATTTCCTGTCCGATGTCATAGTGGCCTGGGGGCTGGTCCTGTGCCTGATGATGTGGCTCTGGCGACGAGTTTCCAGCCAGGCGATCGCGATCGACAACGGCGTAAAGCAATTCGGCACGCGGTTTTACGCTGGCCGAGCACACGACAATTCTCCATCGAACCTTGACAAAGCTGACGAAAATTCCGGCACGCATCCTACCCGCCGTAACGGACAATGATCATGCTGGCTGAACAACTTTCCCATTCGACGTCCGCCACAAGAAGGCCTGAACCAGGCCAACCCCATCATTGTGCCGAGCCAAGCAACCAGAATGTGCCCCTGAAGCATCTGGCTGCTTCCCATTCGATGTTGCGGCAGACGGTCAGCATTGTTTCGCGACTGAAGTTCCGCAAAACTCTGGCTTTCATGCTTAGAAGCAGCCTTTCGCCTAGGCTCACTCTTCGCTGGCTTAGATTTCTCGGTGAATACACGGAGCAGCACACTTTCGCTCCGCCTCACGACGATCTTATCCGCAAATCCCTCTCGTCATTCCTCATGCATCGGATGGCGTGGAAAACCCGGCTCAACATTCTCACCCAGCATTTCGAACTGGCACGCCAGTTATTGTGCCCGCACGTATTGCAAGCGCTCTGGCGAGGCGAAAAGATCGAGCTTGGGACGATTTGTGGCCGGGAACGCGCGTATCGCCTCCAATTGCTGCTTTCCGATCATTGCGGCAGCCGGCACGAAGGCGTGTTTACGGTGCGCTTGGTGGATGCGACGGATGACGCACTTCTCTGCATGGCGAGCTTCGTGTTCGTGCGTCGTCCGGGCCAATCATACAGTCTCATTGTCGGCGGATTGCAAGGGTCGGCCCGTGCAGACGCCAAACGCGCGGTAATTTCCGCAACCCGTGATCTCGGCGGTTTGCGACCGAAAGATGCGATCATGCTGGTGCTGAAAGGATTGATAGCGCACGGCGCCACTTCCTATCTGATTGCAGTCAGCAACTCCAACCATGTGATCAATCACCGCACCTCGAAACGGCGAAAAAGAAAGCTGCCGGATCTGGATGCGTACTGGCTTGATCGTGGCGGAGTTCCCTTTCCCCCGTTTGGGTTTCGGATTCCCGCCGATCCCGCAATTAACGACGGGTGCGGCAGCCGACGTAGCAACACAAAAATCGCTTTCTGGAAAATTGGAGCGAACCTGATCACGCGCAAGGGCAATAATTAACATGCCTGCCGCTGATCGCTTATCGGTTTGAAGATGAAGCAGTTTGAGGAAAGACCAGTCTCATGCGTGCGCCGCCCGAGCTGGCTTCCCCCACTTCAATGGTTCCCTCGTGAAGCGCCATGATCTGTTGGACAAGATTAAGCCCAAGGCCCGCCCCGGGGCCTTGGTCATCGAGGCGATTAAAGGGCTCAAAGATGCTCTTTCTCATATCCGAAGGAATACCTTTGCCCTCGTCAGCAACTTCAATCACGGCTGGCCTCAGAACGCTTATTGCAATCGTCCCTTGCTTATCTCCATGATCAATCGCGTTCTGAAACAGATTGGTAATGGCACGCTCTATCGCCTGACGATCACCACGGACGTTAATGACTTCGGCATCGTTATCGAAAACCACGTCGTATCCAGCAGCGAATGCGAGCGGCGCCATATCCGAAATCACCTGCCGGGCAGCGGAGACAATATCTACCGCATGGAACTTGTTTGACTGCCCTTCCAGTCGCTGAAGGTCGAGAAGCTGGCCCGCCAAGGTTCCAAGCCGGGCCACGTCGCGCGTGAGGCCAGATTTCACTTCGTTTTCCGGCAGGGCATGCAGTCGGGCGGAAAGGATTGCGATCGGGGTTCTCAATTCGTGCGCCGCCTGTGCCAAAAAACGCTGCTGACGCGAATATCCTTGATCAAGGCGCTCCAGTGCGCCATTGAACGCGTCCACCAATGGTGAAAGTTCGGCAGGAACATCCTCAGTAGGCAGACGGATTCCACGCCGCTCAGGCTCGATTTGCGAGGCTTTCTCAGCGATTGCCGAGGCTCCCCTCAATGTCATACGCACAACCAGCGGAATGACCAGCAAGGCTGCCATGGCAGCAAGGAGAAGGCCCGGAAGAACGAGCATCTTGAACCCTTCCCCGACCGCTTCGGCCAGCCGCCCGAAGGTGAGACCACCTCCCGTGCTTGCCATGATCAGAATGCGCCCCACAGATGTGTCTTCCCGTCTTATGACGGCATCGGGCCGGGAAGCCCCGGCCTTATCGTCGCCAAGACGGGCTTCCAGCACGTTCGACAAGGCGTTGGTCATTGTCCGGTAGGCGTCGGGCACGGTGCCTTCAATAAGCTGATTGCCGGAAGCATCGTGAATGATAAACCAGAGTGATTTTTCATTTCGACGCAACGCCGCCAATCCAGCCGTGTTTTGCAGGGTTAGATGCCCGTCCCCGTCACGGCTCACCGCCTCCTTGATGACGTCTATTACGCCTCGATCGTAGCGTTCGTGAACAAAACCCGACAGCCAGAGAAATGCAACGAAAAGCGCCAGCGCCGATACAACGATAAACGCCTGTGCGAGGACGATCCGAGTAACAAGCTGCCACTTCAGGGAAGAGGGTAGTTTTCTCAATTAACGGTCTCGCGCAAGAGATAGCCGACACCCCGCACACCGTTCAATGTGACGCCCGCAGCCGCCGCTGCCAGCTTTCGACGCACGCGCGAGACATGCGTGTCGAGAGCGTTTGGTTCCACTTCATCGTTCATGCCGAAAACCGCTTCCATCAGAACTGGCCTTTGCACCATACGTCCTTTTCGGCGCATCAAGGCCTCAAGCACAAGCAGTTCCCGGCGCGGCATCGAAAGCGGAACCTCGTCAACAAAAGCCTCACGGGCGGTGAAATCAAAGGACACACGGCCAAGTCGGACAATGTCAGGGCGAACATCGCCATTGCGGCGCAAGATCGCCCGCAACCGCGCCATGAGTTCATCGAAGGCAAAGGGTTTGCCCAGATAGTCGTCAGCACCGCTGTCGAGGCCGTGAATGCGATCCGGCAAATCGCCATTTGCAGTCAGAACCAGAACCGGGATCGAACAGCCGCGGCCACGCAATCTTCGCAGCACGGACAATCCATCCCCGTCGGGCAGACGGCGATCCAGAATGACGGCATCGTAGCAATCTTCCGCGAGCATATGTTCGGCTTCGCCACAGGTGGCGACAGTGTCCGCCACCATGTTTTGCGACGTTAGAACCTGTTCCAACATCGACGCCAGTTCGCGTTCGTCCTCAACCACCAGAATTCGCATCTGCCGTGCCTTTTCCTGCTCGAATTTGCTCAGTGTACCCATCGTGTCTGGCATCAGGCTGGCATTGGCCAACGGTTCCCGAAGCCCCAGCCTATTTTACGATTACACGCGACCGGGACGACAGGTCTTTGACAGGTGAAGCTTCGAAATTGCAGCGGTTCTGCCGGACGAATCGGAGAACAGTTTTCACGAGGAGTCGCCGAATGCCAATTGCAGATTTCGTTCCCTTCTTTGCTGCATGGCTGCGCAATCCGCTGCTAACTGCCGCAATAGCACCGTCCGGCCCGTCTCTTGCCCGGTTGATCACGCGCGAAATCAGCCCGGGCACCGGCCCCGTCATCGAATTGGGCCCTGGAACGGGCGTATTCACTTATGCTCTGCTCAAACGAGGCGTCGATCCGCGCGATCTGATACTGATCGAATTCAATCCGGATTTTGTGAGTATGTTACGCAAACGCTTTCCGCGTTCAACTGTCATTCAGGCCGACGCGACACAACTCGCCGCGCTCGACCTTTTACCGCCGGGGTCCTGCAAGAACATCGTCAGCGGCCTCGGCCTTCTGGCGATGGATAAAGTGCAGGTGGAAGCGGTCTTGCGGGGGAGCTTCCACTATCTCGCGCAGCTCGGTTCATTCTATCAGTTCACCTACGCCATGCGTTGTCCGGTCCATACAGAGCTGCTCGCTGCACTCGGACTCAAATCGGAAGAGATCGGCCGCTCATTCCGCAATATCCCACCGGCGTCGGTGCACAAGTTTCAAAGACAAAGTACTGACGTCTGATCGCGGCTCGAAGAAAATTAACCGCGCGAGAAGCAAAAGAGCGGCTCGCGCCGCTCCTTTTTCCTTATTTCTGTTTCAAGACCGGCAGTGACTCCACTGCTGTCGGAATCTTGATCGTCAGAAGTTCCTTGGCATCAAGGTCGAGGTCCTTGAGAGAAACTCCCCGCAGGATCTGTTCCTCATAGGTCTTGACATAGTACACGTCATTCTTCATGTCGGCGACCGTTGACCACTGCGTATAATCAACAGGCTTGTCTTCCTCACCCGCTTCGCCCTGAACCAGGCCGATCGGGATATCGAAACTGTTCAAAATGTGTTCCGCCAGGCGCACGCTCTCGATGCCGCTTGCTACACTGCGAGCCGATAGAAGATTGGCGCTGGCACGAACAAAGCGCGACGGTGGCGTCATATCGCCCGGTACGCCGAGCATGCCAGATCCCTCGCCCAACTGCTTGATGGTTTCATTGTTGATTTTCAGCGCCTTGACATTCTTTGGCGACAGATTCACGTAGTTGCGCAGATTTGTCATATGCCAGTCGAATGTAGGCGCGTTGGTCAAGACACTTAGCGGATTGTCATATACCTTCAGCTTGCCATCGACCGGTTCAATCACTATCGACGCGCCGGTTGTGTCGTGCAGCGTGTAATGGACCGGTGGGACAAAGCCCATATCAGACTGCTTGACGCCCACGACGGCTACCGTTTCGAGCGCAGCTTTCACTTCTGCCACTGTCGAGAAATTGCCCAGCGCCCAGCTCAGGAAATCCCATGGGGCGAGGCTGTTTTCCGGCTTTACAGAGGACGGATCAGGATACTGCGCAAAATCCGGGAAATAGAGGATGCCACCCGCAAGACCTTTTTCGTTCATGCCATCGATCAGTGCCGGGAGGCCAAAGGCGTTCATGCCTACAGCCGCATACTTGGCATTCCACGTCTTCCCTGCGGTATCGGCCGAAAGCTGCGAAGTCATTTTGAAGTTGCGCGGGATCATGATCATTTTGGAATCGATATTAAAACCGAACTCCATCGTGCGCCCGTAAACGAAACTGCCGTCTTTTGTTGGAAGAATGAAACTGGTGCATGCATAAGCAGCCTGAGGCAGGATAAGACCTGCAGTCACAAGCGCGACAGCAACGCCGCGCGCCAACATTCGACGGGAAGATTTCCAGATTGAATAACTGCCAGACATGCTTTCTCCTCGCACCAGCGGTGCCTTAAAAAATAAGTGCCGTGCAGGGAGAAAAATGCAACCAAAAGTAATGATTGCCTCCCCTTAACGAAACTGAATCAGCCAGCGTGGTTATACGCACCAAGTATTACCGGAACAAGCCAGAACGCATGTTTTGGTTAATCGTAAAATTACTAACTGATTATTGTTTATGACTTATGATTGAAATATTAGATAAATGTAATTTATTGGCTTAGTACTAGTGGGGACCCTGCTCAGAAAGCCCATGCAGGATGCTTGGCGACTGGAAAACCCAATTGGCGGTTCCTAGTTTTGGGAGCCGTAAATCCATCGGGTTCTTCAGCACGTATGAGGGCCACTAGCCTATGTTCTGATATTCCACATCCGGATGATAACTGGCGTGGAGTGGCGTAACAGGCGACAAGGTTCCCTTACACCGCCCGATCACAACGAACTATCAAGCTTAGGGTGAAACGGGCGGGACCCCGACTGGCACCTGTTTACCTCATCATCGCCGCCACGTTGCCGCCATCAACGGTTATGACAGCGCCAGTGGATGCGCGTGCCTGCACCAGATGCAGAACCGCCTCGGCAACGTCCTCGCCAGAGACTTCCCGCTTCAGCAAATTGCCGCGCATATAGACTTCCGGCGTTACACCGCGTGCCCGCGCACGCTCCTCGACCATTTCGTCGGTCATCAGGCCTGTTCGTATTCGATCGGGATTGACCGCGTTTACCGTAATGCCATCAGCGGCGTGCTCCAGGGAATATTGACGCATCAGTGCCATCAATGCCGCCTTCGATGTGCCATAAGGGCCGAAATCAGGCCCCGGGTTTACGGCCTGCTTGCTGACATTGAACACGACGGCACCGCCGGTGCCTTGCTTCTGCATGACCTTGATCGCAGCCCGCGCAATATAATGATGGCTCCAGAAATTGAGATCGAACGCAGCCTTGAACAGATCGTCCTCGACAGAGGTCAAAGCGCCCTGAAAAGCTGCACCCGCATTGGAGACAAGTATATCGACCCCGCCAAATTTTGCCGCGATCTGTGCAAGTGCATCGTCAGCCGCAACGGGATCAGTCAGGTCACATGCAAGGGCGAAGCCACCCAGCCGCTTCGCTTCCGCAGCTACGCGCTCCCCATCGATGTCAATCAGCGCAAGTTCCGCACCCTGATTTTTCAGTTGCTCCGCGATAGCCAGACCGAGACCGCCTGCTCCGCCTGTCACGACCGCCACCTGCCGCGTCAGCGGCTTTTCGGTCTGCTTGGTAAGCTTTGCCTGTTCCAGTGACCAGTATTCGATGTCAAAAAGGTCTTCTTCGGAAAGTGCTTCAAAACGGTCGATACCTTCGGCACCGCGAATGACCTCAATCGTCGCTTCGGCGACGTCCGCGCAGATGCCAGCGGATTTCTGCGTGTTTCCAGCCGCAAAAAGTCCCACGCCCTCGACATAGAAAACGCGCGGCATCGGATCGAGCATCTTCTTGCCGCCGCCGACACGCGCATTGTTACGCTCGAAATAGGCCGTGTAGTCGGCCGCATAGGCGGCCACCGCCTCTTTTACGCCGACTGTCCATGCTTCAAGGTTATCGGCTTCCGGCCTTGGTAGTGCCACGCCATAGCGCTTGATATGAATGACATGTTCCGGTGTCGCATTCCCGCGCCGCACCAGATCCGCGATGTTCGGCGCACCGCAAAAATCAAGAATATCGTCATTAGAGCGGTGCTCGAGAATGAAGCGGCGCGGCCGTCCCTCTCCCCTGCCAGGGAGTGCAATCGCTCCACGCAATATAGGTGCGATTTCCGCCGCCGAGGCCATGGCTTTAGCCGATCGTGTGGCGCTTGCCGTTCCGAATGGGCGTGGCCTGCCTTCCGCGATGCGCTTTTCAGCACGATCAATCCCGGCGATCATATTTTCATAGGCTTCACGCGGGTCCTCCGACCAGGTGAAAATACCGTGCTTCAGCAAGATCATGCCGGGTGCATCGGGCTTTGCGGAAAATGCCTTCAGACACGCTTTCGAAAGATCGAAACCCGGCATGACATAAGGCACGATAATCATCTCCGGGAAAAGTTCGCGGATGATCTCTTCACCCCGTGGCTGATTGGTAAGCGCCACGATCGCGTTGGCATGCGTGTGGTCGACATGCTTGAATGGCAGGATCGCATGAAGGATGGCTTCCACGGATGGATTGGGCGCTGCCGGATCGAGCAGCAAGCGGCGTTGCAGCATGACCATATCGTCATCCGACAAGGTTTCGTAGTTCACCATCGCTTTCAACGGTTCCAGATGCAGAGCGGGGAGACCTGCTGGCTCTATCTTGCCCATGTCCCAGCCGCTGCCCTTGACGCACAGCACGGAAACTTCACTGCCGTCATGATCAATCAGCCTGGTCTTGACCGAGGTGTTGCCGCCGCCGTGCAAAACCAGCTTGGGCTCGGAACCGAGAAGACGCGTGGTATAAGTGCGGATCGCGACATCGCGGTTCACGCCTGCCTGTTCATACGCACCGACAATCCTGTCGAAATCCGCTTGTGACCAATTCGATTTCATCCGCCGTTCCCTTAGCTGCAAGCCTGCGCATTGAAGTGCAGACACAAAGGCGCCTTCGTGGAAAACCTCGCATTTTCCGCGGCGCAACAAAGACTTGTGGAGATTCCTCTTCCTCTCATATACAATTGACACCAATAACTGACATTAGTCAACTCGATTGATTGGCTTGTTGATCGAAAGGTTTTTCTGTGCAACTCAGGAACAACAGAGACAACAGGAAACGAGTATGACATCGGGCGCCCAAACATCGTCTACGCATGCTATCCCGGCCGAGTTCGATGACGCCGTTGTCTGGGCAGCCTGGCTTTATTACGAGAATCAGCTGACCCAGAACGAAATCGCGCAGATGATCGGTGTTTCGCGCGCAACCATCGTCAACTATCTGCAGGAGGCAAGGCAGAGAGGTGTCGTGCGGATCCTGATGAACCCTGAAATAGCAACACGCACGCATATCGCTCGCAAATTGGCGACGCGGTTCGGGCTGGCGGAGGCACTCGTCATTCCATCGGAAAAATCAATCACCGTCGAAGCTCGCCTGAAAGCACTGGGCGCGGGCGGAGCGCGATTGATGGAGCGTATGGTGAAGCCCGGCGAGACCATCTGCGTCTCATGGGGACGCACAGTACTTGCCATTGCCGATGCAATTTCGCTGCCGCAGCCGATGGAAGGGATCACGATAGTACAGGTCACAGGCTCATCCATCGGCAAACGGGAGTTTTCCGCTGAGCTTTGCACCTCCATCATGGCGCGCAACATGGGCGCAACCAGCATCAACATGCTGGCCCCTGCCGTGCTCAGCACGGCTGAACTACGAGATGCGCTGATGGGCGAACCCGTACTCCAGCGCCAGTTCGAACTGATCGGCCAGGCCGACATGATTGTTTTCGGCGTCGGCGGTCTTGCTGCCGAAAGCACGATGCGCATTGCCGATGTGACCAGCAATGAGGAAATCGACGCTTATGCACGTGAAGGGGCGGCGGCGGTTCTGATCTGCCGCTTCCTTGACCGTGACGGAAAGCAGATTGTCCGCGAGCTCGACCGGCGCGTCATCGGCATTGAGCTTGATGAACTGCGTGGCGTCCCGCATAGGTTGTGCGTTGCAGGTGGCGCGCACAAGGTCGAAGCAATTCGCGCTGTTCTGGCGGGCGGGTATGCCACGCATCTGGTGACCGATATGGAGGCTGCCGAACGGCTCCTTGCTGATTAGAAGGCGGGGCGGTCTTCTAAACCCGCCCGCCCCTATTAAACTATTGCCGGACAGGCACGGTGTTCATGAACGCCAGCGTCTCGTCGAAGGAGCGAATACCCGCATCCGAGCCGAGGCCTGTTGCAACGAGCGCGGCCGACGCTTGAGCGAAGTTCAAGGCCGTTTTCAAATCCATCTTGTGATGCAAGGCCGTAATGAAACCGGCATCGAAAGCATCGCCGCATCCGGTGGTATCTACGACTTCGATCTGGAAAGCAGGCTGGCGCACGATTTGGCCTGATGCGTCCATGAAACAGACGCCGTCACCGCCGAGCGTGAATACACAATGCTTCACGCCACGCTCAAGAAAGAAGGCGCCTGCGCCCTCAACATCCTCAGCGCCCGAAATCTGCTTCGCTTCCTCGATGGAAGGCATGAAATAGTCGATATGCGGGAAAAGCGGAGCGATCAGGTCGAGAGTGCCATCATTTGCGCCGAGAAGATCGAAGGTCGTCGTTCTTCCGCGTGCCTTCGCTTCAGCAAGAAGCTTTCGGCTGGGCTCGCCATCAAGCTTGGCCAGAAGACCGGTTCCACCAAGATGAATGATCGGCGGCGCCAGCACTGCATCGAGCGCACTGTCCGCAATCTCGAAATGGTCCGATGCCCCGCGTGCATGCAGAGCCGGACGATCGCCGTTGTGGCGAATATTCAGGATGCTCGCTGAGGTCGGCACGCCTTTGAGACGCTGCATCTGCGCTGCATCAACACCAAAACGCTGCAAGGTCGCAATGACGAATTCGGCTTTCTCGTCGTCGCCGACCGCGCCGACGGCCAAGCAGTTGAGGCCGAGCTTGGCCAGATCGACAACCGTGCCGCCAGCGGTACCCGCGACGGTCAACCGGATTTCATCAATGAATTCGACATTCCCGCCCGGTGGAATTGCATCGACCGGCCGACCGAGCACATCAAGAATATAAAGCCCTACGACCGACACATCGTGTGACATGAAACCCTCCCAGAAAATACGTGAGGCCGCACCTGTGCTGTGACAGAAAAGCGCGGCCGATTTGATTTCAACTGCGATTGCGCAAGGCGAAGATCGTACCGGCAAGCAGGATGAAAATGCCCACAATGGCAAGCTGCAGCGTGCTCGGAATTCCCACGAAGATCAGAACATTGCTGACGATCGTGATCAAAAGCACCCCCAACAGTGTTCCAATCACCGAACCGGAACCACCCGTAATCCGCGCACCGCCGAGCACGACAGCAGCGATGATTTCAAGTTCCATACCGGCAAGATCGAATGGATTGGCGAGACGATTGCTTGAGACGTGAACCACGCCCGCAATACCAGCCAGAAGCCCCGCATAGGCGAAGACGAAAATACGCACGCGGAAGAGATTGATGCCAAGTCGTTCGGCTATGCCCGGATTGCCGCCGACAGCGAAGATTGCCCGTCCCATCAATGTCCGCTCAAGGATGAACCATGTCACCAGCGCGGCGGCAACGAGAACCAGAACCGTGGCTGGTAGTACTGAAACGACGCCGTTCGATGCGTGATGGGTAAAGAGCGAGGCCTTGCCGAAAGCATCCATTGCCGCCGGAATATTCATGAACAGCGCAGTGCCGACAAAGGTCAGCAGAAAGCTTCGGATCACATATTGCGTTCCGATGGTGACGATCAGCGAGGGGGCTTGCAGTTTCTGGACGAGGAGGCCGTTCAGAGCGCCAAACGCCGCGCCGCCCAGAGCCGCAAGGATCAGGATGATCGTCATCGGCATTTCAGGAAACCAGTTCGTGACCAGCATGGTCAGAGCATACATCACGAAGGCCGCAATAGCCGTGAATGAAACGTCGATCCCACCGGAAGCGAGCACGACCAGCACGCCCATCGCAAACAATCCTCGCACGACGGAAGCGCGTAGAATATCCACGATATTGCTCATCTGAAGGAAATCAGGATTGGCACCGATAACCACCAGACAGGTGACGATTATCAGAAGCAACGTGAAGATTTCTGGCCGGCGCCCCAGCAGATCCCAGAGACGCGAGCCAATGCCGCCCTGGCCCTTATCCGCAACAGAAGCAGATGCGATCTCAGTCATTGTGCCACCTCCTTCGACGTGCTGGCCATGGATTGGTAGATGGCATCTTCGCTCAGGCCCTCGGCAGCATGCGTAGCCACGATACGGCCCTGACGCATGACGAGAATGCGGTCACAGTTCTGCAAAAGCTCCGGCAAATCATCACTGATGATAATGACGCCCATACCATCATCAGCCAGACGCTGGATGATACGGAAAATCGTGTCCTTCGAGCCTACATCCACCCCCACCGTCGGACCATGCAGGATCAGAAGCTGAGGGTTGATCGTCAGCCATCGGCCGATCAGAACGCGCTGCTGATTGCCTCCGGACAGGGACTGCACCGGTATGGTTACGTCCGGCGCGACGATCTGCAGGTCGGCAACGCTTTGCTCGGCGACGCGACGCGCACGCCGGGCGCTGATCACGCCAAGCGCATTGCGCAACCGGTCGAGGATCGGAAGGGTAATGTTGTCCTGAATCGGTTTCTCGAGGAAAAGACCTTCGGTCAGCCGGTCTTCCGGCACGTAACCGATCCCATATTCAATGGCTTGCGCCGTCGACTGCGGTGCGATCTTTTGCCCGTTCAAGCGCATCTTTCCGGTTGTTGCTGTTTTGACACCAGCAAGAGCGAGCGCAAGCTCGTTGCGGCCCGAATCCAGCAGGCCAGTGATACCGAGGATTTCACCTTTTCTAAGCTTGAGTGAAACATCCCGAAATGCCTTGCCATCGCCAAGCTTTTCGACTTCGAGCATGACTTCGCCAAGTTTCGGATCAGTGCGATAGCGTGTTTCGCTGATTTCACGACCGGTCATCCAATGACTGAACTCCGCCTTGCTGTGCAAGGCGACATCAAGCTCGGCAACCTTCAGTCCGTCGCGCATGATGATTGCACGCCCGCCAAGAGACTTGCACTCATCGAGTTTGTGCGTGACGAACAGCACGGCCACACCCTTGCTACGAAGGCGTTCCACCACATGCAGCAGGTTTTCAACTTCCTGGCGAGTCAACGATGTCGTGGGCTCGTCCATGATGACAAGGCGTGCCTCGGAAGCGACCGCGCGCGCAATGGCGATCAACTGGCGCGTTGCCAGCGGCAGCGTGTCGGTTCGGCGCGAAAGAAACGCATTGTCTGTAGGCAAATGCACTTCGGCAAGCGCCCGCCGCGCAGTTTCGTTCAGAAGCGAAATATTCAACCGGCGGGCAAGACGCCCGGAAGCTTCAACGAGCTGTTCGGTAAATGCTACATTTTCAGCCACGGAGAGATTGGGTAGCAGCGACAGATCCTGATAAACAGTTTCTATTCCTGCACGAAGCGCCCCAATAGCGCCGAGATCGCCAGCCGTTGCACCGGTCGCCTCGCCGTCGATCAGTATCTGCCCCTCATCGGCGGGCTGTGCGCCTGAGAGGATTTTGATCAGCGTGCTCTTGCCGCAACCGTTCTCTCCCATCAGATGGTAGATTTGTCCGGCTTCAATTGTCAGGCTGACGTCTTTGAGTGCTTTTACGCCGCCAAAGGATTTCTTGACGTTTCTGACCTCTAGAAACGGCGGCGCAGAATGTGTCGTTGTATCGGTGGCGAGCATGGCGAATTCCTGAAATTCCGGATTGTTCCTCCAGGGCCGCTGTGGTGAGGGCGGCCCTGGAGGTCAGCGTGGCGCGTTGCTTCGTAATCAGAACGGGAAGTTCTTGTAGTTGGACTTGTCCGCATCAACCCAGGCCTGGCCCTGGATGATGATGCCCTTGCCCGGTCCCTTGATGACGGTCATCTTCTCGTAACCCGGAACACCCAAATCCATGCCATCCTTGATTTCCTCGCCCTTGAGAACGAGATCGGAGACCTTGTTCATGACGTAGCCAGCATCCTTCGGGTCCCAGAAGAAAATCTGGTCGACAGCACCGCTTTCGAGATACGGACCGGTATCCTTCGGAAGCCCGAGACCGAACACGCAGGTCTTGTCCTGCAGTCCCGCTTCCTCCACCGCACGACCTATGCCGATCACATCGATAGCGGACGATCCCTGAAAGCCCTTGATATCCGGATATTTACGGAGGATTTCCTTGGCCTTTTCATAGGCCCGGTTGGCATCATTGAAAGATTCGTTCTTCTCTGCCACCAGTTCCATTTCCGGATACTGCTTGGCGTTTTCGGCACCGGCATCGACCCATTGATTATGCGTGAGGCTGCCAAGCGATCCCACGAACGAGGTCCACTTGCCCGATTTGCCCATGCATTCGGCCAGTTTTTCATTGATACGCGCGCCGAATGCCTTGTTGTCGAAGGCTTCGATATCGACATCTGTATTCACGAGGCTGTCACCCTCATGGGTGATGACCTTGATGCCGCGCTGTGAAGCGCGGCGCAGCACGCCTTCAAGCGCTGAAGGGTCCATCGGCACAACGGCAATCGCCGAGACATTCTTGGCAACGAGGTCTTCGATGATGCGGGTCTGCTGCGCGGCATCAGCCTTTGCCGGGCCCACCTGGCTGGCGCTCACATTGGCATTGTCCTTGCCATAAGCATCAACCCCTTCGTTCATGCGGGTAAACCAGTTTTCACCAGTAACCTTGACTACCGTCACGATGGTCGGCTTGTCTGCCGCGAGTGCGGCGCCGGCCATGACTGTTCCCGCAAGCATCGTGCCCGCTATCAGTTTGGAAAACATGCTCATAAGACTCCTCCATTAATATAAGCAGATTGTTTTTTGGGTCCTCGGCTGGCGGCTTCATCCCGGAACCGCAGCCTTGTCGCTATTGTCTTCTGGGCCGCAGCCAGTAGCTGAAGTGCATGCGTGCCGATGCCAGAAGCGCCAGCAGCAGAACACCCCAGGCAAGATCGCGGAAGAAATTCGAGATGTTCATGAAGTTGAACAGGCTTGAGAGTATCTGCAGAGCCGTAGCGGCCAGTAGCACACAGAGTATCTTCCCGTAGCCGCCCTCCGGCTTCACACCGCCCAAGACGGCAATCAGGATCGCAATCAGGACGTAAGACCCGCCATAGTCCCACTTCACCGAAGAGTTGCGCGCAGCAATGATGATCCCCGCAACTGAAGCAAGAAGGCCGCACAGCGTATAGGTGATGAGAAGCATGCGCCTTTCATTGATACCGCCATAGCGAGCCGCCTTGGCATTGCTGCCAAGTAGCATCAGTTTCACGCCGAAAGGCGTGTATTTGAGCAGGAATGACAGCGCCAGAGCGATAGCGATAAACAGCGCAAAACACATCGGAACGCCAAGAACGGGCATGTTGCCGAAATTGTCGAGTGACTCGATAAAGCCCATGCTGACGGCGGAGCCGTTGGTCAGGAATACGGCAATGCCAGTAAAAAGAAGCTGGGTTCCGAGCGTTGCGATCAATGGCGTCAGGCGCGCATAGGCAATCACGATCCCATTGATGACACCGCCGATCAACCCGACGACCAGCGCCAGGCCGGCAAATACCCACGAGAAAAGCAGCGGTGCATCGGCAGCCGGAATATAATGGCGTGTCAGCAGAAACGCGACGATGCCGGAAAGATTTGCCAGCGCGATGCCCGAAAGATCGATACCGCCATTGCCTGAAATCATCGCCAGCATGACACCGAAGGCCAGCAGTCCCAATTCGGGAACCTGCGACGCCATCGATTGCAGGTTATAGCTGTCCATGAAATTTGAACCGGCCAGAAAGCCGCCCGCCGCCAGAACGGCGACATTGATCAACGCCAGAAATAGCGTCTGTCGATCCAGGCTGTTCGATGACACGTCCATCCTCCCGCTATCGAAGCATTTCTCGTTCTTCAAACCCTGCCGCCTCCTGACAGGTGATAGTTTGAAGACCGCCTCCACTTTTGACATTTGTCAGATAGTTTTGTCTCTTGTCAACACATTTCCCCCAACACCAAAATCTTCTCAAAAAAAGGGGGCCAACAGCTGACGGCACAATCGCGGACAAAACCCGCCATGAAAACCTGTCGACAGGCATGATTGTACTAACCCATTGAATGAAAAGGTCATTGTCGCCTCCCAGCGACCAGCATGACAGATGTTCCTCCTACTCTTTTTATCCTTCTTATATGAAATGTTGACATTTGTCGATCATTAATCGAATATTGTCAAAACGACGGCGAGACCGTTGAAACCGGCGGCAGAACAACTGCCGCCAGCGGAGGAAATGCATTGGAACTTCTGCTGGATGTGGAGGGACTGAAAAAGTCCTTCGGCGGCGTTGCCGCCTTGCGGAACGGACGCCTCCGGTTGCGGCCCGGCTCGGTGCATGCACTTTGCGGGGGCAACGGCGCGGGCAAATCCACCTTTCTGAAAATTCTGATGGGCATTCACGCCCGTGACGAAGGTCACATCCGGCGGCGCGGAAAAGAAGTCACATATTCCAGCCCTGCTGAAGCGTTGCAGGCGGGCATCGCCATAATCGAGCAGGAGTTGAGCCCCATCCCGCACATGACCGTGGCGGAAAACATCTATCTGGGCAGAGAACCGCTTCGTTGTTTCGGCGGCATCGACTTCAAGACGATGAACCGGAATGCTCAAAAACTTCTCGACCAACTCGAATTCAAAATTCGCGCCAATCAGTTCATGATGAATCTGTCCGTCGCGCAGATTCAACTGGTTGAGATCGCAAAAGCGCTCAGTCACGACGCCGAAGTCATTTTCATGGACGAACCGACGTCGGCCATTGGCGAAAAGGAAGCGCAGCAGCTTTTTGCCGCAATCGGACGGCTGAAAGCGAGCGGCAAAGGGGTCGTCTACGTCTCGCATCGACTGTCGGAGATTTTTCAGATTGCCGACACCTATACCGTGTTTCGCGACGGCAGCTATATCGACAGCGGCGATCTCGGAGCTATCACGCGGGCAGACTTGATCCGTTTGATCGTCGGACGGGAATTGGGCGACGAATACATCAAGACGAATGTCCCGACAGAAGTTCCAGGCCTCGAGGTCTTGGGCCTCAGCGCACCAGGCAAGATAACCGATATCTCCTTCACCGCGCACAAGGGTGAGATCTTTGGCATCTACGGATTGATGGGGTCGGGTCGTTCGGAAATATTCAACTGTCTTTTCGGACTGGATAAAGCCTCCCAAGGCGCAATCCGTCTGGAAGGTGAGACGATAAGCATTCGGCGTCCCTCGGATGCTATGGCGCTCGGGCTCGCCTTCGTGACGGAGGACCGAAAACTCACCGGTCTCAATCTTGGCGACAGCGTTCGCAACAATATCTGCCTTGCCAGCCTGCCCGAGATGAGCCCGCATTTTGCAATGAACCGACGCGAGGAATCCTCAGCCAGCAGGGCAATGATCGAGCGTTTCAGGATCAAGGTCGCGCATGACACGATGGCGGTTTCCGGCCTTTCGGGTGGCAACCAGCAGAAAGTCGTGCTTGGAAAATGGTTCCTGCGAAGCCCGCGTGTTCTGCTGCTTGATGAACCCACGCGCGGTGTCGATGTCGGCGCAAAACAGGAAATTTACCGCGTCATCTGCGAATTTGCCGCCGAAGGCGGAACTGTAGTCATGGTCTCATCCGAGATCGATGAGGTTCTCGGCATGTCCGATCGCATCATGGTCATGCGCGGGGGAAAATCGGTTGGCATTTATCGCAGGGCGGAAACGAACGCGCAGTCGCTGGTGCATCTTTCGACATGAAGATTGACCCGGAAGCACCGCGTATCGGTTGAGACCAAGGAGATAGAACAGTCGCCTGCATCAGCACTTGCGGCCGGTTCTGGAGAGGTAAAACAGTGTCCACCACAGAGAATAATTCACCAACCAGCTGGTTTGGCTCCGAACGTCGCAGGCTCGTCGTTCAGGAATACGGTATATTCATCGCCTTCCTGCTTCTGGCTACGATCCTCTCGTTCTCCAACGAGTATTTCCTGACGGCAGGCAATATTTCCAACGTTTTGCTGCAAACCTCCATCAACGGCATTCTCGCCATCGGCATGACCTTCGTCATTCTGACGCGTGGCATCGACCTCTCCGTTGGCTCTGTAGTCGCATTGGCCGGTATCGTCAGCGCCAGCCTTGCAACCACGTCGGCGACGGCAGGCATTGCGGGCGCTCCATATTCACCGTTCATAGCCATTCCCGTCGGTCTGCTCGTAGGCATCAGCTGCGGCGCGCTGGTCGGCACGATCGTCTCACGCTTCGCGGTTCCGGCATTCGTGGCCACGCTCGGCATGCTTTCCGCAGCGCGCGGCCTGACCTTGATCTACGGCGGCGGCAAGCCGGTACCCGCCCTTGTCCCGGATTTTCGCTGGATCGGAACTGGCAACATTCTCGGCGTTCCGGTTCCTGTCATTCTGCTCGCGATCGTGTTTCTGGTATCATGGTGGATTCTGAACCGCTCGCGGTTCGGCCGCTATATCTACGCTGTTGGCGGCAATCCCCACGCTGCTAATACTTCTGGCATCAACATATCACGGGTGCGCTTTTCAGTTTACGTCATCTCCGGCGGGCTGGCTGGCCTTGCAGGCATGGTCCTGTCCGCCCGCACCGGATCGGCGCTGCCGCAAGCGGGTATCAGCTATGAACTCGATGCCATCGCAGCGGTCGTCATTGGCGGCACCAGCCTTTCGGGCGGCGTCGGGCGCATCACGGGAACACTCATCGGCGCGCTCATCATCGGTGTCATGAACAACGGTCTCGATCTGATGGGTATCCAGTCCTACTACCAGCAGGTTTTGAAGGGAGCACTCATCGTAGGCGCGGTCATGCTTGATCAGAAACGCAACCAGGGCGCCTAGAGCAGGCCCCCCCGAAAGCAGGAAACGGTTTCGGGGGTAAGGACATGCGCAAAAGCAAACGAAAAGGGCATTTCTACCGATTCAATTCAAACGGGAAATGGCCTAGCCGCACCGCCCCCATTTTCAAGAACGGCATACTGATCGGTATGCCAAATCAACAAGGAGGAGATTGCAATGAAAAAACTGTTGATCGCGCTCGCTGCGGCGTCCGCACTAATCGTTACGCCATCACTGGCGCAAGACAAGAAGCTCAAGATCGGCGCGGCGCCTTACGGATTGAATGCCGAGTTCATGCAGGTCTGGTCGGAAGCCCTGAAAAAGCATCCGGCGGTCAAGAACGGCGAGGTTGACCTGACCATATTCGACGGGCGTTATGATGCGCTGGTCCAGCAGGAACAGTTCAATACGATGATTACGCAGAAGTTCGATGCGATCATCTTCGTCCCTATTGATATCGAGGCAGGTGCTGCCGCCGTTCAGGCCGCCAGTGACGCAGGCATCCCGGTTGTAGGTTCGAACACACGCGTCAACTCCGATTTGCTCGCGGCCTATGTCGGCTCCGACGATACGGTGTCGGGCTATATGGAAGCCAAGGACGTGCTCGACAAGATCGGCTGCAAGGGAAATGTCGTCATCCTTGAAGGACCAATCGGCCAATCCGCACAGATTTCCCGTCTGGAAGGCAACAAGAAAGCGCTTGCCGAATGCCCCGACGTGAAGGTTCTTGAAGACCAGACTGCGAACTGGTCTCGCGCTGAAGCGCAGACCCTTATGGAGAATTGGCTGACCGCCCATCCTGGTCAGATCAAGGGCGTGATCGGCCAGAATGACGAAATGGCGCTCGGAGCGATCGAGGCGATCAAGGCCGCCAACCTCAAGGTGAGTGATTTCGCAATCGCTGGCATCGACGGTATTACCGATGCACTGCATGCGGTCAAGGAAGGCACGATGACCTCCATTCTGCAGGATGCAAATGCGCAGGCACAAGGCGCTCTCGACCTTGCGATCTTCCACGCCAAGAAGGGCGAGTACAAGCCTCAATCCGATATCTGGGCGCAGTATCCGGATATGCCGTTCAACGACGGCAAGGACAAGAACTACAATGTTCCATGGACGCCGGTGACCGCTCAAAACGTCGACAAGCTCCTGGAAAGCCGCAAGTAACGCTGCCTGGGCGGCCCCGCCACTTATCGTGAAAGTCGTGATAGGGATGCCGGGCCGCCAGGCTCACAATCCAGACTCCCGAGGCAAAAAATGTCCGATCAAGCTCCCCAAATTGACCTGAACTTCCCGCTTTCCGGAAAAATTGCAATCGTGACCGGAGGCGCTTCCGGGATTGGTGCTGCAATATCCAGAGCTTTCATCGCCAAAGGCGCCAAAGTCGCAGTGCTCGATATAAGCGCTGATATTGCGAAAGCCAAAGCCGCGGAACTCGGCGAAAACGCAAAGCCGTTCGTTTGCGATGTTTCGAGCCAGCAGTCGGTCAATGACGCAATCGCAGCGGTCAATGATGAGTTCGGCACAATCGACATTGCGGTCAATAGCGCAGGTGTCGTCTATCTGGCTCCTGCGGAAGAAATTTCGCTCGATGAATGGGATAGGACCATCTCCATTAATCTCAAAGGAAGTTTCCTCGTTACCCAGGCGGTCGGTCGCGCCATGATCGCTGCGGGCAAGGGCGGCAAGATCATCAATCTCGCCTCTCAGGCAGGCACAGTCGCTATTGAAGAACACGTCGCCTACTGCGCGTCGAAGTTCGGCGTCATCGGCATGTCGAAGACCTTCGCAGCCGAATGGGGCAAGCATGGGATATGCGTCAACACACTTTCACCGACCATCGTGCTCACGGAACTCGGCAAGAAGGCCTGGGCCGGTGAAAAGGGCGAGGCCGCAAAGAAGCGTATCCCCGCAGGGCGTTTTGCCTATCCCGAAGAGATTGCCGCAGCAGCCGTATTCCTCGCATCTGCAGGAGCCGACATGATTACTGGTGCCGATCTCCTGATCGACGGCGGCTATACCATTCTTTGAGCCCAGCGCTCATTCATCTTACAGGAGATATCATGCAGCGCTTCATCAACAATCCGGACGAAGTCGTGGAAGATACCGTGAAGGGTTTTGTCAAAGCTCATTCCGACATCGTCCGGCTCGCGGAAAACCCGCGTGTCATTGCTGCGAAAGACGCCCCCGTCGCCGGCAAGGTCGGTGTCGTTACAGGTGGCGGTTCCGGTCATGAGCCCGCTTTCATCGGTTACACGGGGAAGAACATGCTTGATGCGGTAGCGGTGGGGGAACTGTTTTCCTCGCCAACCGCCAAGAGTTTTCACGATGCCATACGCGAAGCAGATGGCGGCAAGGGCGTTGTCGTCCTTTATGGCAACTACGCGGGCGACAACATGAATGTGAAGATGGCGACCAAGCTGGCCGCCAAGGACGGGGTCGAAGTTGCGACAGTCGTCGCGAACGACGATGTCTGTTCAGCCCCTGCCGACGAACGCGAAAAGCGGCGCGGCGTTGCCGGCGAGATTTTCATGTGGAAGGTTGGCGGCGCAAAAGCGGCAACTGGAGCCGCCCTGGAGGAGGTTCGCGCCACAGCGCAGAAGGCCATCGATAACTGCCGTTCGATCGGTGTGGGGCTCGGTCCATGCACGCTGCCTGCCGTCGGTCATCCGAATTTCGAGATCGCGCCGGGAACGATGGAAGTCGGGATCGGGCATCACGGCGAGCCTGGGGTGCGGGTGGAGCCGCTCAAGCCCGCAGCCGAAGTCGCAAAAGATATGTGCCAGATCGTGCTCGATGACCATGAACTTGCTGAAGGCACCGAAGTCGCCGTGCTTATTTCGGGTCTGGGCGCAACGCCGCTGAACGAGCTTTATATCCTCAACGACACGATTGAATCCGAGATCCGGGCACGCGGACTGACAATCCATCGCACTTATATCGGCAATTATTTCACTTCGCTTGAAATGGTCGGCGCAACGCTGACGATCATGGCGCTGGACAACGAACTGAAAGAATTGCTCGACGTGGAAGTGCGCTGCACCACCATTCTGTAAGGAAGAGACCTGTGCAAACACTCAATAACGCAAAAGCCGGAGACATCGTGCTGGCAATGGCCGACCGGATTGTCGAGAACCGCGCCTATCTCAGCGAGATCGACGGCAAGATCGGTGATGGCGATCACGGCGTCAACATGGCCAAGGGGTTCAACATGGCCGCCGAGCGACTGAAGGGGAAGAATGAGGCACTGGCCGCTTCGCTCGATACGCTTGGCACCGTGCTCATGACCGAGATCGGCGGCTCGATGGGACCGCTTTACGGCGTAATGTTCACCGAATTTGCGGAAAAAATAGACGGGATCGAGAATATCGATGCAGCTGCGTTCAGCCGCATGCTCCACGCCGGGCTTGAAGGTATCCAGTCAATCGGCTCTGCAAAGGTCGGTGACAAGACATTGCTGGACACGCTCGTGCCTGCCATCGAAGCCTTCGATGAAGCCACCGCTGCCGGAAAGTCATTTGCCGAGGCCCTCGAAGCTCTCGTCATAGCCGCCGAGAAAGGCCGGGATTCGACGATCGATCTGGTGGCGAAGATCGGTCGCGCCAGCCGTCTTGGCGAAAGGTCGCTGGGTGTTCTGGATGCCGGAGCGACATCCTGCGCCATTATCCTCAAGGAACTTTCCGACGGCGCACGGGTGCGGTTGCAGTAGACATTACCGACGATCAGCAGGCCCGGTGTAAAGCCAGGAACCGGGCCTGCCGTTTCCGCGCATTCTAAAAAACTCCAAGCAAAACCGTTGTATTGCCAGGCAACCCGACGATAGAGCAGTCCGGTTAAGACAGGATCAGCAGAACCGCTCAATCTTCTGTTTTTACGCATTATCCAACACAAAACCGCTTCGCACTTTTGTTGGATGTGTTTAGAAGGAAACAAGAGGTTCAGTGCAGAGAACATGGCGCCAAACGGAAAAACAACCGCAAGCAAGATTGGACAGGTGGAACCGACCCACGGCATTCCGCTGCGCTATGGGGACGATCCGTACGTTTGGGCGTGCTGGCTCTATTATGAAGATGGGCGTACCCAGGGTGAAATCGCTGAAATCATGGGGATTTCGCGGGCTACCGTGAACAGCTATCTGGCGGATGCCCGTAGCCGTGGCATCGTCAACATCTCGATCGAACCCGCGCGCCTCGGTTCCCTTGCAATCGCGCAGGAACTCAAGCGCCATTTCGGATTGAACGACTGTCTGGTAGTGCCAAATGATGACGGCGCGCAGGCGCTTATCGACCGGCTTGGAACCGCAGCTGCGCAAGCGATCGCCAAGCTTCTGAAATCCGGGGATACGCTCGCTGTCGCCTGGGGGCGGACGGTCCTCGCTATCGCTGAGAACACCCGCATAGCCAATCTGCAGGATGTGACCGTCGTTCAGGCTACCGGTGGAACACGCGCCAGTTTCGCTTACACCCCCGAATTATGCGCGGCAGCCATGGCACGGGCAACAAATGCGCATCTCGTCAACATCACAGCGCCAGCTATCGTGTCCAGCGCTCACGTCAAGGCAGCAATAGTCGGAGAACCGATTATTGCGGAGCAATTCCAGGCATTGGACCACGCGAACAAGGCCTTGTTCGGCATTTCTTCGCTCCGACCGAATTCCACGATTCATACCAGCGGCTTTTTCGAGAACGTTTCCATACAGGAATATCTGGCCAAGAATGCCGTCGGCGTCGTCGCCGGGCGCTTCATCGATTCTTATGGACAGCCTGTATCAGGCCCGCTTGACGACAGGACTATCGGTATTACGCTCGACAGGTTGCGCAACATCGACATGCGCATCGCAGTGGCAGGTGGTTTCGACAAAGTACCTGCAATTCTCGCCGCCTTGCGGGGCGGTTATATCAACATTCTGATTACCGATGCCGCGACAGGACGCGGCATCCTCAACGCGGATGGCGTGACTGAAATCGACAGCAAGCTTTCGCAGAAGCTGCGTGCGGAGCCAGCCCACGTGTCCAGCCATTACCGCACGCATATCAAGAAGTTTCTGAACAGTCCCGACGATGTCGTGGAGGAAATGCTTGATGGCGCCACCAGAGCGCACCGGTCCTATCTCGCTCCTATCAATGGATCGAAACGCGCCCTCGTCGCACGGACCGGGCCCCGACCGGGAAAAGTAGGTCTGGTGATCGGCGGCGGGTCGGGGCATGAACCGTGCTTTCTGGGCTATGTCGGAAAAGGGCTTGCCGATGCGGTAGCGATCGGGAATGTCTTTTCCTCGCCTCCCCCTGCACCGATCCTCGAATGCGCCAAGGCTGCCTCCGGCGGAGAAGGCGTCCTCTTCGTCTATGGCAACTATGTCGGGGATGTCATGAATTTCGAGATGGCGGCCGAAATGGCGCAGGAAGCTGGCATTCCCACACGCACCGTTCTGACAACAGACGATATATCGTCGTCCCCCGTGGAGGATCGCGACGGTCGGCGCGGCGTAGCGGGAAATTTCTTCATCTTCAAGGCAGCCGGTGCAGCGTGTGACAGCGGCATGTCGCTCGAGGCATGCGAAGCGGTGACGCGCAAGGCCAACCGAAGAACCTTTACGATGGGCGTTGCGCTGGAGCCCTGTTCCCTGCCCCAGACACGGCGCCACAATTTCGAAATCGGCGCTGAAGAAATGGAGATCGGCGTGGGTATCCACGGTGAACGCGGCGTTGTTCGCGAGAAAATGATGTCCGCCGATGCCATTGTCGATCACATCATGGACCGGATTTTCAGTGAGATGAATGCATCGCCGGGAGATCGGGTGGCGGTACTGGTAAATTCGTTCGGCTCAACACCGCTGATGGAACTCTACATTCTGTTCCGACGCGTCGAACAACGCCTGAGCGCCAAGCAAATAACAATCGAAGCCAATTGGGTAGGCCACTACTGCACATCGCTGGACATGAACGGAGCATCGATATCCGTCATGCACCTCGATCAGGAATTGTCCGATCTCTTGTCGCATCCTTGCGATACGGCTTTTCTGCGGGTCAACTGATTAAAGCCGCTTTCGGCGGTTACATGAATTCCAGATTGTCTGGGAGGTACAAATGCAGGAAACTGCAGCGCGTCGTCTAAGCCGAATGTTCCAACTCATCGCCTTTTCGATGAAGGAGGAAAAAGAGCGACTTTCCGATCTCGACGGAGCAATTGGCGATGCGGATCACGGCATCACCATGGTGCTGGGCTTTTCAGCCATCAACAGCGCGCTTGCCAAGTTGGATTTGGAGCACATACTCCCTTCCGAGATTTTCGCCGCAGCTGCAGCCGCTTTTCTCGACACCGTGGGCGCTTCCACCGGCCCCCTCTATGCGACGGCATTTCGCCACGCTTCCAAGGCCCTTAAACCGCGCGAAAGCCTCGACGCCGAGGACCAGGCCGGCATCGTCGAGGCGATGACACGAGGCATTCAGGAACGCGGAAAGGGACAACGTGGCGATAAAACCATGCTGGATGCATGGATACCGGCGATGGAAACGGCTGTTGACGCGCAAACGCACGGCTTGAGCAGCCTGGAAATGTGGAACAGAATTCTCGAAGCAGCAGAAAAGGGTGCGGATTCAACCCGTTCTATGGTGGCCGCACGCGGCCGCGCTGCTCGTTTGGGTGAGCGCTCGCTTGGTCATGTCGATCCCGGTGCTGCTTCAGCCGTCATCATCCTGCGCTCCATGCGGGACAGTTTCAACGAAACCGTTTAGAGCCGATTTCGACAAGCCCCGCGCCATGGGGACGTAGGTCAGGTCCATTGCCCAGACCTGATTGGGTCTGATGACCGCCAGCTTCCTGAGCAGATAGGGATAGACCTTATGACCAGGTGCTTGGTTTCGACGTATTCGGACGACGGTAGATCGCCTCAATGCCCATCTTTTTCATCAGCGTCGCGACGTGAAGCCGCCCTGCCTGAAGCCCTTCCGCCTTCAAAAGCTTGCAGCATCCGACTTCCGGCAAACAGGTAGTCGAGGTGCAGTTCGTCGATCCGCCGCATCAGGGCCAGATCGCCGTCTGACACAGGGCGCGGCGAATAATAGACACTGCCACGGCTGAAGCCGAGAAGCTTCGCCTGACGCACGACGGACAGCTTGTGCTCGCGGTCGATCATTTCTTTCCGCTCAGCAATCCCGCCTTGCCGAGCGCTCCGGCTAAAAAATCATTCTCCAGCGTCAGCTCTCCGGTCTTGGCGTGCAGCGTTTTGACATCGACGGTTGGCCCCGTCGGTTCCGCCTTCGCTTCATCGCCGAAAACGCCTGTCGCCCCCTCAAGGAGCTGGTCTTTCCATTGCTTGATCTGGTTGGCGTGCACGTCAAACTGTTGGGACAGTTCCACCAGCATCTGCTCGCCTCGAATGGCGGCGAGCGCCACTTTTGCCTTGAAGCCGGGCTATGGTTCCGGCGTGGTCGTCTCGTCATGGTATCTCCTGTTCCCGGCATCTAAGCCGAAGTCAGGCAGAAATTCCACTTATACCGGCTGTGCAGTTTTTCCAAGCCAACTCTCAAACTAGCGCCGCCACGCGACGTATACCGAACTGCCGATCAAAATGCTGACACCTAAAAACGTAACGGTATCGGGCACTTGTGCAAAAAACATCCAGCTGAAGAATGTCGACGTAATAATTTCAATATAAGCAAACGGCGCAAGCAATGACACGTCGCCATAATGATAGGCTTTGATAATCAGATATTGGCCTGCAAGACCGACCAGTGTCATACCGACCGCCATCGTCCATTGATACAGATCAAGCCCCTGCCAGAAGATGAACATCAAAGGTGCTGCCACGATGAGCGCCGAGAAATGTGTCTGGAAGGTCAAAGCAATCGGCGGCACACTTCGCACGCCGCTTGAACCCTTTTTTATGGCAATGACATATCCGGCCATTGCCGCACCCGCGGCTAAAGCCAATAGGCTTCCCATTTCAAGCGCATGATGGGTTGGTCGGATGATGATTAAAGTAGCGGTGAAGCCAATCACAAGGCCAATCCAGCGGGCGAGATGGACCTTTTCCTTCAAGAACAAGCGCGAGAATAAGGTCACAAACAGCGGTTGAACAAAGCTGATCGCCACCGCATCCGCAATTGATAAATATCTCAACGAGCCGAAGAAGCAGATACCGGCCAGAACACTGAAACAGCCCAATGCGAAAGCATTTCGCCAGCCTTGCAGCGGCGGGAAGATCGGCTGACGACCAACGATCATAAGAGGCGTCAAAAATAGTGTGCCGAGCAGCATGCGCAGGAAAACGACCTGCAGGGCCGGTATCTGACTGCTCACGAGATATTTTGCCTGCACGTCAATCATCGGAACAAGCGTCATCGCCAGCACCATCATCAGAATGCCGGACCCGTTCGTATTGCTCCGATGCGCGATAACCGCATCCGACGACATGATGTTACCTAACCCCCTCGGGCATTTTTCGCTAAGCCGACGCTATCGAGCTTTCGAAACACCCCGCCCCGTCGCACGTTCTGATTTTGCCCAGCGAAGATGATCGCCGGTCATCACTCGAACCAGCGTGCTGTCCTGTCCTGAAAGCGATACCAGGTACCCACCACAGGCAGAAACCAAGGGTTGCCGTTGTAGAAATAGATGCGCGGGAAATGGCTTCCGATTGTGCCTCGATCCGAATTTGGGACCCCCAGCATATATTCCGCCATTCTATGGCCAAGGTAGGTCTGATTGGAAATGCCACCACCATTGCAACAAGACAGATAATAGATGCCGTCCTCCATCCTTCCGCCATGCGAGCAGAAATCATAGGCGAAGCAGACATTGCCAAGCCAACCGTGGCTTAATTTAACGCCGCGCGTTTCCGGGAAGGTGTGTTCCATGAACGCGCGCAAACCGGCGGCTCCCTGTTCTTCGGTAGAATTGCGAAACCGTGCCCGGCCTCCAAAAAGGATACGTTTGCCATCTGGAGAACGACGGAAGTAATAGAGAATATGTTTGGTATCGCCCACGGCACGGTTGTTGGGGATCAGGCGTTCCAATAAGTCGAAGGACATCTCCTCCGTAGCGATCATGTAGCTTTGCACCGGAATGGTCCTCTGGCGAAGCCACTTCACTTCCGGCCCGACATATCCGTTCAAACCCAACAGAATCTTTTCCGACTGGATTTCCACAGTCGTCTTGCTCTCGACATTATCCAGAGATGCCACATACCCCTCGGCACTTTTGCGAGCACCCGCATAGCGCCAACCGGTAAAAATGCGCACACCCAAGGCGCGGGCGCGGTTGGCCAGAGCGCGAACATATTTGGCCGGATGGATAGTGCCCTGGTCATGGCGAACCATGGCGCCACGGTATATATCTGTCTTGAGGACGCTATGGATCTGTGTCTCATCAAGTATTTCATATTTCTCTCGATCTTGTGGTGAGAGACCTTCGCGGAATGCGCGCAGCTTAGCCAAATCCTTGCGTGAATGAGCGGCAGCAACGCTTCCGGCGAGGTTCAGGTCTATCGGGTCCTGAAGAGTTCGCGCACGCTGCACCATGAATTTCATGGAAGAGCCATAATCATCCATGATTTCCCGTGCGCGCTTTTCGCCGAAACGGGCGGTTGCCTGAGCGAGTGTGAATTTCGGCGCATTGCCGATCTGCCCACCGTTGCGCGAGCTGGCCCCCTCGCCAATACGCATGGCATCGACAACCATGATATTGGTCTGCCCGGCTTCAGCCAGAGTGATCGCGGCCGATAGGCCCGTATAACCCGACCCTATGATAAGAACATCGCAGGATGTGGTGTCGAAATTCCGCTCGCCATGTTGCGGTTCGGCTTCTTCCCACCAGAAAGGTGTCGTTTTCATAGTATCCCCTCCATCGTGACCTGACATCCGCACCTGGGCTGCACAACGCTGCCGTGCAGGGCTGGAGCGTCACAGGTTTGTTGTGAAATAGACTTTTTTGACTGTGCTGGTGGTCTTCCAGCTGCCGGTAAATCCCGGTTCGAGCACGACGAGATCGCCGGGGCCAAAATGTTTTGGCTGCTCAACGCCATCCTCAAAGAGCGTGATTTCTCCTTCGAGGATATAGAAGGTCTCGAGGATGTTTGTGTCGCGCACGACGCGGTGATGACCAGGCGTCGCCGACCAGACTCCGCTGGCTGTTGGCCCGTTGAGCAATGGCCAGGACCAAAACTCCGGTGATCCCTCAAGCACAATGGCGGGGTTGGGATAGCTGGGTTCACCGGTTCCTAGGTTTCCGGTCGCGGCGGATTTAAGCTTATTCACGATTTAATCCCTGTTTAATTGAGCAAGATGCAGTCTCTGGCATCGAAGGCGATCTGTACGGGTGTGTCTGATGACAGCGCACCGTCACGCGCGCTGCCGTAAGCTGCGATTGTTCGACCGTTTGGAAGGGAAACCGTGTAAAGGACCCGATCCCCCGAATAGGTCGAGGTCGCCACCACACCGGAAAGCACGATGTCTCCGATGGTTTTCGCAGCGCCGGCTGTTGAAGCGAGCCGGATGTCTTCGGGCCGCACGACCAGTTCGGCCCTGCCGATCCGGTCATGAGCCGATTCCAGATCAGTAGCGGCAATTGTGAATTCGGTGACGTTGAACTGTGGTCCGGTAGAGGTTTGGATCACCGAACCCTCAAATATGTTCGACTTTCCAATGAAGTCGGCTACGAAACGCGAACCCGGTTTGCGATAGAGGTGATGCCCGGTGTCGTATTGTTCGATACGACCATGATTCATGACGGCAATGCCATCGGACATATGCATGGCCTCTTCCTGGTCATGCGTGACATTGATGAACGTTGTCCCAAGCCGATGGTGAATGTCTCGCAACTGATCCTGCAAGTCGATCCGCAGCTTCTTGTCGAGCGCAGACATAGGCTCATCAAGCAACAGAAGATCAGGCTCGAAGACCAATGCCCGCGCCAGCGCCACGCGCTGCTGCTGGCCGCCTGACAGTTCATGCGGTCTCCGCCGGGCAAATTTGGTCAGCTGAACCAAATCAAGCAGGGCATTCACCTGATTTGAAATTTGTTCCCGGCTTCTCCGGCGGACTTTCAGCGGATAGGCAATATTGTCAAAGACACTCATATGCGGAAACAGCGCATAGCCCTGAAAAACGAGGCCAAAGTTACGCTTTTCCGGCTTGAGTGATGTGATGTCCCGTCCTTCAAGCCGAATATCTCCGCTCGACACATCCTCGAACCCCGCCAGGATTTTCAGTAACGTGGTTTTGCCGGAGCCGGACGGTCCGAGCAACGTAACAAAACTCCCCTTGGCTATACTCAATGATATGTCATGCAGGGCCTGCATGTTCCCGTAAAACTTGTTGATGTTCCTGATATCGATGAAAGCCATGGTATCGCTCCGTTTTATCGGAATTTCAGTGTTTTGCCGGCTTGCCGAGCTGCTGTAACCAGTGCATCAGCGCGAGCAACGCAAAGCTGACGAGCGATAGCAGTAAAGCCACCACGACCAATGTCGGCTGAAGACGATCCCGCAGGCCCGAAAACAGCATGACCGGCAAAGTGGTGGATTCCGGCGACGCAAGAAAAAGCGCCGCCACCACCTCATCGAAAGAAGTCGTGAAGGCAAAGAGTGCGCCGGCCATAAAGCCGGGCGCGGCAAGCGGCAGCGTAATGGAAATGAAGCGGTTACGGCGTGAGGCCCCGAGCGAGGCCGCGGCCCGGTCGAGATCGGGATCGAGCCCGCGTAAAGACGTCATGACCGAAAGGAAAACCAGCGGTGCGGCAAGAATGGAGTGGGCGAGCACCAGTCCCCAATAACTGCCGGATAGACCCATACGGCCAAACGAGTAGGCAAAGGCCACGCCAATGACGATACTGGGAACAACCATCGGCGACACGAACAGCGCCGTCAACACGGTTTGCAACCATCGGTTAAGTAGCGCGACGCCGGCTGCAGCCAGTCCGCCGACCAGTAGCGCCACAAACGTGGTGCCTATCGCCACGTTCAGACTGTTCAGGAAGGATCGCGCCCATTGCTCCTGCACAAAAACCTCGTGAAACCATTTGAGCGAAAAGCTCTCAATGGGATAGGTCAGAAACGAGCTTTCATTGAAAGCGAGTGGCATGATCAACACCAGAGGGACGATCAGAAAAGCCAGGGCGAATAGTGTCGAGGTCCAGAAGATGATGCGGGACATCAGGCGGTGCCTCCTCTGCGGTTTGCAAGCCAGCGAAGTGCGCCGAAAAGGGAAACCAGTATCAGAACAATGCATAGAAGCAGTACGGACAGCGCTGAGGCCATACCCCAGTTGAGCGCGCGTTTGACAAAGTCCGCGATATAGAAGGAGAGCATCTGGTCTTTCGGTCCGCCTGTAAGCGCCGGTGTAATGTAGAAGCCAAGCGCGAGGATGAACACCGTTCCAGCAGCCACGCCAACGCCGCGCAGGCTTTGCGGAAAATAGACACGCAGGAAAGATTCCACCGGGCCGGCACCAAGACTGCGAGATGCATCCACCTGCGACTTCGGGATTGTTCGCATTACGTTCATCATCGGGATGATGGCGAATGGCAGCAGAACATGCGTCATGGCCACGATCACGCCGAAACGATTGAAAATCAGCTGCAACGGCTCCTTTATCAGGCCAGTCCAGAGCAGAAACGTATTCAAGACACCCGATGTCTGAAGTAAGATCACCCATGCGGTCGTGCGCACGAGGATGGAGGTCCAAAAGCTCATCAGCACGGCAACCAGAATGAAAGCCGCCATTTTGCGTGGTGCGTGCAAGGCTGCATAAGCTAAAGGGTAGCTGATCAGCAATGTGACGAGAGTGACTTGAATGGCGATAGCCAGCGTACGCCACATGATCTGAAGATATATGTCATCGCCGCCAGTTGTGAGCCTGCCCTCCTCGTTCACCTTGAAGCCTGTTGCCCGTTCGAAGTGACGAAAGCTGATCCGGTCAGAATTCTGAGCAATGACCGCCCAGTATTTTTCTTCATTCCAACGCGGATCAAAACCTGTCAGCCCAGTGAGATCAGGCTCTATCGTATCGACGGCGCGGGCCGTCTTGAGGAAAAGTGTTCGGAAGCCGCTTAATTCTTGATTGAGTTCGCGCGCCACAGCTGCCTGCTGGCTACTATCCATCGACCGCATATCGGCCACCAGAGCGGCAGCCTGTGCATTGCGGTCCTTGCTGTCTGCATTGCTGAAGTTCACGAGGCTGCCTGACAGTTCCCGATTGTCGAGGCTGAGCGAAATGATTGATCCTATCGGCACCAGATAGAGAAATATGTAGATGATTAGCGGCACAGCCAGGCAGACAAGTGCTGCCAATCCGCTGCCGCCCGGCTTGCGGGACACTGCGATCATTCTGCTACCTTTGGGATTTTTTCCTCCGGCAGACACTTCGCCGGAGGAACTCAATAGGGGATTTTGACCAAATCTTACTGGGTTGCCCAGCGGTTCCAGCGCTCGGTCAAATCATCCAGATGCTCCACCCAGAAAGCGTCGGAATAAAAGGCTGCATCCTTGATATTGTCAGCAGCCGGCAGCTCTTTGAGCATTTCAGGAGTCAAGGATTCTGCCGCCTTGGTATTGGATGGACCATAGGGCATCAGAGAAGAAAACTTCGCCTGATTTTCGGGGTCGTTGACGATCTTGAATAGTTGGTTGAGCTTGTCCTTATAAGGCGAGCCTTTGACCATTGCCCAGCCATCCATATTCACCAGATGGTTCTTCCAGACGAATTCGATAGGCTTGCCTTCGCGCTTTGCCATAACTGCGCGGCCATTATAGCCAGTGGACATGGCGACATTGTTGCTGGCGAGCCATTCGATGGGCTGCGCACCGGATTCCCAGAATTGCAGCAAATCCTTGATCTTGTCGAATTGCGCAAATGCCCGATCGACACCTTCCGGTGTTGCCAATACCTCGTATACCTTGTCAGGAGCCACGCCGTCGGCCATGAGCGCATATTCGAGATTCATGCTGGGGCTATTGCGGATACCGCGTTTCCCGGGGAATTTTTCGCGGTCGAAAAAGTCTTTCCAGTCCTGGGGTGGTTGCGGAAACGCCTTGGAATTATAGGCATAGCCATTGCCGATCACCACGTTGCCAACACCACAAGGGGTTGCAGCGCCCGGCAACAGATTATCCTGCCCTATCGCTTTCCAGTCGAGTTCTTCAAGCAAGCCTTCGTCGCAGGCCAGCTGAAGCTCCGAGCCGCCCATGATGAGAAAATCCCATGTGACGTTGCCGGTATCGACCATGGCCTTGATTTCAGCCAACCCGCCCAGATAGGTTGTCTCGACAATGTTGACGCCCAGTTTTTCTGCGATCGGCTTGAAATAGGCTTCGCGCTGGGCATCTTGATAATTGCCACCCCAGCCAGCGATAGTGAAGTCTCTTGCTATAGCAACTGCGGCAACGGATGTCATGATCGCGCAAAGTGTTGCAATCCTGATAGCTCTCATGGTGATTCCTCCCAAAATCCCGAGATCTGTTCCACGCTTGATCGCCCCGATAGGCATGTTTTTTGATAACGATCTGCACGCGTCTGAATAAAATTATGGCTACATTAAAAAATTTGTCAATTATTTTTAATACTATTAAATTGTTTTGCTTGGTTTATAATCGTTCAAGTTGAGTCTCTGAGAGGGTGGCGAATGTCGACGGAACTGAATGTCCTTGATCCGCAAAGCGATGCTATTCAGGTGGGCGAGACATTGCGCCTCCGGCGTCAGATGCGGGGCATGTCGCTGAAGCAGGTGGCCGAGCCTGCGGGAATTTCCGTCGGGATGTTGAGTCAGGTGGAGCGCGGTTTGGCTGCCCCATCGATCAAGACCCTGAGGGCTATCTGCTCTGCGATGGATATGCCGGTCAACTGGCTTTTCCATCGCGACAAAGACCCCGAAAATCAGGCTAACGAATTTATCGTGCAGCGGAGTAGCAGGCGCTCCCTCTCCTATAATGACGGCGCGCTGATCAAGGAATTGCTAACCCCGGACACGCAGCCACAAATCCAGATGCTTCGCTTTCTGATGGAGCCGGGCGCAGATTCTGGCGAACCCTATTCCAATACAGAGGGAGGCAAATGCGGTCTCGTTCTCCAGGGAACCCTTGGACTTGAACTTGATGAACGGCAATTCGTCATCAATGCGGGCGACAGTTTCGCATTTCCGGCGCGATCTATGGTTCGGTTCTGGACGTTGGGCGACAGTACCTGTGAGGTTATTTGGGTCGTTTCGCCAGCAACCGTTTGACAAAAAAACGTGATTTCGGTCTCCCCGAGAAGCAGATTGTAGCGGCATCACTATGGAACCGACGCAGGTGATATCAGTGCCGACAATTCACTAGCCAAGTGCCCAGAGGGGGGTACAGGCCAATTTATTGAGCTTTTGTTTCAAATACAAAAGCAAGATGACTCGTTCCGACAAAGGAGCGCCACTTCATTCCAGATTGCCGGTCAGACAATTATCCTTTACCAGGAAACGCGTGCGCCCATGCGACCGGAAAGAAGCCTGAAGCGTTCACCGCCGAGATTGAATTCGTAGGACGCATTGGCATAGAGCGAGGTATTGTCGGCAACCTTGGTCGTGAAACCTGCACCGAGCTCTAGGCTGGTTTCTTCCCAGGAGGGGCGAAGCTTGTCATTATTGAAGTAAATCGTATCGCTCGCCTTAAATTGGTGCCAGACGTTGGCCAGCACGAACGGATTGAAAGGTCGTTCGTTGAACGTGTAATTGCCTTGCAGGCGTGCGCCGACACGGCCTGTCCATGAATCGTTATTGTCGTAACGGATCGTGCCCCCGGGATCGGTGGCTTTATCGAAATTCTGATACTGCCAATAAATTTGCGCCTGCGGTTCGATCACCCATTTTTCGCTGATCGCGAATTTCTTGCCTGCTTCGAGAGAGGCCGTCCATTCCTTGCCATGGAAGCTGGAACTATAATTCGCGACCGATTCCGTATCGATGCTGAGCCATGAATGCATGACGATGGCGTCGATATAGGCTTCGTCTTCCCACGTATGGATCCAGTAGGCGCCGAGACTGTATGCATCGACATCGATGTTGCCGATCTCGATATTGTTGCCGTAGATGTTGCGTGCTCGCATATCGCCCCAGCCTCGCGCATAACCGGCCATCAGGCCGAGCGTATCGAACTGCCCGTCATCATGTTCAGCGCGATAGACCGGCACGCCGAACTGCATGCCCCACTGATTGCCCTTAAAGCGCTGATCGGCAAAGGTGCTCAGATTCTGGCGATATTGATCCCCAAACATGCGCCCCCAGATGACATGTTTGTTTGCTTCGTCACCGAACCAGGATTGTTCGCCGTGGCGTTCGTGGAATGTGCCGAGGGCCACGCGCAACAATCCGCGCACGACGGTTGGCGTTGCGCCCAAAATCGGAACTTCGGGACGAACCAGCGTGACACTGCCGCCGTCGTCGCCACCAGTACCTCCTCCGGGACCTCCGCCAGTTCCGCCACCTGACCCTCCACCTGAGGAACCGCCGCCGGTATTGCCGTCTTCGTCGCCATCTCCGGGGCTTGGCAACAACCAGTCAGGCAAGTCCGGATTTGTCGCATCAATGCCCTCAAAATTGTTGCGCAGATACCAGTTGTTGCTTGTACCGTCCGTCACGCCGCCATGAACCAGTTGATATTCGTAAATACCGGCAGAGGCGCGCTTTGCGAGATAGAAAGTATTGTCTCCTGTGGTGCCGCCATTGATTGCCTCCACCACGAGGATGCCGTTCTGCTTGGTTTGCGCACCCGTCCCACCGACATTGGTGACCACGATGCCGGTTGAGCCGGTCGCCGCGCCGCCTAAAATGACCAGCTTGTCGGATGGCGCATTGTCACTGGCCAGAACCGTATTCAACCAGAGTTGACCGGAATTTCCTTGGTAACTACCGACGATAGTGAGGCTGTCCGATGTAGAACCGGAGCCGTTCGTCAGATCGATGACTCCTGCATTCACCACCTGCGTGAGACTGCCGCCGACAGCCGGGCTGATGGTCCAGGTGCCGCTGCCCGCGCGCAGATAGCTGGTCGAATCGATGGCGAGCGCACCGGTTGAGGTACTGCTGTCACCAAGCGTCAGATTGTTGTTCATCGTCAATTCCGACGCGTTCTGAAGCTCGATGAGTTCCCAGTTCACCAGACGCTGCGGATTGCTGCCCCTGGTATTCTGCCAGGTAAGGCGATCTGAGCCAAGGCCGCCATCGATCTGGATGCTTTTCAACTGCGTGTCAGTCAGCCCTCGAAACACGGCTACGTCATTTTCCGAGCCCATATCGATGCGGCCGATCAGACCACCGGTCCATAGCATATAGTCGGCGCCCGTGCCTGCCATCAGCGAGCCGGTGACTTCGCCGCCGGACAGCAGGAACCGGTCATTGCCGTCATCCTGATTGACCGTCGCACTGACACGACCGCCGCGCATGTCTAACAGATCGTCGCCAGCCCCTTGCGAAACGCTGCCATTTATCTGGCCGGGGTCATAATTAATGATTGTATCGTTGCCGGAGCCAAGCGCAATCGTGCTTTGGATCGTGCCGTAATTCTGCACATAGGTCTGGCTGGCGCCGTTGACGAAAATACCATTGTTAAACGAAGCGCCCGTGGTGTTGAGGATATTGGACGCGCCATCGCCATTGATGGTGACGCCATTGTTCAAGGTGCCATCATTGGTGATGATATTTGTGCTGTTGCCGGTGAAGCTGAACGCCGAATTGATATGTGAATTCGCGTAATTGTGAACGACATAGGTGCCGTTGCCGCTCACCGTCAGGCCACCGTTGATCGTGGCATGATTGTCGAAGACGAGGCTGCTCACATCGGTTACGACAGCGCTCTGCATATTGCCCGAATGATCAACCGTCAGCGCCCCCATGCTGCTGGCCGTGAACGGGCCATTCAGATTGGTGTTCTGCTCGATCACGACATTAAGGTTGCCGAGCCCACTGGTGCTGTACCCGTTCGGATTGCCGTTACAGACAACTGTGTCGCCCGACGCAGGCGCGGCAGGTGTGCAATCAGCAAGCGCCGTTTCTGTATATGGGAAGAGAAGAAGAAACGCGATGACCGGTATGGGCATTTTGAACCGAAAGGCGCTGGAGCCTGGTGATGGGGTAATCCGTTTGGTCCGATTATCAATTGAGCTGCCCATCAAACACTCCCTCAAAAAGGTTCCCAGTCGAACAGAACGGCATAATGATGCAGTTGAGAAACCCCTGTCAAGGAAACCAAACGGATATTATTGATAATATATTTGCAAGTGCTGAGTAAGGACGGTGGTGATACTTATTTCCGTGACTTTCCGGGAATTCAATGCGCATTCTAATCGAGTAGCACAAACGAAAGATTTATTTTCCGGAAGTAATCGGCAAATTCGAGGTGCTTTTTTTGAAGAATCCTCTAGCATGAAAGTCATCGCTTCGGTTTCCTGAAGCTTTCCGCGGGCTATATTTCGCAAACGAAAAGAAGAGGTGCGTCTTGTCGATACGGATTGGTCAAAAATACGGACACCTTGTTCACGGATGGAGCTGCGCCTGCCATAGCGCGCAAGCCCTGCAACTGATGGCACGGATGGAAAAGAAGCTGTCGCGCCGCAATCTGCTCAAGGCTGCCGCCGCAACGCTCACCGTATCGGCGCTGGGCCTGACCAGCACGGCGTTGGCGCAGACCAAAGCCCCGGCCAAACCAGTTCTCCTGGCCAATGTGAAGATTTTCGACGGCACCAGCGCCAAGCTCATCGAAGGCCAGAACGTTCTGGTGGAAGGAAATCTCATCAAGGCGCTAGTCGGCGCGCAGGAAACGGTCGCAGACGCGGACGTTATAGATTGCGGTGGTCGCACGCTGATGCCGGGCATGATCGAAGCGCACTGGCATTCCATTCTGGCCGGAATTTCCCAGATGGCGGCCATGACCGCCGATATTCCCTATGTACATCTGGTGGCCGCGCAGGAAGCCGAACGCACGGTGCTGCGCGGGTTCACGACGGTGCGCGATGTTGGCGGGCCATCTTTCGCGCTCAAGCGCGTCATCGACGAGGGTGGCGTGGTGGGCCCACGCATTTACCCATCGGGCGCCATGATTTCGCAGACCTCCGGTCACGGCGATTTCCGCATGCGCACCGATCTGCCGCGAAGTGCGCAGAGCGATCTAAGCGTGGCGGAACGGGCAGGCATATCGGCCATTGCCGATGGCGAGGCGGAAGTGCTGCGCCGCGTGCGCGAGCAGCTGATGCTCGGCGCGAGCCAGATCAAGATCATGGGCGGCGGCGGTGTTTCCTCATCTTACGACCCGATCGACGGTATCCAGTTCACCGAAGCCGAGACCAAGGCGGCTGTCGCTGCCGCCTCCGACTGGGGCACCTATGTCTGTATCCACACCTATACATCCGCCGGCATTCAGCGGGCGCTGGATTGCGGCGTGAAATCCATCGAGCATGGCCAGCTTGCCGATGAGGAAACCGTCAAGCGCATAGTCGATGCCGATGCGTGGTGGAGCATTCAGCCGTTTCTTTCCGACGAGGATGCCAATCCGAAATCAGACCCGGTGCAGCGTCAGCAACAGCAGCAGATTTCTGACGGCACCGTGCGCGCAATCGAGCTTGGCCGGAAGTACAAGGTCAAGATGGCGCTCGGGACCGACATTTTGTTCAACCCGAAGGGCACTGCGACCCAAGGCAGGCAGTTGGCGAAATTTGCGCGCTGGTATGACAATGCCGAGGTGCTGCGCATGCTGACCAGCGGCAATGCCGATCTGGTTGCGCTTTCGGGGCCGCGCAATCCTTATCCCGCCAAGCTGGGCCGTATCGAAGCGGGAGCCTATGCCGATATTCTCGTGCTGGAAGGCAATCCACTCGACGATATTTCATTGATTGCCGATCCAGATCGCACCATGAAGCTCATCATGAAGGATGGGCGCATTCACAAAAACACGCTTTCGGCCTGAGGGGGCGCTTTTGAATAGACTGAACACCTATGCTTTTGCTGTCGCCCTATCCCTTTGGGGCGTAGAGGCCGCCAGTGCTGCCGATGCGGTTACCGTTCCGCCGGAAGCGCCATCCGGGGTGGAAAGTCAGCGCTGGGCCTTGCAAATCACGCCCTATGTCTGGGCTGCGGGTCTCAAGGGTGATATTTCGCCCTTCCAGCGCGCACCGACCATCGGCATTGAAAAGTCCTTTTCCGATGTGTTGAGCGATCTCAATTTCAGCGGCTTCGTCAATGTCTGGGGCCGCTATGACCGTTTCGTCATCTCCGGCGACATGATGTATGTCGATACGACTGAAAGCCACGCTTATGGCAACCTGCCGCCGCTGCCCATCACCATTCCGCCGGGCACGGTCGTCAAGGGCGATGTGGACAGCAAACAGTTCATGGCCACGCTGCAAGCTGGCTATCGCGTGGTCGATACGCCCAAATTCACGCTCGATGCGCTGGGCGGCATCCGCTTCTGGCATATTTCCAACGATGTGACGGTCAGCGCGCTCAGCCTGTCGCGCAGCTATGGCGAAAGCTTCAACTGGGTCGATCCGGTGGTGGGTACGCGGGCGCATCTGCGTCTCACGGACAAGCTCTCCATGCAGGCACAGGCGGATATTGGCGGCTTCGGTGCAGGATCTGAGCTGACTTGGTCGGTGCTTGGTACGGTCAATTATCTGCTCACCGATCACCTGTCGGTCTCGGCGGGTTATAAGGCGCTGCATGTTGACTATGACCGCAACGATTATGTATTCGATTCGCGTTTGAATGGCCCGATTCTGGGAGCAACGTGGCGGTTTTAGCCAACTCCTGACCATTGTGTGTATCGGAGCTATGTGCGGTAAAAGGGATCTCGATTCAGACAAGCGTGCATTGATGACCTTAGATGCTGGTGTTCTGTAAGGCCGTCAGGAACCGATTGCCAGTCAGAATCCGCGCACCTACCAGCCAACGATCGATCCGCATAATGAAAACAGACGATGACCCTCGTCTCGCTAACCATTTGATTTCGAAAATCAGAGATTTAAATTGCACTATGATACATGTACGCTGAGAATTCATTTCTTAAGCAGACAAACTGGTCAGGTAGGCTACTGTGCTCAACGCGAAATACGAGCGTTTTTCGACCGCCGTGCAGCCGCGCTGGTTGCATCAGCCTTGCGATGAGCTCGATCATGCCCGCCCGGAACTGAGTGATGGCTCACGCAATTACCGCCCCTTCCGCACAGACAACGTTGCCCAGAGAGGACATGTTGCGCTTTCTTGCCCGTTTTGGGAAATTCCTTGCCCTAGCTATAAACAAAAGCTCTCTCCAGCGCCTTGTCAGCGTCAGTTCGCAGCGGATCTTCTTGACGTCTTTTCACCCTCAGCCGTCAGCGGTCCTACTCCGCAATGATCGGGCTTTGAAACAGCGACAAATAGCGTTCTCCACTATCGGGCAACACAGCGACTATGGTCTTTCCCGCATTCTCGTGCCGCTTTGCAACTTGAAGCGCAGCAGCAATCGCTGCACCTGAAGACGTACCGACCAGAAAGCCCTCTTCACGCGCAACCGACACGGCCGCCCGGCGGGACTGTTCCGTGGTCACAGCGATGATTTCATCAACAACGGTCCTGTCGTAGTTTTCAGGCAGAACGTTTTCTTCGATGTCGGTGACTTTATGGACACCCTCGATGGTTTCAGCGCGCGGATTATCGATCGAGGGCACGGAATCCGCAGTCGGCTCCACAAGGATAACACGAAGGGATGATTTCTTTTCCTTGAGATATCTACCCGTACCAGAAATGGTGCCGCCCGTACCGACCGTACTCACCAGAACATCCACCGCCCCATCCGTATCACGCCAGATCTCGGGTCCCGTGGTTTCAAAATGGATCGCCGGATTGGCAGGATTGGAACGCTGGCCAGTATAATATGCGTCGGGATTTTCGCTGCGAATGCGATCAAGCACCCTTTGCAGCGCTCCCGGCTCCAGCAACTCATCATTATCGATCAGCACGATTTCAGATCCGAACTGACGGAGAATATTAATCTTGTCTTCGCTGATCGTATCGCGCAGATAAAACTTTGCCCGGTAGCCCTTTGCAGTGGCAATGGCCGCAATGCCAATGCCGGTATTGCCGCTTGTCAGATCGACCAGAAGATCACCCGGTTTGATTTTACCGGCACGTTCCGCATCCCGAATGATCCCCAACGCTGTACGATCTTTGATGCTACCAGCTGGATTGAGATACTCGATCTTTGCAAGAAGCCGCGCTGATATTTCATTGCTCTTTTGCAGCCGCGAGAATGAAACAAGGGGTGTATCACCGACAAGCTCCGAAATGCCATTATATATCTTACCCACGCTCCACTCCCTTTAGGTGACTAACATCAATATTCGGCGCCTAATTTCCACCATCCAATGAATTTTATTAAGAAAATTATTTATTTAGTTTGCCAGGCGCGTAGATTTGCAACCCATTGCGGACAGCCAATTTGCATTGATATTCACGTGTCGACGCTACTTGGATCATCAAGAATGATGTCTCCTATTCGATAGACTGACCGGATTAGTACGAACCTTGCTGACCGCTGCCTTAAGAACCGAGGGTTCCGGCTTTTCACGCCCCGACCATCGGAACCGTATCCAGCCGTTCTGATCCACGAGAAAGCTCGCCCCATCGGTAGTAGGTGTCAGAAGCCGCATGACCACAGCCGCAGTCTGGTCGGAAACATCACATTCTGTCGTGATGCCATTGCTATCGAGAGCAAAGACTTCAAGATGTTTGTCCTCAAGAAGAAGCAGCCAGAAATTGTCGCGTTGCCGCCCGACTTCATGGAGCTTTCCCCCGCAATAGACCGCAATCCGCGGGCTGGATGCCGGGTAAACCGCGCCATCCGGCGCTGGTAGGCTGATTGTCCGGGCAGACGCAATCGTGCGAATATAGTCCACAAGCGACCAAGCGGTTTTTGCATCCAGCACCGATTCAAAACCGGGCATGGATTGCCGACTATCTTGCAACTCCTTGCCATGCATTATCATCCAGAAGATTTCGCCATCGCTTCGATCCGCAAAAAATGGCGCTGTGAGATCAGGCGGCCACACCGGATCACCAGTGGCCTTGTCCCCGCGACCGCGCCCATCATTGCCATGACAGGACGCGCAACGCATGTTGAAGGCCGCGGCGCCGCGCGAAATAGCAATGGAGGTATAGGATGTGGGCGAGCGCAGAAAACTCGCCTCATTGGCATCCTGAAGAAACAATTCGGCTCGTGGCGGGTGGAAAAATATCAGACCGGCAAATGCCACAACGATAAGCGCCTGCCACCGCCATTTGGGCAGAAACAGACAGCCAATACCGATCAATAACGCCACCAGCAGCGGCTTGAAACTGCGCCACGCTGCATCGGCAAGAAACGGATCGCTGAGAATATTGTCGCGCAGGCGATAGTCAAACGGCCAGATTATATTCTCATGCACAGCAGGCGGCTGCGTTGCCAAAAGAGAGGCGGCGAAAAACACAGCCAGGCCGATTATCATCTCAAAGATCAGAGCATAACGAAGTCCCTGCCCGCTGCGTCCATCGGCGCTCAACCGGAAGCGATTAAGCGCTGCAATCATAAGCATGAAGGCGAGCAGAACGACTTTTATAATAATGATCTTGCCGTAAGTGGTGCCGATCAATCCCGGAACTCCACCGGTCAGCACCCATCCGGCAATGGCGGCTCCGGCAATAAGAAATGTAACAAAAACAATGCCGAACCGGGAAAAGCGCCGCGCGACCTGAAGACCTGAATCACGCGAAACGCGCAGAAGCAGATACAGCGGCAGCAGCGATCCGAACCATAATGATCCGGCAATAACATGGGCTGCTACGGCTGATGGCAGCCAAAGGCCGTCGGCGGCAGCGGCATGACCCATGCGCATCTGAAGGCCTAACGCCAAAACAGCTATCAAAAACAACAGGATGCGTATGGTCGGAGATTTTTCTGCATGAGGCAGAAGCAAAACCAGGAGCACGATTGCCAAGGCCCGCAGGCACGATGCGATGCCGAACGCTGTGCCCAACAGTCCGCTTGGGAGAAAAGCTAATGCATCAGAAAAACTATTCGCACCAGATAGCAGTGAGAACTGAAGTGGTACCCACAGGGCCAGTCCGAAAGCGCTGACCGCCACGAAATAGCCACAAAATCGGCACCACATTCTCAAAAAAGCCGTCGGTTTGCCTTCGCTTTTTACGCTTGGAACGACCAATATGCGCAAAAATACCGCGCCTGCGAACGTGGCAAGGCCAGCAAGATTGAGGCATCGCACAAGCGCAATGACAATATCAATTCCAGTCATTGCGCCCGGCAACCTTAATTAATGATCTTAAACTTGAACGAGCCCTCGGTGCGGTGCGTATCGACCGATGCAGCGCCCCACTCGACCGTATAAGTACCCGGCTTCAATGCCGGCGGCGTGACGGAAAGTGTCTTGGTGTTGCCGTCAATATGTTCAGGCTTACTGGTCTCGATAGTTGCCCCGCTCTCATCCTTGAGGACAAGTTTGCTAAGGCCGAGTTCCAGCGCTTCGGTATATTCTATGGAAACAGTGGCAGGCGTTTTATTGAGCACAGCGTCTTCGGCTGGCTCGGACTGCGCGAGATGAGCATGAGCATAAAGTTGCGTCATCGACCCCAATAAAAGGGCCGCTGTAAGAATTGGTTTTTTGAACATTTTTCTTTCCTGATTTTACCAGTCTGCATCCAGCCCAAGATGCGCAAGCGCCTGCCTGCGCAGTTCCGCCAGTCGCGGATCGCCGCGATGGCGCGGATAGCTGAGATCCACTTTAAGTTCGGCTTCGATGCTTGCCGGACGGTTGCCAAAGATGATGACCCGCTGCGCAAGGAAAATCGCTTCCTCGACATCATGCGTGACGAGCAGTGTGGTAAAGCCGTTGCGTTGCCAAAGATCGAGAAGCTCAGCCTGCATGGCAAGCCGCGTCAGGGAATCGAGTTTCCCCAATGGCTCGTCCAGAATGAGCAATTTCGGATCATTGACGAGCGCACGCGCCAAGGCTGCACGCTGCGCCATGCCGCCCGAAAGCTGACGCGGATAGGCATTGGCAAAAGCCGACAATCCCACCAGCTCAATTGCTTCATCGATGCGGTGTCCCTGAGTTTTAAGCACGCCACGCGCCTGAAGCCCCAAAGCCACATTGTCCCGCACCGTGCGCCATGGATAAAGTGTAGGGTCTTGGAAGACCACCACGCGCGACGGATTAGGACCGAGGATTTCCTCGCCATCGGCCAGAATCCGCCCTTCACTTGGCGGTTCCAGCCCGGCAGCGAGCCGCAAAAGCGTACTTTTACCACAGCCCGACGGCCCCAGAATGGCGACAAACTCACCCGGTTGCACATCAAGCTCGATGTGGTTGAGAACTGGCAATGACTTGCCTTCAAGACCAAAGCGATGGCTTACTTTTTCAACCTGGATATGAAAGCCACGGCTTTCATTAACGGAAGTGGCGGGCGTTTGTTTGAGGGCAGCATTCACCATTTCACATCCCCCTTCTGCCATGTCAGAACGCGATCACGCACAGTAAAGAGCAGCGTAATCAGACCGGAAAACACAATCGCCATGATGATAAGCGCGCCATAGAGATTGTTATAGGCCGCCCAGCCTTGCGCCCATTGCAGATACCAGCCGAGACCGGACTTGACGCCCATCATTTCGGCGGCGACCAGCACCGAGAAAGATGCACCCAACCCCATGAAAAGACCGACAAAAACATGCGGCAATGCTGCGGGAATTGCGACGCGCAGGATCAGGAACAACTGACTGGCGCCCAAAGTGCGGGCAACATCGTAATAGGCTTTATCGACACTCGCCACACCCGACCATGTCAGAACCGTAAGCGGGAACCATGTTGCAAGCGCGATGAGAAAGACAGCGGCTGAAAAGCCCGATGGAAAGAAATAAAATGCCATTGGTAACAGTGCAGTCGATGGAATTGGCCCCAGAAACCGTAACACCGGATGAACCCAATAACCGATTGCCTGGACCCAGCCGATGGAAACACCCGTCAGAAAGCCGGCAATTGCACCAAGCACAAAGCCGGAGGCCAGCAGCTTGAACGAGTTATACAGGCTGTCGAGCAGACGCGGCCAGTCATCGAGATAGACCTCCAGCAGAGATGATGGCGGTTGGAAGAACGGCACCGGGAGCACTGCAAACTTGGCCGTAAGCAATTCCCATACACCAAAAAATATCGCCAGAGCCGTCAGCCATGGCGACCAGTAAACCAGCCGTTTGCCAAATACCGGATGGACCGCAACCAATGCCGCACCGACTGCCAGAAGGATCGTCCAGCCGATGAACAGGCCATTGGTTTCGCGAACGTAAAGCGGCTCTGCAAAGCCAACCACCACATTGGGAAGGAAGAAGGAAATCGCGCTGACGATAGCCCAGGCGACCACCGCCACAAACGGCCATAGCGAGCGGCGAAGTGCGGAGGGCAGAGCCTCCCGCGCATCGCCCTTGGACGAGATATAGACTGTGTCAGGTGATGACATTGGCGACGATCTTTTCGGCAAATGCATCCGTATTGGTATTTGGCCGGATGACATTGATGATCTTGAGTTCGTCCACGAACAAAGCGACGTCCTTACGCAGCGCGTCACCTGTTGAATGGTGATCATGCGTGTGGCTGCGCAGGATACGCGCCACATCAGTTGCAGAGACATTGCCCGGAACGAACGGAGCGAAGATTTCCGCACTTTCATCAGGATGGGCCGCAGTCCATGCCTGAGCCTCCACGATGGCACGCGAAAGCGCTCCAGCGACTTCCGGTTCATCGCGGACGAGGCTGCCACGCAGGCCAAGCACGCAGCACGCCGAGTTGACATATTGTCCATCAAGATTGGTTGCGACTTCCTTCAGACCATCGCGTTCGCGCTGTAGGAAGGCATGAGGGTCATCGCCAGCCACCGCCTGCACTTCGCCCTTTTTCAAGGCCTCTGCAAAGAGGTCGGCAGGATATTGCAGCCATTCGATTTCGGTATCGGGATTAATGCCTTGCTTGGCGGCCTGAATGGCGAAGAAATTGCGGATCGGGCTTGCCTGATCGCTGACAGCAACCTTCTTGCCCTTCAAGTCCGCAATCGAATTGATGCCGGAATCCGGCGCTGCGAGAAGGCGCATACAGCCTCCATGCGTACCGACTGTCAGCGACACGTCAAAACCCTGCTCCAATGGCTTGAGCCAGCGCAGCGCCATGCCGATGCCGCCATCCGCCTTGCCGGTCGCGATTGCCTGTAGCAACTGATCTGTCGGACCGGAGAAATTCACCGGCTCAACAGTCAGACCATATTTTTCAAACAGCCCCTGTTTGAGCGCAACCGAAATTGGCGACTGACAAACAGCGGTCTGCCCCCACGCCAGCTTGATCACTCTCGGTGATGATGAAGTGCTTTGTGCAAAGGCCTTGCGCACCAGGCCACCGGAACCGCCAATTGCTACCGCACCAACGCCAGCCGCAGAAATTCCCAGAAAAGAACGCCGGGAAAGATGATATTTCTTACTGTCGGAAGCCATTAATTCACCCCAATTAAAATTATATATTTTATCTTATTGATACAATTAAAAATATGTCAGAAATTTATATTTAAAATCTCCAGATCAATTGGAAATTGTTTTTAAATATAATCGACTTTCGCTATCGTATAATCTGAATTTATATTTTCAAACGTCGGTATCTTTATCGGAACCATCTTCATAAGGCCATCTATCACTAATCGCCGTCTGGAAAAGCACCAGGAAGGATCGCGAAGATGCTTCACAACGCAATCCCGTTTCCCACATGCGTGAACTGATCTGAAAATCTAGGGCGCCTCGCCGCGCAGATGGCTCGACAGGAAACCCAGATTATCCTGGCCCCAGTAAATTTCGCCGTCATAAATGTAGGTCGGAAATCCGAAGACGCCTTTTTGGGTTGCGATCTCACGATCGTTTCGCCATTTTTCCTGAACGTCGCTATCCTGCTCCCGTGACAAGAGATGATCACCGTCGAAGCCCAAGGCATCGGCCACCGCGCCTCGCACATTTGATTGCCCTATATCCTTCGCTTCTTCCCAGAAGGCCTGTTGCAGTGCCCGCGCTAGCTGCAACCAGTTTTGGCCGTCAAGATAAGCAGCTATTACTAGATAAGATGCGGGCGTCGGGTCTCCCAGCGCAGGACGATTTTCCACCAGCAAGGGCTTACCGCGAAACTTCGCCCATCGTTTCAGATCACGAGAGCCGTAGGCACGGCGCGCGTCGGGACGGTTTCTGGCGAAAATCCCGCCATTCTCCTCAATGATAGTAGTCAGATACGGCTTGATCTCGACCAGATGCCTTGCGGCCAGCTCTTCCAGTGTATCTAGTCCGAGATAGGACCACGGCGACCCGACGGAAAAGAAATACTCAATAGTTTTTGTCACTTTCGATCCTTCAATTGCAGGGAAATAATGTCCCGGTTCAGTTGAACTTCGGCAATCCAGGCGGATTTGTCTCGGAACGGGGAAGCGCTTCTTCCTCCAAATGCCAGCGTTTGAGAATTTTGGCATAGGTCCCATCTTCAATCAGCCCATTGGTGGCGACTGTCAGCGCGTCAGCCAGGCCACTTCCCTTGCGGGTTGTGATCGCAACATCAGAACGATCCGGCCACCCGGCGCTCAACGTCCCGACCCTTTTGATGTTCTTGTCACGTGCTGCAATGAAAACGAGTTGGGCGTGGGGTTGCACGATCACATCCGCGCGGCCCGACCGGAGCGCGAGCAGGCTTGCTGCCTCATCGTCGTAATATTGAAGATCAATAGGCTTCAGACCCGCCGCCACATTCTCCTCGCTCCATTTTACGAGAATGCGCTCCTGATTTGTCCCCGCCCCAACGATGATGCGCAAACCAGCAGCATCCTTTGGTTCTTTGATGGAGGTGAACGGACTGTCCGACTTGACGAAGAACCCATGCAGGCCCTGCCGATAAGTCGAAAAGTCAAATTTTTCCTTGCGTTCCTCGGTCACGCCAACGTTCGAGATCACGGCATCATACTTGCCGGAAGCCAGCCCCAGCGGCCAGTCAATCCATGCCACCGGAACGAGCTCCAGTTGCAGACCCAGACTTTCAGCGATCGCAGAAGCATATTCCGGGTCCGCGCCGACGACCGTTCGCGCATCAATGGCATAAGTGGCCAGGGGCGGGCCACCCGGAGCCACGGCTACAGTAAATTTACCCGGCGCAACGAATTTAAAGCCGGGGGGAACGGCTGTCACAGCGGTCTCATTCTTCTTCGTGTGAATACGACCAGGTTGTTCTGGAGAGAGGTCGAAACCGTCCCCTGCCACGGCCGTCAGATCCGGAAATGCCACCCACGCAAGGGCTGCGATCAACAGAGCTCCTGCTCTCATGTTAATTTTCTCCAATATCGCAGAAATATGCGGGTCGGTTCGCGTCCCCTCAAACCAACCCGCCCCTCACCTTTCAACTTACGAGCCGCTCTTCGGCAGTCCTTGCGGATTGGTTTTCGCTTCGGTGATTGCTTCCGGTCCGAGATTCCAGGTTTCCAGAACCTTCTGATATGCCCCGCTGGCGATCAGATCGTTGAGAACGCCGGTCAGCGGCTGGGCAAGGCCACTTCCCTTGCGCGTCGTGACAGCGATTTCAGCCGTAATTGGCCAGCCCCCACTCACAGTGCCGACGAGCTTCGTCTTGCCATTAATGCCCGCAGAGTAAGCTTGGGTAGCATTCACGCTGAAAACAGCGTCGGCGCGTCCGCTCTGGACGGCGAGATCCTTGACCGCATCGTCATCGTAATATTGAACCTCGATGGGCTTCAAACCGGCAGCGACATTCTGGCGATCCCATTCCAGCAGGATTTTCTCCTGATTGGTGCCAGCATCGGTGATAACCTTGAGGCCCGCAATATCTGCCGGAGACTTGATCTCGCTGATCTTGCTGTCCGACTTCACGTAGAAGCCAAGCTCATCCTTGCGATAGGTGGAGAAATCGAACTTCTCCTTGCGTTCTTCCGTCACCGTCACATTCGAAATCACCGCGTCGAACTTGCCGGAGGAAAGCCCCAGCGGCCAGTCGGCCCATGCGACAGAAACCAGTTCCAGCTTGAGACCCAGACTATCGGCGATGATCTGCGCCAAATCGACGTCATAACCGATGACGGTCTTTGAATCCGACGCATAGTCATGCAACGGCAGATGTCCGCTGGTGCTGATGCCGATGGTCAGAACACCATCCTTGACGAACTTGAAGTCCTTGATCTCCCCAATGCGCTTGTCGATCTTTTCGACACGCAGCCGGTTCGGTTGTTCCGGGCTGAGATCGAATTTCCCCTCGCTTCGCGCAATACCGGAACCAAACAGCCCGATCGCGATAATCCCGGCGGTCCAGTAGCGTGCCGTTCTGATAAATGTCATTTCCCGTCTCCTTGTTGTGTCAGTTCTTCCGGCACCGGTTCAAAGAACCTTGGCCAGAAATTCGCGTGTGCGCGGATGCTGCGCGTCGTTGAAAATGCTGGACGGCGGACCGGCCTCCACAATTTTCTTCGTGTGAATACGACCCGGTTGCTCTGGAGAGAGGTCGAAACCGTCCCCTGCCATTGCCGTCAGAACCGGAAATGCCACCCACGCAAGGGCCGCGATTAACAGAGCTCCTGCTCTCATGTAAATTTCTCCAATATCGCAGAAATATGCGGGTCGGTTCGCGTCCCCTCAAACCAACCCGCCCCTCACCTTTCAACTTACGAGCCGCTCTTTGGCAGTCCTTGCGGATTGGTTTTGGCTTCGGTGATTGCTTCCGGTCCGAGATTCCAGGTTTCCAGAACCTTCTGATATGCCCCGCTGGCGATCAGATCGTTGAGAACGTCGGTCAGCGGCTGGGCAAGGCCACTTCCCTTGCGCGTCGTGACAGCGATTTCAGCCGTAATTGGCCAGCCCCCACTCACAGTGCCGACGAGCTTCGTCTTGCCGTTAATGCCTGCAGAGTAAGCTTGCGTCGCATTTACGCTGAAAACGGCGTCGGCGCGTCCGCTCTGGACGGCGAGATCCTTGACCGCATCGTCATCGTAATATTGAACCTCGATGGGCTTCAAACCGGCAGCGACATTCTGGCGATCCCATTCCAGCAGGATTTTCTCCTGATTGGTGCCAGCATCGGTGATAACCTTGAGGCCCGCAATATCTGCCGGAGACTTGATCTCGCTGATCTTGCTGTCCGACTTCACGTAGAAGCCAAGCTCATCCTTGCGATAGGTGGAGAAATCGAACTTCTCCTTGCGTTCTTCCGTCACCGTCACATTCGAAATCACCGCGTCGAACTTGCCGGAGGAAAGCCCCAGCGGCCAGTCGGCCCATGCGACAGAAACCAGTTCCAGCTTGAGACCCAGACTATCGGCGATGATCTGCGCCAAATCGACGTCATAACCGATGACGGTCTTTGAATCCGACGCATAGTCATGCAACGGCAGATGTCCGCTGGTGCTGATGCCGATGGTCAGAACACCATCCTTGACGAACTTGAAGTCCTTGATCTCCCCAATGCGCTTGTCGATCTTTTCGACACGCAGCCGGTTCGGTTGTTCCGGGCTGAGATCGAATTTCCCCTCGCTTCGCGCAATACCGGAACCAAACAGCCCGATCGCGATAATCCCGGCGGTCCAGTAGCGTGCCGTTCTGATAAATGTCATTTCCCGTCTCCTTGTTGTGTCAGTTCTTCCGGCACCGGTTCAAAGAACCTTGGCCAGAAATTCGCGTGTGCGCGGATGCTGCGCGTCGTTGAAAATGCTGGACGGCGGACCGGCCTCCACAATTTGTCCGGCTTCCATAAAGACAACCGTGTCCGCAACTTCGCGCGCAAAGCCGATTTCATGGGTGACGATCACAAGCGTGGTCCCGGTACGGGCAAGTTCCTTGATGACGTCGAGCACCTCGCCAACCAGTTCCGGATCAAGCGCCGACGTCGGTTCGTCGAACAGGATAACCTTCGGACGAAGCGCCAACGCCCGGGCAATCGCCACGCGCTGCTGCTGCCCTCCTGACAATTGGCGTGGATAGGCTTCAGCCTTGTCACCGAGGCCAACGCGCGCCAGCAGATCAAGCGCCAGCCGGATCGCTGCATCGCGTGCAAGGCCGCGCACCTGAATCGGCGCTTCGATAATGTTTTCCAGGACCGTCATGTGCGGAAATAGATTGAAGTTCTGAAACACCATCGCGATATCGGCACGACGCTTTAGAATGTCCTTTTCCTTCAGCTCATAGAGCGTATCTCCATCTTGACGGTAACCGACCAGTGCCCCATCAACGGAAATGAAGCCCTCATCCACACGCTCCAGATGATTGATCGAGCGTAGTAGCGTGGACTTACCGGAACCGGACGGGCCGAGAATTGCCGTCACGCTGCCTGCCGGAAGGGACAGTTCCACATGGTTCAGCACCGTGTTCGTACCGAAGCGCTTGGAAATATCGTGGATATGAATAGGTGCGCCCGCAGACATTGTGCCGGCATCGCGGAAACCGGCGACTGGAACCGTCCTGTGTACTTGTCCCGACAGCCCCGAGGTCAACGGCAAGGAGCGCTTGTAGCGATTGAAGAAGGCCTGGAATGGCAGGGGAACGGGATTGCGAACCGCGCCCTTCGCGAAATAGCGCTCGATGTAATACTGCGCCCCAGAAAGCACGGTCATGATGACCAGATACCAGACGGTCGCGACCATCAGCAGCGGAATGACTTCCAGATTGCGCCTGTAGATCACCTGGACCGTGTAGAACAGCTCAGGCAAGGCGAGCACATAGACCATGGAAGTGCCCTTGGCGAGACCGATAATCTCGTTGAAACCCGTCGGAAGGATGGAGCGCATCGCCTGTGGCAAAACAATTCGCAAGGCTTGACGGGTGCGCGGCAGGCCAAGCGCCGCAGCGGCTTCATGTTGCCCCTGATCGACGGAAAGGATGCCGCCGCGCACAATCTCGGCGAAGAAGGCGGACTGGTTCAGCGTCAGACCGAGAAAGGCAGCTGCAAACGGCGTCAACAATTGCACCGTCGGGTAATCGAACAATACGCGATCCGTGAAAGGCACACTCAGCGTGATGTTCGCATAGAGGTAGCCGAGATTATTCAGGATGAGCAGCAATACAATAAGGGGTATGGAGCGCAGCAACCATATATAGCCCCAGGACAGACCCGAAAGCAGAGGCGACCTCGATACACGGGCTAATGCCAGCAGCGTACCGAGAATGGAACCTGATACGGCCGCGAGCGCTGTTAACAGCAGTGTTCGCCCGAGGCCGACCAGTACCGGTTCGGCAAAGAACCATTCCGCAAAAACGTTCCAGCCCCACTGTGGATTGGTAAAGATCGAATAGAGCACAAGGCCGATCACGATGGCCGCGAACACGCTGCCGGCAAAGCGTGCTGGATGCTTTGCCGGAACGATCCTGTAGCGCGAATAGTCCTGCTTGCGCTCCACCGAACGGGTTGCAATCTGCACGTTTGTGAATTCTGTCGTTACTGCCATCTGGTCGTTCCTTGGCCTTCAGCCCTGTGATGAAATTCACGGGTTGGCGATTTGTTGACGGTCCGTGATGCGATGATCAGTGCCGCGCCCCAGCGGAGCGCACAGATGGCCGATCTCCTTTTCAAAGGGCAGCGTCTTGTAAATTTCAGGATCTGCACTCGTGTCGAAAAGCGCCGTATACCCGTTGTTGAGATAGAGACCTACGGCTTCCGGCTGACGAAAGCCCGTCGTCAGGTAGATGCGGGAATAGCCCTGTCTTGCTGCCTGCTCTTCCAGTTCCACGAGAAGCTTGCGCGCCAGCCCCTGTCGCCGCAGATCCGACCGGGTCCAGATACGCTTGAACTCCGCAGTACGTGCATCAAAAGCCTTGAAGGCACCGCCGCCGATGGTTTCACCGTCCCGGATCAACAGCAAAAAATTACCGCTGGGTGGCGCAAATGCTTCGGGCGGATAGCGGTTCATTTCCGCCGCTGCACCTTCCGCGTTGAAATATGTGCCGTAACGGCTGTCATATTCATACAGAAGTTCATCGATGAGCGGCTTTGCACGCGGATCAAGAGAACTGGTATACAGAAAGACATCGCTCATCATCATCACCGTCTGTTTTCATTGAGAAAGGCTTCGGCGAGCTGCACCCAATAGAGAGCGGCTGGCGCGATGATCTGATCGTTGAAGTTGTATTCGGCACTGTGCAGCGGCGCGCTGTCGCCGTTACCGATGAAGAGATAGCTGCCAGGCTTTGCCTGCAACAAGAAAGCAAAATCCTCGCTGGCAGTGCGCGGCGCAAATGCGCCCTCCAGGGCATCATCCCCGAACGCATCGGCTGCAACCTTGCGGGCGAATGCGGTCTCCTCAACCGGATTGATGACAGAAGGAAAGCCCAACCTATAGTCGACCTCCGCAACGGCACCAAAACTTTCAGCCTGAGCGCGAGCAAGCGCCGGGATACGTACTTGCAATCCGCGCCGCACCTCTTCGCTGTAGGAACGGATCGTCAGTTGCAGTTCCACCGAACCAGGAATGACGTTTGAAGCTTCGCCGCCATGGATGGAGCCAACCGTGACAACCGCCATTTCACGCGGATCGACATTGCGCGAAACAATGCTCTGCAAGGCAGTAATGAGAGACGCAGCGGCGACAATAGGATCGACAGCATTGTGCGGTTCAGCCCCGTGACCACCCTTGCCGACGATCTTGATGACAGCTTTGTCTACAGATGCCATCGCCGGTCCGGCGACAAACCCGAAACGTCCTGCGGTGACACCCGGCCAGTTGTGCAATCCGAACACCGCATCGGCGGGAAACCGTTCGAAAAGCCCTTCGCTTATCATCTTGCGTGCTCCGGCACCGATTTCTTCTGCCGGTTGAAAAACAAGATCGAGCGTACCGCTGAAATTCCCCGCCTCGGCCAGATATCGCGCAGCCGTAAGCAGGATCGTCGTGTGCCCGTCATGGCCGCAAGCGTGCATCACACCCTTGTTTCGGCTGGCGTAGTCAAGCCCCGTCGCCTCTTCTATCGGCAGAGCATCCATATCTGCCCGGATCGCGAGACGGCGCCGACCTTCCCCCCGGGGCAAGGTCGCTACCACGCCGGTTCCCGCAATTCCCGTCGTGACGTCATAACCCCAGGAGGCGAGTTTTGACGCAACGAGACGGCTCGTGCGATGCTCATGGAAAGCGAGCTCCGGGTGCTGATGAATATCATGGCGAAGCGCTATGAATTCATCGAGATGCGCGGCAATGGCTTCTCTCGCGGCATCAAGCCTGTTGCGGGGTCGGGAGGTAACATCCATGAAACCGGCTCCTCAGGCCCGCGCAGCCTTGTTTACCGGTTGATCCACAGCCGACGAATAACGGCTTTCGCGGAACGGCAGCCCCAGATGATCGCGGAGCGTTTCACCGGGCAGTTCCGGGTTGAAATAGCCGCGCTTTTCCAGGATCGGGAGTACATGTTGAATGAAATCGTCGAGACCTTCCGCAATGACGGGAAAGCCGAGAATGAAACCATCGGCAGCTTCGCTTTCCACCCAATCGATCAGTTCATTGGCGATAGCGTCCGCAGTTCCAATGAAGGCAGTGCGTGGTGTCGCGACATCGAGTGCGATCTCGCGTAATGTGGCACCGGTTTGCCTTGCCGTCTTCTTGATGCGATCTGTCGTGGCGCGGAAACTGTTCTTGCCGATTTCACCGAGTTCAGGGAAAGGCTCGTCGAGCGGATAGATGCTGAAATCGTGATGGTCGAAGAAGCGACCGAGATAAAGCAGCGCCTCATCAACCGAAACCAGATTACGGATGGCTTGATACTTCTCCTCTGCTTCTTCCTGCGTACGCCCGACAATTGGGCCGATACCGGGGAAAATCCCAACATCAGAAGAACTGCGGCCTTGAGCGACCGCGCTTTGCTTTACCTGCCTGTAGAAGGATCGCACGTCCTCAATCTTGGTGCCGTTCGTAAACACTGCATCGGCATGTTTACCGGCAAGCCGGATGCCGGAATCCGACGATCCAGCCTGAAACACCACCGGCTGCCCCTGCCTGGAGCGACTGATATTCAGCGGGCCTTCGACATTGAAAAAACGCCCTTTGTGATTGATGCGATGTAACTTATTCTTGTCGACATAGACACCGTTTTCGCGATCGCGGACGAAGGCATCGTCATCCCAGGAATCCCATAGCCCTTTGATGACGTCGAGATATTCGTCTGCTATTTCATAGCGCAATTCATGCTCGGGATGCGGGCGCCCGTAATTGCGGCCTGAGCCTTCCAGCGGTGACGTGACTGCATTCCATCCGGCGCGTCCGCCAGAGATCAGATCAAGTGACGCAAACTGGCGTGCAATGGTAAACGGGTCGCTGTAGGACGTCGATACGGTACCGACCAAGCCAATTTTCGATGTGGAGGCCGCGAGTGCCGAAAGGATCGAAATCGGTTCGAAACGATTGAGAAAATGCGGTATCGACTGCTCATTGATGTAAAGTCCATCAGCAACGAACGCAAAAGCGATCCCTGCTGCCTCCGCCTTGCGTGCGGCATTGACGAAAAACTCGAAATTGGTGCTCGCATCGGCAGGGCCGCTGGGATGCTTCCATGCGTTCATGTGACTGCCAGGTCCCTGCAGCATGACGCCAAACGTGATTTGTTTTCGTCCACTCATGTCGTTTCTCCAAGGAATTGTTCCGACGCCAGGCGTCCATCTCGGGGCTTCCGGTGGCGCCGCAATCGCACCGCGCGGCTTGCCGTTTTCCATCTAAAACAGCCTAAACACACACTCGCGCATCCGTAAGAAAAGTAATTCTATAATTTTTATATACTTTGAAATTGCGAGGCAGCCTGAAGCGGTGCGGTGCAGAATAGAATGGAGCCAATCTGGGAGAGAGATTGTGAGATCGTTCTTTTTTGCGGGGTAACGGGTTCAGGAAAAGCAGACTGAAAAACGCGGATATCGAGGCGTCTCATCCTTGAGGCAGAGCGCTCAGCGCCCCTTTCAAACATCGATACGAGCTATACCTGCATCTTCATCATCGCGTTGCTCCGTTTCATCATTGAAGCGCGATAATCATCGTCTCTGCTTTATTATTATATGTCGCCCTCACCGTGCGAAATCGGCCAAACCCGCGCTACTGCGACACTCGGCCAATTACGGTAGGCTATTAATTCTCTCGATTTCATGCAAAAGCAGCCTGGCGAAACATCGGCGGAGTGCACATGCTCACCAAGAAGGGCAAGTATGGTTTGAAGGCTCTGGCTCACCTCGCGGCGCTTGCGCCGGGTGAAAGCGCCTTTGTCGCGGAAATTGCCACTCGGAACAATATTTCCAAGAAGTTTCTCGACGCCATCCTGCTGGAGTTGCGCAATGATGGGATTCTGCGGTCGAAGAAAGGTCCCGGCGGCGGTTACAGTCTTTCCAAACCGGCGTCCGAAATTACCATCGGGCAAGTCGTCCGCGTTCTCGATGGGCCGCTGGCGCCAATCCGCTGCGCCAGCCGCACGGCCTACGAGCCATGCGACGATTGCGAGGATCATCGCGCTTGTCAGGTTCGCCGTTCCATGCTGCTTGTGCGCGAAGCAATAGCTGGCGTTCTTGACACAATGACGCTGGAACAGTTTGCACGCAATGGCGGGCTGGAAGATGACGGTTCTGCACCCGCATGGGCGCAGCTAAGTGCCTGAGAGCGCATCGAGAAGGCGATAGCCCCCATTGTGATAGAGGAGAGGATCACCTGAGCCGGTAACGATCTTCAGAACGCGCCCGATCAAGATCGCATGGGTATGCCGCTCGATGACATCTTCCACGGCGCAATCAACCGAAGCCAACGCACCGGCAAGAGCCAGCGCACCGCTTTCGAGCGCATACCAATCAGCATCCGCATAGCGTTCAACGCCCTTGATGCCACCCTTGCCAGCGAAACGATCGGCAATGGACTGCTGGCCGGAAGACAGCACATTCACGCAGAAATGGTTATGGCGACTAATCGCCGTCCAGACCGACGAACCCCGATTAATGTTTACGATAATCGTAGGCGGCTCAACCGAAAGCGCAGTGGCTGACGTTACAGTCGCCCCGGTGCGCCCCTCATCGAAACCCGCTGTAACAACACTCACGCCGCCTGCAAGCTGACGCATTGCTGCCTTGAGCTCACCTGGAGAAACTTCGATATCTACCGGTTCTTCGATATATTGCTCAATACTTTCGCGGAGATATGTAACCGTTGATCCCATGTCTGTATTTTACTCCCGATTTACCATTCCCTGCACGGTAGCAGCGACCGGAAGATTGGCCGAGAATGCACTTTCTATATTCTACTGACTTTGTAGAAAATTAAAGCCTACAGCTAAAACAGAATGAAAGCGGGCCCGGTCAAAAAACAGGTTCACGGGAACCGCTCTAATTCATCGTTTTACGCATTATCCGACGCATCGAAGCAGGACCAGAAATCAGTCCGGTGAACTGGTTTCCCGTCCGTGCGCTTCGCCCTTTTGCTGGCAATACTATGAATGTAGGGTGACGCGATTGCGCTGCTACCAATTGCATTTGGTGATCACGCTGACAAGCCGAGATTTTCTTTCAGTGTTTCTCCGGTATACTCGCCACGAAGCACGCCTTTTTCCTGAAGAATTGGAACGACTTTCTCGACAAATTCGTCGAAGCCACCAGGCGTGAGATGGGGCGCAAACACGAACCCATCTGCCGCATCCGCTTGCACATAGGCGTTGATTTCCTCGGCAATTGTCTGCGGGGTGCCGACAAACTGCTGACGCGCTGTTACTTTGATAATAAGGTCACGAATGCTGAGCTTTTCCCGCTCTGCCAACTCGCGCCATGTTCGAGCGGTTTCAATGCGGTCATCGTAGCGTGCTGCACGACCCAAAGCCAGCTGCTCATGCGCAACATCCGGCTCCAGTTCCGGCAACGGCCCATCTGGATCGTAAGCGGAAAGATCGCGGTTCCACACCTGCTCCAGAAAGGTGATCGCGGATTTCGGGCTGACCTGCTGCAAACGGATTTCGCGCAGCTTTTCCTCCGCATCCTCTTGCGTGTCACCAAGGACAAAGGTTGCTCCCGGGAGAATTTTGAGTGAATTCGGGCTGCGCCCGTAGCCAGCCAAACGCTTCTTCACATCGCGGTAGAACGCCTGCCCTGCTTCCAGCGTTCCGTGACGGGAGTAGATGACATCAGCGTGGCTTGCGGCAAGTTCCCGCCCTTCCTGCGAGTCGCCCGCCTGCGCAATGACCGGCGCGCCTTGTGGCGGCACCAGATCTGAGCGACCGGCGATGTCGAAATGCTTGCCCTTAAAAGCAAAATCGCCGCCAGCCCATATTCTCTGCGCGGCGTCGATAAATTCTCGCGCGCGCTCATAGCGCTCCTTGAAAGGCAAATGATCGCCACGCCGGAAGTTTGCGCCAGTAAACGCGCCTGGCGATGTCACCACATTCCAGCCAGCCCGCCCGCCGGAGAGAGTGTCAAAGGTCGCCAGCTGCCGCGCAAGCGCATAAGGCTCGTTGAACGTGGTCGTCAGTGTGCCGATCAGCCCCACATTTTCGGTGATCGCAGCGAGCGCGGTAAGAATAGCCAGCGTATTGGGACGGCCAGCAACATCAAGCTCGTGAAGCTTTCCCTTTTGCTCGCGCACGCGCAAGCCTTCCGCAAGAAAGATGAAATCAAACTTCCCGCGCTCAACCGTTTCGGCAAAATGCTTGAACGACGAGAACTCGATCTGGCTACCCGCTGCCGGATCACTCCATACAATGAAATTGTTGACGCCCGGAAATTGCGCTCCAAGAATAACCTGCTTCAGCTTTGTCATTTTCCCGGTTCCTTCGCTCATGCGGCTGTGGAGTAACGATTGATTGCTTCCGGCAAACCGAACCGCGCTCGCAGCGTAGTGCCTTCGCCGTTGTGAACGAGCTTGTGAACCTGCAATGCGGGCAGCAGTTCTTTGAGAACGAAATCGCTTTGCGATTGCGGATCAGACAAGAGCAACCGTATGCCTGAAGCGCCCAACTTTTGGCTCTCAGTAACCGCATCAATTATTTGCTGAACACTCGGTTTGTCAGAAAGCGTGATGTCGGTGACGACAAACGGCGCCGGGCGATCATGCACGGATGCGCCCGCAGCTCTGATAAGCTGTTCATCTGCTGGAACTAAAACCACATCCGCACTGCGAGCGATGTTCAGCTCATCAAGGTTTGAAAGTGCGGCCGCTACAATCGGCTGGCCCTGCGGTGGACGCGGGGTGATTGAAGGCCCAAGAACCCGGAAATTGTCGCTTTCAAAGCTGATGTAGTGCAGTTTGGATGCATCCAGAAAACGTTGCGTTTTCTTGTCACGGATAACGGCATCATCCTCCCAGCTATCCCAAAGCCTCCGAATAACTTCGATTGCGTCTTGAGTGTCCGTTTTAAGCGCCTGTTGATCAAGCGAAGGATAACCATTCAATGCACCCAGCGCTTTGCTGGCTTCCAGATTGCGCTGGTTTGCGAGCTGCTGGACAAGAAGTCCAGCACGCCCTTCGCTGACATAATCGAGCGTCGCAATGGCGGTCGAAACGTGAAACGGTTCCAGAAAATTCACCGGAGCACCGGCGATGACACCAATATTGCTAAGACGCGGTGCAAGCCAGTTTGCCAGCAAGAGGGCGTCCAGCCCATCGCCGCCCTTGTGTGCAAACTCATCTTCCAGTGTCAGAAATGTAACGGCACCATCGAACGATTTTGTCAGCTCCGTCCAGAACTGCGGCGATTGCTTGAGGCTGGTTTGAGGTGCGATTGCGGCGCTGAGACCCACACCCAGAAGCAGGGCTTTAGACTGCGTCATGATTGAATTCCGATCGTAGTTGAATGGTTTGGATACCTAGCCAGCGCGAACAACGCTCAGCTCTGGCTTGCTTGGGGCCGACGCAGGAAGAAGCCGCGCAAAATCCGTGAGTATTTGCGCATAATCCTCGGCATGAAACTCATAGGGCAGCTCCAACCGAAATTCGGAGACAAGCGGCAAAACAGGATCGGCTGCGAGTGTTTCCAGAATTTGTTCTGTCTTGCCCACAATATCGGGCAGAAACAAAGTGCGGCGCGGACCATGGGCGAAACCCGTTCGCTTGTCGCGTTCGGAGGCGAATTCCGCATAGCGACGGCGCGCATCGGGACTTGCGCTGTCCGTGGGCAGGATCACCCGGCCAAGTGCGACACGCGGTGCACGCTCATGCACCCATTCCTGACGGAACCTTTCTATGAGTGCTTTCTGAGCCGTCAGAAAATCATCCGTGTTCTCACCGCTGACAATGTTTCCTGTCAGGAGATTGAACCCAGCCTGACCCGCCCAGCGTGCGGAATTCTGTGATCCACCTCCATACCACAAGCGGTCGGTCAGCCCTTCGGCAAAAGGCCTCAAACGGGGAATTTGCGCACTGGCGGCATTGCCCGCTTCGGTTTCGCCCGAAAGCGGTTCTGATCGCAGTGCCTGTGCCAGTTTTTCTGCGCGCGTATGGCTGTAATCGGCAATGGGTGCGGCATCGACGAAATCTGCGATAAGATGAGCGAAAGGCGGCGCACCCACTGAAACCCCAACATTCAGCCTGCCGTTGGACAGCAGGTCCACAGTTGCAAGATCTTCGGCGAGCCGGAACGGGTTTTCATAGCCGAGCTGGATAACGGCAGTGCCAAGACCAATGCGTTTCGTCCGCTGCGAGGCGGCAGCGAGAAAGGTAGCAGCAGAAGAAATACCACGCTCCAGATGGCGCTGACGCACCCATGCGCTGTTATATCTCAGTCGCTCTCCATGTTCGAAAAGCTGGAGCGTATCCTCTAGCCCCCTTGCGGGATCATTCTCCTGATGACTGCCCGGAATGAGAAAGGCGAAATGTTCGATATGTGAAAGGGGCATGGCTTGATTCCCTTCTCACGCAGCGGTTTCCCGATAGCTCTGAAGTCGCGCAAGAATTTTTGCTTCCTGCTCCGCCTTGCGTTCTTGCACGCGCTGCGTTGCCTCTTCAAATGAAGCCGATGCGGGATAGAGCGGCGACGATATCGGCTGGCCCAGCTTGGCACCAATGTGCTTCTCAAAAGGCAGCGAGCGATATTGCTGAACATCTAACGATGTGTCGAAGAGCGGGCGATAACCGAGTGAAATGTAAAGCGCTGTTGCCTCGGGCTGGCGAAAGCCGGTCGAGAGATAGGCGCGCGTGTAACCCAGATCACCGGCACTTTTTTCAAGCGCCAAAACGATACGGCGCGCCAGCCCCTGTCTGCGCAAATGCGGTGCGGTCCATATTCGCTTGAGTTCGACGGTTTCTTCGTCATGGCTCATATAGCCGCCACCGGCAATGGTTTCACCATCGCGCTGCAGCAAATGGAAACCGCCAAGTGGCGGCGCAAACACCTCCGCGGGATAGCGCAGAATTTCACTGCGCGCCCCGCCCGGCCGATCCAGATTCGCATAACGGCTATCATATTCATGAACCAGACCGTCAATAAGCGGCTGTGCGGCAGGGTCCAAAAGAGAAGACTGGACGATAATATCAACCATAGAAAGCCTCCGCTGAAACAAATCCTGTCCAACCTGTGTTGTGTGGAGGCAAAGGCCGCCATCGAACAGGGTCTCCTTTAACGGTGCCTCGTTGCTCGCCCGTTTGCACGGCATGAACGTTTAATGAGCGTGCAAATATTGGAAGATCGTTGCTCGATTAATATTCTATAAAAAACATAGATTATCTCCTCATTGAAGTTGTTGGTGAGGATCAAATGCCCTACGCGCTCAGTTTTCTCGATAAAAGTCCCATTCATGATGGCGAAGCAGCCCAGGCGGCGCTGACCCGCACGATAAAGCTTGCGCAGAAAGCAGAAGCTGCAGGCTTTCACCGTTTCTGGGTGGCAGAGCACCACAACTCACCGGGGCTTGCCAGTTCGTCACCGGAGGTACTAATCGGCTTTTTGCTGGCCCACACCCAGCATATCCGGATTGGTTCGGGCGGTGTGATGCTGCAGCACTACAGCGCTTATAAAGTCGCTGAGAACTTCAACCTTCTTGCTTCGCTTGCCCCTGGACGGGTCGATCTGGGGGTCGGAAAAGCGCCCGGAGGTCTGCCGCTTTCAACCCGCGCCTTGCAAGGCGCTTATGACCCGGACCGAAAACCATCCTTCCAAAAGCAACTCGCAGAGCTCGATGGCTTTCTCGATCATGGTTCTGAAAAATCAGATGATGATAAGGGCATCGCCGCATATCCGGTGCCGCCGCAAAAACCTGAACGTTTCCTGCTGGGTGCGAGTGTCGAAAGTGCTGAACTTGCGGCTCACCTTGATTGGAACTTCGTCTATGCCGGCCATATTCAGGGCGATCCGGCAGCGATCAAAGAAGCGGTTGACGCCTATCGGGCAATCGCGAACCGTCCTGCCGTGTTAGCGGTCAGCGTTATCGTTGCTGAGAGCGACTCTGAGGCAGAAAAACTGGCAGGTGATATTCGCCGCTTCCGTGTTGCGGTCGAAGGCCTGCAGCCGGTCAATGTGGGGAGTCACGAACAGGCGCTCGAATATGTGCGACAGGCCGGCGCCACACAATACAGCATCGAAGAGCGCACGCCCCGTGTCATTCGTGGAACAGCCTCGCAAGTTCACACGGAACTTCAACGTCTGCACCGCGAGTTGAGTATCGCTGAGTTCGTTATCGACTGCCCTGTTTCCGAAGGCAGCCAACGTCTCAAAACCATTGAGCTGCTTGCCAATAGTCGCCCTGCAATCGCGGCATAACACTCTCCCAATTCCCGACACTGGATATTCAACGTGATTACGAGACGAGATTTTCTGGCTGGCGCAAGCGGTATTGTTCTAACTATCGCCACCGGAGCTGAAATCGCTTTGACGGAAGCGCGTGCCGAACCCGTGAGGGGCGGTTCGCTCACATGGGGCGTCGAGTCGGAGCCAAGCACCCTCAATCCCCATTTGAACGGTCAGGCCAAAGCCAAGCTCATCCTGCGTAACAGCTATGAATCCCTTCTGGCACGCACGCCGGACGGTAGTTACGTGCCCTGGCTCGCCAAGAGCTATGAAGTATCAGAAGACGGCAAGACCTATACGTTCAAGCTCCGCGATGGCGTGAAATTTTGGGACGGCGAGAAATTCGATGCAGCAGCCGTTGCGCTCAACTTTACCAAACTCAAAGAACCTACCTATTCGGGAAGCATCAGTGCGGGCCACGTCGCGCGTGTCAGCGAAGTCACCGCCGTTGACCCGCTCACACTCGTCATCAGGCTTGACCGCGTTTACGCACCTTTCCTGGATGGTGCGGCTGGCATTGAATTGATCTCACCCAAAGCATTCGGGTCTGCGCAGCTAAAGGCCGGTGGAAGAGAAGTCGCGGGAACCGGGCCATTCATAATCGACCGTTATATCAAGGGTCAGGAAATCCGCTTCGTCAAAAACCCGGACTATAACTGGGCGCCTGAAAATGCGGCCCATCAAGGTCCAGCCTATCTGGATGATGTGACCTATCGCTTCCTGCCGGAATCTTCGGTGCGTATCGGCGCACTCACTTCCGGCCAGATCGACGCAGCTGAAGGCATTTCCGGCAATGACGCGCAACTTTTCCAGGATAACCCGGAATTTACCTACCAAACTTCGATCAACACCGGAACGCCTTATACGCTCTACCTTAACGTCAATCGTGCGCCCACTTCTGATGTCAACGTGCGCAAGGCCGTGCTGGCTGCAATTGATGTAGAACGCATTATTCAGTCGGTATATCGCGGAGAACGTGAACGCGCCTGGGGCATCCTCACTCCCGCCGACACTGACTTTTACGACAAGTCGATTGAAGGTACTTACGGCTTTAATCCAGAACTTGCCAACAAGCTTCTTGATGATGCTGGCTGGACAGAGCGCGATACCGATGGATTTCGCAACAAAGACGGCAAGCGCCTGACAATCGAGGTCGTGCAGTCGCAATCCACCGTGCGCGATCAGCGTGATATTCTCTTGCAGGCCGTACAGGCGCAGGCCCGGCAGAATGCCGGCATCGATATTGCGCTGCAATATGTTGATGCGGGAACCTATTCCAGCCGCCAGAAAGACGGCGAATACGGCATCATTCCAAATTCGACGACGACGCAGGAAAACGGCGTCACCATCTACTTCCACTATTTGCCCCGCGATAAGGGCGGTTCGATCAACTATAGCCGGACAGAAGACCCGAAAGTCTCCGAATGGCTGGACCAAGGCGCTTCCACGCTCGATTCCAAAAAGCGCTTTGAAACTTACGCAGAACTGCAACGTTTTGCGCTGCTCGATCAGGCTTATGGCCTGCCGCTCTATGTGCCTGCCGATCAGATCGTCGCATCATCTCGCGTTCAAGGCATCGGTTTCCGCCCTTTCAAGCGGCTTCCGGAAAACGCCTACGACATCTGGCTTCAAGATTAATTTCACCCTGCTTACGAGAAACCGATACATGCTCAATCGCCGTTATTTTCTCACGCTCGGAACTGCACTTTTTGCGGCAGTCGCACTGCCAAAAATCGCTTTCGCGCAAGATGCCAAACCCGTTGAAGGCGGCAAGCTGGTCTGGGGTGTTGAAACCCAGCCAGCGACCCTTAACCCGCAGCTCAACGGTCAGGACAAGACCAAACTCCTGCTGCGAAATTCATATGAATCGCTGCTTGCGCGCACCGCTGAAGGCGGTTACGTGCCCTGGCTGGCGAAAGACCATGAGATTTCGGAAGACGGTAAAACCTACACATTCACACTGCGGGACGATGTAAAGTTTACGGACGGCGAAAAGTTCAATGCGGAAGCCGTGGTAGCCAACATTACGGCGCTCAAAGACCCGGCTTATTCAGGCAGCACAAGCACCGGGCCTGTTTCGCGCATTGCAGAAGCGAAGGTGCTTGACGAAAATACCGTCAGTTTCACGCTCAAAGGCATTTACGCGCCATTTCTCGATTATATTGCCAGCCTGGAAATTCTCTCGCCTGCTGCATTCAAATCCGAAGAAATCAAATCCGGCGGACCTGAGATTGCAGGAACCGGTCCTTTCATTTTGAAGCGTTATGCCAAAGGACAGGAACTCAATTTCGTAAAGAACCCGGAATACAACTGGGCACCGGCGAATGCGGGTCATCAGGGTCCAGCCTACCTTGATGAAGTGACCTACCGTTTCTTGGGCGAGTCATCGGTCAGAACCGGCGCGCTTACCTCTGGTCAGGTTGATGTCATTGAAGGTGTATCCGGCAATGATGCAGCGCTGTTCAAGGACAATCCTGATTTCACCTATCAGACAGCGTTGAACACCGGCACACCTTATTCGCTTTTCCTCAATGTCGAACGGGGTCCGACGCAGGAGCTCAATGTCCGCAAAGCGCTCATTGCTGCGATCGACGTCGATGCCGTACTCAAATCCGTCTATCGGGGTGAGCGCACTCGCGCATGGGGCATCACTTCGCCGATTGATCCGCAGTTTTACGACAAAAGCATCGAAGGAAAATACGGGGCCAATCCAGAACTTGCCAACAAACTTCTCGATGAAGCGGGCTGGACCGAACGCAATGCGGAAGGCTTCCGCACCAAGGATGGTAAGCCGCTGACGATTGAAGTTATTCAGGCGCAGGCAACGGTGCGTGACCAGCGCGATGTTCTCTTGCAGGCTTTGCAGGCACAGGCGCGCCAGAGCGCGGGTATCGATCTGAAGATTGTTTATGTTGATGCCGGGACCTACACAGACCGCCGCAAGACAGGTGACTTTGGCTCGATTGCCAATTCCAACACGCCAACCGACGCCATCGACATAGAACTGCACTACCTGCCACTCGATAAAGGTGGTTATATCAATTACAGCCGCGCTTCAGCACCTGAATTGGCGCGATGGCTGAATGAAGCCGCCTCAACGCTCGATCAGGCCAAGCGGTTTGAACTTTACAGCAAGCTGCAGAATTTCGCCATTCTGGATCAAGCCTATGCCTTGCCGCTCTATGAGCCAGAGGATCAGATTGCTGCTGCAAGCTATGTCAAGGGCATCAGCTTCCGTCCCTTCAAGCAACTTCCTGAAAGCGCGTACGACGTATGGCGCAGCGAGTAGCTACGTCTTCCCGCGGATTTCGGCACAGAGGAGCTTACAGATCATGGAAGCTGAAAATACCACGACCATCGGTCGCGCACCTGCGAGCTGGTTGCCCCGGCGTTTCGGAGTCCCGCGTAACAGTCTTATGGGACAAATCCTTCTTCGCATAAGCTCAGGCCTGCTGGTTCTTTGGGCGGCAATCACCCTGAGCTTCACAAGCGTCCATCTCGCACCCGGCGACATTGTCAGCATATTGATTGGCGAGCAACTGCGCACGCCTGAAGTTGAAGCGGCCATCCGCGCAGAATGGGGGCTGGATGATCCGATCTTCGTGCAATACCTGTCCTATCTCGGACGTATTCTGCATGGCGATTTTGGCCGCTCCTACTACCTGCAGACGGATGTCTCGCAGCTTCTGTTTTCTCAGATGTGGCCCACCTTGAAACTTGCCGGTGCAGCACTTGTCGTCGCAATCGTCTTTGCAACTGTTAGCGCTGTTTTGACAGCCGGCAAAAAGCTGCCGCGCTCAATCGCGGCAGGCGTTGAACTGGTGCTCATTTCAACACCATCCTTCTGGCTCGGTATTGTCCTCCTTTTCGTCTTCTCCTTCACGCTCAAGCTATTTCCGGTGTCAGGGGACAGGAATTTTGCGGCACTCATCCTGCCAGCGCTTTCGCTGGGCTTGTCCTTGGGCGCTGTCATTGGACAGGTTCTACGCGAAGGCCTGGAGCGCGCGCTGGAGGAGCCCTTTGCCCTCACGGTGCGCAGCTGGGGGACCAGCAATCTTGTGTTGCGGCTGAGGCACGGTTTGCGCCATGCGTCGCTGCCAGCCGTAACACTCACCGGCTGGCTGATTGGTGGGCTTCTTTCAGGTGCTGTTATCACCGAAGCCGTCTTCGGGCGTCCCGGTCTTGGCCGCATCACGGTTGATGCAGTGCTTTATCACGACCTGCCGGTCGTGCTGGCTGTCGCTATTTTCTCAGCGTTTATCTATGTGGTGATGAGCACCATCGTTGATGTTCTCTACCTGCTGATTGATCCGCGCCTGAGAACCGAAGGCCGGAGATAAGCCATGAGTGTCACCCCCGCACTTGAACCACGCCCGGCGGCAAAGCCGGCTGCCACTAGCTTACCTAAACAGGTCCGATTGGTCCTTTCGCGCCCGACACTGGCACTACCAACGCTCTTCCTAACGCTAATTGCCGTTGCAACGCTCTGGCCGGGTTTACTTACAACAGCCGATCCATTGCTAGCGGATCCTCTACAGGCACAATTGCCGCCTTCGGTAGATCATTGGTTTGGTACTGATCATCTGGGCCGTGACGTGTTTTCACGCGTGGTTCACGGTGCGCGTTATTCCGTTCTGATAGGCTTTAGCGCTGTGGCAATCGGTGCTGTCGCCGGTTCCTTTTTCGGGCTGCTTGCTGGATTATCGCGCGGCCTGATTGATGAAGCAGTTTCCCGTTTTCTCGATGTGGTGTCTTCCTTTCCCGATCTGCTGCTGGCTCTTGTTTTCATCTCATTCACGGGGCCGGGCACCGTCAATCTGATTTTTGCGCTTGGCGTGGCCATCATTCCGCGTTTTGCCCGCGTCGTGCGTGCGCAGACCTTTGTCGTCGCGCAGAGCGGTTATGTCGAGCAGGCCAAAACATTTGGGCTGAAGCGTCACATCCTCGTGCTGCGGCACGTATTGCCTCACGCAATCGCACAAGTGCCGATCCTTGCAACAATAGGACTTGGCACAGCAATCATCAGCGCTGCGGGCTTGAGCTTTCTTGGTATGGGACCGCAACCGCCAGCTCCCGAATGGGGCGCGATGCTTTCAGAAGCACGCAATTATCTGCGTGTTGCATGGTGGATTGGCGTCTGGCCCGGTCTCGCCATCACACTCACCGTTATCTCCATCAGCATTCTCGGACGCCGTTGGCAGCTTGCCTTTGAAGGCCGGAGGCAGTCATGACAACGCCCCTTGTCGAAGTCCGTAATTTGTCCATCAGCTTTCGGCGTGACGATCAATCAGTGAAGGCGGTTGAAGGCATTAATCTGACCATACATCCAGGAGAGACGGTGGCGCTGGTCGGAGAGTCCGGTTCGGGCAAATCGGTGACGGCACGAGCACTGATCGGACTTTCAGGCCCAAGCGCTGTCGTCAAGGCTGACCTTTTCGAGATCGATGGTCTGAGTGTCCTTGATTACCGCGATAAGGAATGGCGGGGTTTGCGCGGCAACAAAATCGGCTTTGTCCTGCAGGACGCGCTGGTTTCGCTCGATCCGCTACGTCGTATCTCGCAACAGCTTTCCGATGCGTTCGGCGTCAAGGGCTTCTTCCGAAGGCCGGATGTCACGGACCGCAGCAAGGCATTGCTGCGCTCGGTCGGCATTCCCGACCCTGATCGCAGATTGCTGCAATATCCACACCAGCTTTCGGGCGGTTTGCGACAACGTGCGCTGATCGCAACAGCGGTTGCGCGTTCGCCTTCGCTGCTCATTGCCGACGAGCCGACCACAGCGCTTGATGCAACGGTTCAAAAGCAGATTCTTGATCTTCTTGCGGAGCGCCGCCGGGCTGGCGAGACGCTTCTTCTGATCAGCCACGATCTGGCGGTTGTATCACAGATGGCCGATCGCATTCTGGTCATGCACAATGGGCGGATAGTTGAGGAAGGCCCAACAAGGCAGATACTCAACACACCGAAGGAAGCCTATACGCGACATTTGCTTGAAGCCGTACCGTCGGCGGGATCGCGCGGCTATCGCCTCTCGCCCGTACAGCCGCACCACCCGCAAGTCAGGGTGGCCCTGCCAGCAAAGCGCATCGATGAAAGCACCAATGTTCTGGAAGCCAAAGGGCTTTTTAAACATTATGGTAAGGCCAACACGCCTTTGGCCATCAATGATGTCTCGTTCTCGCTAAAAGCGGGTGAAGCGCTTGGCATTGTTGGGGAATCCGGCTCAGGTAAAACCACCGTCGCCAAGATTGTTCTCGGGCTTACAGAACCCGATCAAGGCACGGTGTATATTGATGGCGAGCTGTGGAGCAATCTGCGCGAGGAACAACGCCGCTCGCAACGTAAGCATATGCAACTGATTGCGCAGGATGCGCTCAGTTCGTTCGACCCGCGTTATACGGTTGAAAAGATCGTCGGTGAAAGCCTTGACTCGGTTCATGTCTATGGTGATGAACGCCGCAAGCGCGTGGTAGAAGTGCTGGATGCCGTGCGTTTGGGATCGCAGTTTCTTAAACGCTATCCCCGCGAGTTGTCTGGCGGTCAGCGCCAGCGTGTTGCCATCGCGCGTGCCTTCGCACCTCGTCCGAAACTTCTGGTCGCTGATGAGCCTGTGAGCGCGCTTGATGTATCGGTGCAGGCTCAGGTACTCGACCTTCTGGCTGAGCTACAAGCTGCCTCCGGCACGTCGCTTCTGTTCATTTCCCACGACCTTGGCGTCGTCCATCATCTGACAGACCGTGTTCTGGTGATGAAGGACGGTCGCATCGTTGAAAGCGGCGCTGTTGAACGCGTCTTTTCCCAACCACAACACAATTACACACGCGCATTGCTGGATGCCGTTCCAACAATAAGCGCCGCTTGATTTACGAGGATAACACAATGACCAGAACACGTACCCGCCGCTTGAAAACCCTGTTTGGTGCCAGCAACGTTGTTTCCGCGGATAATGACCAGGACAAGACCTTTGGGTTCAAACGCGCAATAGAGCTGGCAAAGAAGGCTGAAGCCGAGAAAATCACCGGCCTTTTTACAGCCGACCTTCTGCAACTTGATCCGGTGGGTCTTGCAGGCACCACCGGCACACAGGACCCGGTTATCGCCCTTGCAGCGTTGGCACATGCCACATCGCATATCGGGCTTATTGCGACCGTCTCAACGACATTTCTGCATCCTTACAATCTTGCACGCCAGATCGGAACGCTGGACCATTTGAGCGGTGGCAGAACAGGCTGGAATGCCGTGACCTCTTCGGTCGGCGAAGAGAATTTCGGCGGCGATCTGCCAAGTCCGGAAGAACGCTATGAACGGGCTGCAGAATTTATTGAGATCGTCAACGCCCTCTATGATGCCAATGAACGCGATGCAATCACTCGCAAAGCGTCAGGTAATATCTCTGTCCATCCGAAAAAATTTCACCCTATCAACTATCACGGCAAGCATTTCAGCGTCGAAGGCCCCCTGAATGTGCCACCTCTGCCGCAGGGTCGTCCGGTTCAGTTTCAGGCTGGTCAATCCGATGCCGGTATCACGGTTGGCGCGCGCTATGCTGAAGTCGTCTACACGTCACAGCCAAAGCTTGAAGATGCAGGGGCTTTTGCCACCGAGCTGCGCCGCCGCGCGACACAGTTTGGCCGCGGTAACAATCTGCCATTCATCATGAATTCGCTTCATTCGCTGATTGGCTCTTCTGAAGCGGATGTTGCCCGCCGCCTGAAAGACAAGCACGAGGCAATCGACTATGATCAGGGACGGATCAAGCTTGCTGATATGCTCGGCGGGCATATCGATCTGGGCGATCTGCCGCTTGACAAGCCGCTGCCAGAAAACCTCTTGCCGGAAATCACCAGCATTAACCGTCGCCGGGGCCGTGTCGAAGTGTTTCGCCGTTATGCACGTGAAGGCCTGACCTTGCGTCAGTTGATCATCGAGGCGCAGGAAACCGGCCACTGGTCGATTGCAGGTACGCCAGAACAACTCGCCGATGCGATTGAAGAACGCTTCAATACGGGTGCCGTTGACGTTCTCACGCTGCACGGCATTGGTAATCCCGATCAGGAAGATCTGCTTCTAAATGGTCTGATCCCGGAGCTTCGACGCCGGTCGCTGATTGATGCAGATTACATCGGAGCAGATTTCCGCGCCAATCTGGAACTGCCGCCCTTATCTGTTAGCACACCGTCTCAGGCCCGGAGCGCCTGAAATGGCAAAGCGTGAGGGTTTTCTGCGTTTTGGTTTGTTCGTCTATCCTGTCGGCCACCATATTGCGGCATGGCGACACCCGGATGCTGTCGCAAATGCTGGCATCAATTTCGACTATTACCGCAACGTTGCCTCGCTGGCAGAAGCAGCCAAATTCGATCTGCTGTTTCTCGCCGATGGTGCGGGAACTCGCGGCGACAATCTCGAAATTCTGAGCCGCACCGCGCATAGCTATGTAGCACAGTTCGAGCCCCTTACGCTTTTGTCCGCGCTCTCGGCTGTCACTAGCCATATCGGTTTAGTTGCAACCGCCTCATCGAGCTTCAATGAGCCTTTTCACATCGCACGAAAATTTGCGTCACTTGATCATTTAAGCGGTGGACGTGCGGGCTATAACCTTGTGACTTCCGCGAGCGATTTTGAGGCGCGCAATTTCAATCTCGACCGGCATTATGAACATGCTGACCGTTATGAGCGGGCAGAAGAATTTGCAGATGTCGTCAAGGGTCTATGGGACAGCTGGGAAGAGGACGCCTTCCTCTATGATAAGGAAGAGGCGCGTTTCTTCGACCCCAGCAAGCGGCACGTGCTCAATCACAAGGGAAAGTACTTCTCGGTTCAAGGACCGTTGAATGTACCTCGTTCGCCGCAAGGACATCCTGTGACGGTGCAGGCTGGTTCATCAGCGGCTGGAAAGGAACTGGCGGCGAAAAGTGCGGATGTCGTTTTCACGGCACAGCAGACAGTTGAAGAAGCCGCCACCTTTTATAAGGATGTCAAACAGCGTGCAGCGCACTATGGCCGTGATGCCGACGACATCAAAATCATGCCGGGCATTTTTCCGGTCGTTGGCCGCACCCGGCAGGAGGCCCAGGATAAATTTGACGAATTGCAGAACCTCATTCACCCATCAGTGGGGCTCAATATTCTTTCTTCAGGCTGGTCTGGTCCGGACCTCTCCCAATTTGATCTAGACGGCCCCGTGCCCGAATTACCAGAAAACCAAGGCAGCAAAAGCAGACAGGAGCTCCTGTTTGAACTGGCGCGGCGCGAAAACCTGACCATCCGCGAACTATATCTGAGGGTTGCAGGCGCTCGTGGTCATCTGCAAATCGTGGGCACGGCAACAGACGTGGCCGACGCACTCGAAGAGCGTTTTGAAACCTACGGCGCAGATGGGTTTAATGTCATGCCACCGATCTTTCCAGTCGGTCTTGAAGATTTTGCCGAGCTGGTTCTGCCGGAGCTACGCCGCCGCGGGATTGCCCGCAGAGATTATGATGGCCCGACATTACGGGAAAACCTTGGGCTGAGAGCCGGAACACGTCGCGACAAAAGTAAAAGCCCGAGAATAGTTTCCGGAAACTTCGGCTTGCAGGAGAACTGAGGCCGAAGGCTCCACGACGCAAACCCGACCAAATCGTCGGCGCGGCGTAGGCGTAGCACCATGGTAAGCATAAAGCCCACGGAAGTTTTGATCGAAGCTACCGAATTGCTGGCGCTTCTGAAGGTGGAAACGCGTCATGTTGTCCTCATCGATGTCCGGCTGGGCGACGAGGGGCGAGTTGCCTATCTTGACGCACACGCGCAAAATGCCGTTTTCGCTGATCTTGCGACGGATTTTGCCGGAAAGGCGGGGGGTACTGCAGGAAAGCGGCCCCTGCCCCGGCCCGAAGATCTGACCCGCGATGCGCAACGCTGGGGTATCCGTCACGACAGCCTGGTTGTTCTTTATGATGACAACGCCGGCAGGCAAGCCGCTCGTGGCTGGTGGACGCTGATCTGGGGCGGCGCACAACACGTGCGGCTTCTCAACGGCGGCCTCGGCGCATGGCGCGACGCGGGCGGCAAGGTGACGACAGACGTGCCCCTGCCGCCGCGTGGAAACATCGTTTTGACCGGCGGACAGCTCGGTACACTCGACGCCAACAGTTCGGCCGCCCTTGCCCGCGACGGTATTCTGGTGGATGCGCACGGGAAGGAGGCTTATAGTGGGGCGGATGGCGGCGGCCATATTCCGGGTGCGGTCAACCTGCCGACCGGTGGCAACATCGATCCAGAAACAGGAAAATTCCTGCCGGAGGCCGCCCTTCTCGCCCGCTTCTCGGCAGAGGGACTGCCTGAAAACAAGACCATCGGCGTTTATTGCGGCGGCGGTGTCGCAGCGGCGCATGAAATTGCTGCCCTTACCCTCGCCGGCTACGACACATTACTGTTTCCAGGTTCCTGGTCGGCGTGGAGCGCCGATCCGACACGCCCGGTCGCAACCGGTCCCGAACGCGCTTGAACACGGATGAGAGAGGTAGAATAGTGGCGTCCACGGATAATCCTTACCTGCGCGCGAAGTGTGAAAGCTCCGCGCGGCTATGTCCTGCGGAAGGTCATTCTGCCCTGGCTCGTGCCATGGGTACCTGTCCCAACTTCGCGAAGAAGCTCGAAAAGCGCTCATGTTCAAATCTGGCAACGGCCCTTTTACCACAAAGGGCCACTCGTACTGTTTGGTCCCAGCATGTGATGGTGTAGAATTGTCACCGGCACAGCGGAGGGAGCTATGGGCCAAATTCTACGGCGGCCCCAAGACCACGCACGCCATTCGAGCTACAGCGATCGAAAGCTCCGGCCGCGCAGCTCGCCGCGCGGTTCTAGGTCAACGAGAAAACAGTCCTGAAGTGGCGCAAGAGGCGTTCTGTCGAAGATATGCCAATGGGTCCGAAAGAGCGCCGCAGCATATCTCGTCCGCCGAAAGGCGACTGGGAAAAGCCCAGGAAGTTCAAAGACTACGAGATTGGCTACTTCCACATTGACATTGCCGAGCTCCGCCATGAAGGCGGCAAAGGCTTTCTCTTTGTTGCGGTTGATCGGACCAGCAAGCTGGTGTTCGCCCGGATATATCGCAAGGCCACAAAATTGGCGGCAGCCGGGTTCCTGAAGTCATTGATTAGAACCGTCCCGTCCCTTACAGGATCCAAACAATCCTGACGGATAATGGCGTGCAATTTATTCAGCAGGAGCAAGCTACAAGCCTCACTTTCCCGCACATCTTTGGGCGGGTAGCTCTTGAAAACGGCATTGAGCACCGGCTGACAAAACCTTATCATCCGTGGACCAATGGTCAGGCCGAGCGGATGGTGCGGACGATCAAGGAAAGTGAAGCGGAACAGGAATTGATCCGGCGAACAATTCCCCGCTGAACGTCAAATCCTTTCACTGCAGCTCGATCAACGAAATGCGCCGGCATGTGCGGGATTGGCTGACTGCATACAACTTTGCCAAACAACTCAAAGCCTTGAAGTTCAAGACACCCTATGAAGCGGTTCACGAACTCTGGAAATCAAAGCCAGAGGCCTTTATCGTCAAACCGCACCATCACATGCTGGGACCAAACAGCTAGACGGTGGCTTGATCTGGTCGTTACCGGAACTGCTCCCAGTCTTTAGACCAAGCACAACGCCTGCTATGAAGCCAAGAAGTTGTTTATTGTCTTTCTCATCACTCCATAATTGAAAATACTCGACGGCTTTGCGTTGGGTGCAACTATCACCAGCGCCGCACTCATCCCTTGCGTCATTTCGCGCCTGAGTACGCGCCATCGCAATTTCATTGACCGCAGAGTTGAACTCATGCGACTGCAGCGCAAACAGCGCTGTGTAATATGATTCGTTTCTATTATTGAAAGGGTTCAAGATCAGATTAGCGACTTCTTTCGCCTTCACGAATTCGTCATAGTGCTTCTTACGACACTCCTCAGTCTCGCAGGCTGCGATTTCGTCATTTCGATTTGCCGAAATCTCGAAAATGCCCTGAGAAGACTCGATACTGGCAATTCGAATTCTCGCCGCATTGCCTCATTTCGTCGTTGTAAGCGAGGATTTCTTCACGTTTGAGATAATTGTTCTGATATGAATTGCCCACATACGCTGCGCCTGTTCCTCCGGTGACTCCACCCAAACCTTGTAGGATGGACCCTGTGATAGAGTTGGTCATGAAGTCGGTGAGCAAACGACTTCAATAAAATGCTGATGCCATGGCTAAATCGCCACGCCCTATTTCTCCTGCCGTCCCTCGCCGGGAAGCAGGCACCTCAATCAAAATAATAGGAGCGGATTGCAAAATAGATCCGGGGAAGTCAACCGCAAATAGCAGAATTGAAAGCCTTATTAGACTTAAGTTACATGAAAGCCACTGGGCGCAAGCAGGAGGCCTTTGAATAAATCAGGCCCGCGTGTCAATATGGAACATCATAGACAGTCGCAAATGCCAATTCTCGAATCGATCAGTGAACGCCGATTTCGGTTTCCGGACGCAGCGCCTGCACGCGAAGCATATATTGCTCCGGCAATAGCGCGCCTGCTGAGTTCCTCGCCATAGCTTTCCGTCAGCTTCGTCTGTTCGGCCAGCTCTTCCGGCTCGGCCATGCGCGACATCATCAGAAAGCCGATTGGGTTCATACCCAACTCACGCGTAACCTTGATATGCTGGCGTGATAGCCATGATAGCAAGATGAATCGTTTTTTCCGCTTGATACGCAGTGAATTCACATTCGGGCCTCCACCCGGACCACCAACACCAGGTAGCTCACTTTGCCATTCATTAGGCTGTCTCGACGTATTTCATCTTCCATACTAGTCCACCATCTGGTAATCAGAGCTTATTATATGGAGGCAAAACGTGCGACAGACTTGGAGATGGTTTGGTCCAAAGGATTTGACATCAATTGACGATATGCGACAGGCAGGCGTGGAGGGGGTTGTTTCAGCCCTGCATCACGTGCCGACCGGCGAGGTTTGGACTACGGATGAGATTGCGCTGCGGCAGGCTCAAATCGCTCGCATGAATGACGGCGCATCTTCCCAACTCGCTTGGGAAGTAGTCGAAAGCCTTCCAGTATCCGAAGACATCAAACGGCAAACCGGCGACTGGAAGACACATATCACCAACTGGAAAACCAGCATGACCAATCTAAGCCGCGCTGGCATAGAGGTGATCTGCTATAATTTCATGCCAGTGCTGGACTGGACGCGCACGGACCTTGCCTTTCGTTTGGATAGCGGCGCGACATGTATGCGCTTCGATCTTATCGATTTTGCCGCTTTCGACATTCACATATTGCAACGCAAAGGCGCTGCCGAGAGCTTCCCCGCCGATGTGGTGCTTGCTGCGAAAGAACGCTTTGCAACGATGAGCGACGCACGGCGGGAGGAACTTGGCGCCAATACCGTTTACGGTCTGCCGGGAGCGGCTGAAAACTTCACTCTTGCCGATGTACGGGACCATCTGGCCAAATATGACAATATCAGCCCGGACAGGCTGCGCGGTCATCTCATTGATTTTCTTTCGGAAGTGTCTCCGCTTGCGGAGGAACTTGGCATGCGTCTGTGCTGCCACCCGGACGACCCGCCTTTCCCACTGTTGGGCCTGCCGCGCATCATGTCCACAGAGGAGGACTACCGTCAGATCATGGAGGCCGTCGATATTCCAGCCAACGGCATCACGCTTTGCACCGGCTCGCTTGGCACACGGCGCGACAACGACCTGCCCGGAATGATGCAGCGTCTTGGCGGTCGCGTCCATTTCCTGCATCTTCGCAATGTCACCATTGAAGATGGGGGCCAGTACGGCTCTTTCCATGAGGCAGGCCATCTGGAAGGCGGCACGGATATGGTCGCTATGGTCGCTGCCATTCTGGCCGAAGAACGCCGCCGCAAGGCAGCAGGTCGCAAAGACTGGCAAATACCGTTCCGCCCCGACCATGGGCAGGATATTCTGGACGATCTTGGACGACGCGGGCAGCCGGGCTATCCGTCCATCGGTCGCCTGAAAGGTTTGGCGGAACTGCGGGGAATCATGACCGCGCTAGAGCATCCGCTGACGACGGGGAACGCGTGATGAGACTGTCGGGCAAAAGCACTCCAACGGATGGGGCCACGTGGCCTGCTTATGATCCACAGGCTCTTGGTGCAGGTATCTTGCATCTCGGCCTGGGCGCTTTTGCCCGTGCGCATCTGGCCGCTTACACTGACGCTGCCCTGACGCAAGTACCGTCTGACTGGCGGATCGTCGGCGTCTCGTTGCGTGGAACCGACGTGGCCGAAGCGCTTAATCCGCAGGATGGCTATTACACACTGATCGTGCGTGGTGAGGAAAGCCGCGTCATCGGTTCCGTGAGACAGGTGCTTGCCGGGCCGACCGCCAGCACTGAAGCGCTGACTTTCATGGCAGAGTCTAAGTGCCGGATTGTCAGTATCACAGTGACGGAAAAAGGTTATGGTCTATTACGCAACGGTGGTTGCGATCCAGCGCATCCAGCAGTCAAGGCCGACCTCGCAACACCTGACCACCCCAGAGGCGTGCTTGGCCTCATCACATTGGGTCTGAAACGACGCTTCGAATTGGACCGGCCGCCATTTACCGTCTTAAGCTGCGATAACTTGCCGGATAATGGCGCGTTGTTGCGCTCCGCGATCATTGATTTTGCGACGCGCGCGCATGGCCCTGAACTGGCGAACCGCATCGCGGAAAAGGTTGCTTTCCCGGCAACGATGGTGGATCGCATCACGCCGCAATCAACCGACCGGACCCACGCCGACGCCGCACGAGCCATCGGTTACGAAGACGAGGCTGCAATTGAGACGGAAGCCTTTTCGCAATGGGTGATCGAGGATCATTTTCCTGCTGGACGTCCGGCATGGGAGGCGATGGGCGCGACCTTTACGCAAGACGTCCGCCCTTTTGAAAAAATGAAACTGCGCATGCTCAATGGCAGTCATTCAATGCTGGCCTATGCCGGGTTTCTTTCGAGCAAGACCTATGTGCGCGATGTAATGGCGGACGCGGCGCTGAGCAGGCTGGTGCAGCGCCATTTGCTCGCGGCGGCACAGACCCTGCCCGCAATGGACACCGATCTGGACGCTTATGCCCAGGCACTGGCCATTCGCTTTGCCAATCCGGCCATCGCGCACGAAACGCGCCAGATCGCCATAGACGGCACAGAAAAAATGCCGCAGCGCATCTTTGCGCCAGCCGTCGAACTGATTGAACGAGGCGGTGACACCACGCCTTTCGCTTTCGCCACAGCGGCATGGATGCGTTACGGTTTGGGCCATCATGAGAACGGCCAGCGATATCCTTTGAATGATCCACGTGGTGAAGAAATCACCACAGCACTGGCCAATACAAAGTCCGCATCGGATATATTTGCCGCTTATGCCGCGTTGCAGGGTCTTCTGCCGCCCGCATTGAAAAAAGCGCCATTTGCCGACGAGGTAGTTTCACGTCTCAATCGAATGCTTGCCGATGGCGTAGTCGCCGCTATCCAACATGAAGCAGCGACCTGTTGACCAGGCCGTTCAAAGGTCGTTGACGATGAGATCGGAATAACGTTGCGCCAGGTGTTCGGTAACTTTCAAAACTTCCGAAAGATGAACATGCACGGCGGCTTCCGCAGCAACCGGATCGCGGTGTTTGACGGCTGATAGCATGGCTTTGTGTTGCTCGATGAGCGATTCCACGGGGGTCACATTGGGCAGGCTCAGAAAGCGCAAGCGATCAAACTGCGCTTTTTCCCGCTCCAGCAGGCTCCATATGTCGCCCATCCGAATGCCATTGGCGACAGTGCGGTGAAAGGCATCGTCGGCGATGGTAAAATCCTCAGGAGAACCCTTCGAACCTTCCTGCATCGCGATAATCGCGTCAAGTTCGGCCATGATGGGCGCAGCAAGCCCTTCCTCTGCTGCGCGTTTGAAAACCGCAACTTCCACCGCATTGCGCACGAAACGCGCGCGCTGCACGGCGGCCAGTGAAATAGGCATGATGAAGGTGCCGCGTTGCGGCCAGACTTCCACAAGTCCCTGATCGACCAAGCGCAACAGGGCCTCGCGGACCGGTGTGCGGCTCGTACCGAAATGTCGGGCGAGTTCGTTTTCCGAAACCCGTTTGCCCGGCATGAGGCGCAGTGTGATGATATCGTTGCGAATGGCGTCGAGAATGCTCCCCACCGTGGGGGGAGCACCCGCGCCGGGCACCGGCTTTTCAGGATTATGCGTCGATCCGGGAAGCACCGCCATACGTCAGCCTTCCCAGCCGAGATGGCTCAGAAAATCCTTCGTGCGCGCAGTTTTCGGATTTTCAAAAATCTGCTCCGGTGGCCCCTGTTCTATGATCTGGCCATCGGCAAAGACCACGACCTGATCGGCAACACGCCGGGCGAAGGTCATTTCATGGGTCACGACAATCATAGTCATTCCGTCATCCGCCAGCCGTTTCATGACATTGAGCACCTCACCGATCGTCTCCGGGTCGAGCGCCGATGTCGGTTCGTCAAAGAGCATGACTTCCGGTTCCATTGCAAGGGCTCTGGCGATGGCGACACGCTGCTGCTGCCCACCAGACAGATTGGACGGGAAATTTTCCGCCTTGTCTGAAAGCCCCACCTTGGCGAGCAAAGCCAGTGCGCGTTCCTTTGCTTTTACTTCCGACAAGCCCAGAACGGTGGTCGGCCCCATCATGATGTTGCCGAGCGCATTCTTATGCGGAAAAAGCTCAAAGTTCTGAAATACCATCCCCATACGCTGACGCATGGCGCGAACCTGTTTGGGGTCCTGCGTAAGCCCGATGCCATCAATCCTGATCTCGCCGCCATTGATGGCTTCCAGACCATTGGTGCAGCGCAATAGCGTGGATTTACCAGAGCCGGACGGGCCGATGAGACACACCACCTGGCCGCGATGCACTTTCAGGCTGACATCCTTGAGAGCTTCAAATGTGCCATAGGATTTGCGGACATTGCGATATTCAATGACAACGTCGCCAGTCTTTACGGGTGCTATGGTGGAAGATGTCATTCGGTAACCCCGTATTTGCGGTGAATCCAGTCAACAATTTTGGCCTGCGGATAGCCCAGTAGCCAGTAAATCGCGGCCATTGCGGTCAGAAGTTCGATCACGCGGAAAGTCTGCGAGCGGATTTGCAGCGCTGTATGCGCCAGATCACCGACGGCTATCACCGATACCAGCGACGTGTCCTTGAACAGCGTGACCCATGTGGTTGCCAGCACCGGCAAAACGCGGCGCGAAGCTTGCGGTAGTACGATCTTGCGGAAAGCCGTCCATTCGCTCATTCCCAGAGCCAGGCCTGCCTCGGTCTGCCCCCTACGGATTGAACGGATACCAGAGCGGAATGTTTCCGAATTATAGGCGGCATTGTTGGCGACCAGCGCGACAAGTCCGGTCAGGAATGGCGAAAGTGCAAGACCGCTCATCATGGGCAGCACATAAAACGCCCAATAGACGACCAGAATGATTGGCAGATTGCGCAGCAGTTCCACATAGCAAGTCGCAATCAGCGCGACGATTTTGAAGCGCGATTCACGCATGACCGCGATCAGAATCCCCAAAGGCGTTGCGAGCAGCATCGTCAGCACGGTCAGCGCGATGGTGATCAAGGCGCCATGACCCAATGCGGGCAGGCTTGTCCATATGATAGACCAGTCGAAACTCATGAGCGCCCCAGGAAGGAAATGCGGCGATAGAGCATGTCGACGCCTCGGGTGAGCGGGAAGATGATGATGAAGTAGAGGATCATGACAGTGGTATAGGCCTCGACAGGCGCGTATTTCTGACCGGCAATGGCTTCGGCGCGGCGCATGAGTTCCGGCACGGCGATCACGGTGGCTATAGCCGTATCCTTGACCGCAAGCGACAGCAGCGATCCAAATGATGGCAGCATGCGCACGAAAGCCTGCGGCAGCACGATCTTGCGCAGGACCTGCGCCTGCGACATGCCGAGCGCAAGACCGGCGCGAACCTGACCGGGGCGCACGGACTGGATGCCAGCGCGCATCACTTCGGCAACATACGCGGCCAGATGCAGCGACAGCGAGAACAGCGCCGACCAGAATGGCGGCAGATTGATTCCAGTAGTGATCGGCAAGGCGAAATAAACCCAGACGAGAACCACCAGAACCGGAATGGCGCGCATGGTATCGATATAGAAGATCGTGATGCGGCTCAGCCATTTCGGTCCATAAAGGCGGGCGACGGTGAGCAGAAGCCCTAGAAAGAAGCTCAACACGCTCACACTGGCGGCCAGCAAAAGCGTCACCACCAAGCCGCTGAGCAGAAACTGCCAGCTATCAAAAATAGCGCTGAAATTGAATTCCATGTGTCAATATCCAGAGATCCGGGACCCTGAAAGTTCTGCCTGAACAGAACATGATTTGCGCGCACCAAATCCCGACGCGCGCAAAGTCCATGTGGCTTACATTTTGGAGACTTCTGCTTCTTCTTCCTTGAGAAGTTCTGGGAGCATAGGCTCGGCCACGGCTTTCAGCCATGCGAGATATTCTGGCTGGTTCTTATCTATAGCCAGACCGATTTCATTGACGGCCTCGGTGCTGTCCTGACAGTTATTTTCACGCGGCAGCGCTTCAAGGCCCTTCACATTGCGGCTGAGAGCCACGAAGGGAATGCGATTGATCGGCGCCGCGTCCGCACGGCCCGCCATGATTTCTTCCATTGGGGCTGCTGTTCCAGCGCTCGTCACGCCGCGAAGTGTAGCCTTGGGGAAACGTTCCTTGACCCAGTTTTCCTCGCCGCCACCCGTGAAATAGGCAATGGTCACTTCCGGCTTGTCGAAGTCATCAACCGACTTGGCGCCCGAAACCTTGGGGTTGGACGCTTTGCCGAACACGCACAGAGCCGTGCGCGAATAAGTGACGAAATCAACGACTTCTTGCCGTTGTTTCGTCATGGAGAGTGGCGAAATCGTCATGTCCACCTGATTGGCAGCCAGAACCGGCACCTTGGTTTCGTGCGAAACGAGACCCGGAACCAGTTTGACACCAAGCTTCTCGGCATAGGTCTGCGCAAGTGTCCAGGCCGGTCCGCGCCATGGCTGGCCGGAACCGGTGGTGTCTTCCACAAGCCACGGGGGATTGGCGAGAACGCCAGCTCGCAATTCACCCGACTTCTTGATCGCGTCGATACGCGCACTCTTACCGGGTGCTGGAACTTCCTGCGCCTGCGCCATGCCAGCCAGAGGCACTATATTCATAGCTGTGGCGGCTACCACCGCCCATAACAACTTTTTCATTGAAATCACTCCTCCCATACGATGGCCAGCACTCCTTCTGGCTTGATATATTCTAGTATACAAGTTGAAGCGCACTGGCAAGGACTACGTGAAAAGATTGAGGTGACCCGGCTGCGCCGCGATCTGTAGCATTGCGGTTGCCCCAATCGTTGCTTCGACGGCGATCACAGCCATGCTTGCCATGATCGCAGCAGCAAGCCCGCGACGAGAACGTTTTTCTTTCATGGATTGCCTTCAGCCCGGAACGGCCGCCGTTGAGTGGAAGCTTCCTCCTAACGCCCCTACCGGCTGGCCGAGAGCAACGGCGCCACCATTCGGATTGACCTTATCTTCCGGAAACTCCAATTCCACGCTGACCGCACAGGCCTGCACCGCAAACGCTTCGTTGGATTCGATCACATTCCATATCGGTTACGGTCAGACTGGCCCGCTGTAAAGCCTGTCGGCTGGCAGGAACGGGGCCATACCCATTACCTCGGGTGCGATGCCACCAAGTCCGGTTGCGATAATGCAGCCTAATGCCTTGACGCCATGGGCCTTAGCGACCCCTCCTCCATAAGAACCAGAGCTGCCGCGCCATCGTTGAGACCCGATGCATTGCCGCCGTTACGGTGCCGTTCTTGCTAAAAGCAGGGCGCAGCTTGGCCATATCCTCCAGAGAGACATTCCTGCGCACATGTTCATTCGTATCAAACAGTTTTTCTGTCCGACCTTGCTTGACGGTAATTGGCAGTATCTAGCCGCTAAATCGGCCATCTGCGATTGTAGCTGCCGCACGACGGTGCGGTTCAACCGCGAAAGCATCCTGCTTTGCCCGATCTATGCCAGACCGCTGGCAATATTCTCGGCGGCCATGCCCATGTGACCGTGACCGAAGGGATCGGTCAGAGCGCCCACCATCATATCAATCGCGGTCACATCGCCCATCTTCTGACGGTTGCGCGCCTGTGTCAGTAAACGGCCGGAGCGGCTCATGCTTTCCGCACCGCCAGCAAACACGATATCGGCTTTGCCAAGCTCAATTTGCTCAGCAACGGAAACGACCGCCTGAAGGCCTGAACCGCACAAGCGGTTCAAAGTCAACGCAGGCGACGTGTGAGGAACCCCGACACGAACCGCAACGACGCGCGAAATATACATATCTTCCGGTCCGGTGTGAATGACATTGCCGAAGACTGTCTGCTCAACCTGATCGGGCTCGATGCCAGCACGCATGATCGCCCCGCGCGCCACCGCGGCTCCCAGTTCACACGGAGGAATACCTGTGAGAGAACCACCAAAATCTCCGATTGGTGTGCGAACCCCGGAGGCAATAACCACTGAACGTTTCATGTTGATCTTCCTCAAACCTTGTCAGCCATTTCAGGCAAAGCCTGGAATAAATCAGCCACCAGCCCATAATCGGCGACTTGGAAAATCGGCGCTTCCTCGTCCTTGTTGATGGCGACGATGACGCGTGAGTCCTTCATGCCCGCCAGATGCTGGATCGCGCCGGAGATACCGACCGCGATGTAAAGATCCGGTGCAACCACCTTGCCCGTCTGGCCAACCTGCCAGTCGTTCGGCGCATAGCCGGCATCGACTGCTGCACGGCTGGCGCCGACTGCGGCACCCAGCTTGTCGGCAACCGGCAAGATCACTTCCTGGAACTTTTCAGCAGAACCAAGCGCACGACCACCCGAGATGATGATCTTCGCCGAGGTCAGTTCCGGACGATCCGATTCCGACAGCGCATTGCCGACGAAGCTCGACAGCGCCGGATCGGCAGCCGCATTGACGCTTTCAACCGCAGCCGAACTGCCTTCGCCCGTTGCCGAGAAGGAAGCCGTGCGCACGGTGATGACCTTCTTCGCGTCGGTCGACTGCACTGTCTGGATCGCATTGCCCGCATAGATCGGACGCTTGAATGTATCAGCCGACACGACTTCCATGATTTCGGAAAGCTGCATCACATCGAGAAGGGCTGCCACGCGCGGCAGGATGTTCTTGGCCGAAGTCGTCGCAGGGGCAATGATCGTGTCGTAATTGGCAGCCAGTTCCACGATGAGCGCTGCCGTCGGCTCAGCCAGACGGTTTTCCAGCGCATCGCTTTCAGCAAGCAGAACCTTGCGCACGCCATTGAGCTTGGCTGCCGCATCAGCTGTAGGTTTTGCACCCTTGCCAGCAACCAGCACATCCACGTCGCCGCCAATCTGGGCGGCAGCCGTCAGCGCCTTGGCCGTCTGGTCGGAAAGGGTTGCATTGTCGTGTTCGGCAATAAGAAGAATAGCCATTTGTCTCGTCCCTTCCGATTTCTTAGATGATGCCGTCGGCTTTCAGCTTCTCAACCAGCTCTGCGACAGAGCCGACCTTGACGCCAGCCTTGCGGCCGCCCGGCTCTTCCGTCTTCAGAACCTTCAGACGCGGCGCGATATCGGCGCCGAAATCGGCAGGCGACTTCTCGTCAAGCGGCTTCTTCTTGGCCTTCATGATGTTGGGCAGCGACGCATAGCGCGGCTGGTTCAAGCGAAGATCGACCGTGACGATCGCCGGAAGCTTCACATCGATGGTCTGGAGACCGCCATCCACTTCACGCGTTACCTTGGCCGAACCATCGCCCAGCTCCACCTTCGAGGCAAAGGTTGCCTGGCTCCAGCTCAAGAGCGCCGACAGCATCTGGCCGGTCTGGTTGGAATCGTCGTCGATGGCCTGCTTGCCGAGGAAGACCAAGTCCGGCTTTTCCGCTTCGACCACGCCCTTCAAGACCTTGGCAACGCCAAGCGGCTCGACCGTCTCGTCGGTCTTGACCAGGATCGCGCGATCCGCACCCATGGCAAGTGCCGTGCGCAGCGTTTCCTGCGCCTGTGCCGGGCCAACCGAAACCGCGACGATCTCCGTCACCTTGCCCGCTTCCTTCAGACGGATCGCCTCTTCAACCGCGATCTCGTCAAAAGGGTTCATCGACATCTTCACGTTCGAAAGCTCAACCCCCGAACCGTCTCCCTTTACACGGATCTTCACGTTGTAATCGACAACCCGTTTCACTGCGACAACTGCCTTCATGGGGCAAACCTTTCCTTGCGGCGAACCGGTCTTCCTCCCCTTTTGACGGGATGGTTCGCACAAATTGCTTGACGGAGCGATCAGAGGCGTGCGCGCCGCGCTTCCGGATCGTATGGGGATTCTTCGATCACGCGGGCCTTGCGCATTTCACCCAGAACCGGGATTTCCAGTTCCGTGCCCCGTATGCCAAGTTCAACCGGCAACAGCGCCAGCGCGATATCGTGTCCGAACGTGTAGGAATAACTGCCCGAGGTGACGCGACCCACCAGCTTGCCATGGTGGTACACACCCTCGCAGGTCAGCGTGCTGGCGCCATCGGTTTCAACCGCCAGCGTGACGGAGCGGCGCTTGATGCCGCGTTCCTTTTCCTCGACCAGCGCCTGCCTGCCGATGAAATCGCCCTTGTCGAGACGGATGAACCGTTCGAGGCCGCTTTCCCAGGCGCTCAACTCGGTATTCATGTCGCGGTACATGGCGCGATAGGACTTGTCGAGCCGCAGCGATTCCAGCGCGTGCAAGCCGACGAGGCGCAAGGCGTGCTCCTTGCCGGATGCGAGCAAGGCCTCCAGCAAATGCCGCTGGTAGGCAAGGGGGTGGTAAAGCTCCCAGCCTAGTTCGCCTTCATAATTGACGCGCAGTAGACGCACATCACTGGCGAGGCCGACCGTTCCCGACTTGATGCCGAACCACGGGAATGCCTCGTTTGAGAGATCGATTTCGGTAAGCGGCTGCAATACCTCGCGCGCCTTCGGCCCGACGATGGTGAAGCAACCCCGATCATTGGTCACATTGCGCAGGGTAACGCTGCCGTCCTTCGGTAGCAGCTTCGACAGATCATCAAAATTCCAGCGTTCGGCTCGCGGAGTTGAAATCATGTAGAAAGAGCCGTCATCGAGACGCGCCACCACATATTCCGCCTGCACACCGCCCTTCGGGGTCAAATGATGAGAAAGGTTGACGCGTCCGGCCTTCGGCAAGCGATTGGCGAGAATGCCATCAAGCCAGGCTTCGGCGCCGGTACCGCTAACCTCGAATTTGGTCATCGGCGTCATTTCGACCAAGCCGACGGCATTGCGTACGGCTTCGACTTCCTCCTCTACATACTTGCCCTTTTCGGTCCAGCGCCAGCTATACTGATCCCTGGCTTCCACACCCTCAGGCGCGAACCAGTTCGGCATTTCCCAACCGTTGAGGCAGCCCCAGACAGCCCCCAGTTCCGTCAGGCGATCGTATGACGGTGCGGTTTTCTGTGGCCGGGCGGCAGGCATATCCTGCCCCGGATAATGCTGCTCGGCATGGGTGCCCCATGCTTCGCGCACTTTTTCGCGGGTCCAGTTCTTGTTGGCGTAGTCGCCAAAACGACGCGGATCGAGATCAGATGTGTCGATGCTGTTGCCGCCTTCAACGATACGCTCGGAAAGATAATAGCCGATCGCGCCGCCCCACAGGATGCCGCCGGGCACCCCTTCTGCAATCCAGACATTGTCCAGCCCCCAGGCCGGACCGACAAGCGGCAGTTCATCAGCCGTCATCTGGAACGGTCCGCGCACATTGGCCTTGATGCCAACGCGGCCGAGAGCGGGAACCAGCTCGATGGCCTGCTCCCAGTTCCATGAAACCGAATCGAAATCCTCTTCCAGAAGATCCGCTCCAAACCATTCGGGGACGCCGTTTTCGGCAAAGAGCTCCAAATGTTCGGTCCTCTCGTAGGGGCCGAACATCAGGCCGTCGCCCTCCTCACGCAGATAGCCCTCAAAGCCCTCATCGCGCAAGATCGGCATTTCCGGCAAGCCCTGACGCTTGCGCTCGATCACTTCCGGCACGGCATCAGTGATCCAGTATTGGTGAATGATTGGAATTGCCGGAATGTCGAGCCCCAGCATGGCTCCGGTCTGGCGGGCATAATTTCCTGTCGCCGAGATGATATGCTCGCAGATGATATCGCCCTGATTGGTCTTCACCTTCCACTCACCGCTTGGCAAGCGCTCGAAACCTTTGACCTCGGTGTTGAGATAGATCTTGGCGCCATTGTCGCGCGCACCTTTGGCGAGCGCCATGGTGACATCGGCAGGCGCAATATGGCCATCATCGGGGTGATAGAGCGCGCCCAACATATCATGGTTGTTTTCAAGCAGCGGCCACAGTTCACGGGCGCGTGCCGCGGAAACCAGTTCGGCGCGCACGCCCTGCACTTCGGCGACACTCATATAGCTCTTGTATTCGTCAAGGCGGTCGCGCGTGTTGGCAATACGCAGCTGGCCGCATTTGTGCCAGCCGACATGCTGACCAGTTTCGGCTTCGAGCCCTTCGTAAATCTCAATGGACTTGTTGATCATACGGCCGATATTGATATTGCGCGCGTAAGAAGGGATCAGCCCCGCCGCATGCCACGTGGAACCGGCGGTAAGCTGCGTGCGCTCCAAAAGTACGACGTCCGACCAACCTCTCTTGGCCAGCCCGTAAAGAATGGAGGCGCCGACACAACCTCCCCCGATGACAACCGCGCGCGCATGAGTCTGCATTCCAAGTTCCCTTCCAGTATATTTTGGAGATTGCCGGAGCGCCGCTACGGGCCACGGTACGGACTCCTTTGTGCGTTACATTACAGAGGGTTCTGCGCCATGTGAGCTTGATAAAAAATCTGCGAAGATATAACTTCAGATTATGCATAGGCTCCGCTCGCTCATCCCCTCGGCCAATTACCTCTTCGCGTTTGAGGCTGCAGCTCGACGGCTGAGCTTTACGGCGGCGGCGGAAGAGCTGAATGTCAGCCAGCCAGCGGTGAGCAAGACGATCAAGCTTCTCGAGGAAGCTACCGGACTGAAGCTTTTCCGCCGTGAAAGGAGCCGCCTTGAACTGACGGCGGAAGGACAGAGGCTTTATCGCGAAACGCAGGAAGCATTCGACCATCTGCACATGGTCATCTCGTCAATGCGCAAGAAGCACTCGCGCGATATTATCCGCGTGTCGTTCTCGGCATCTTTCGTGCAGCTATGGCTTCTGCCGCGTCTCAAAGGGTTCAAGGAGAAACATCCGGACGTGGCGCTGCGCATCGAAGAAAGCAGCCGTGACGATCAGGACCTGCTGGAAGAGGATATCGACGTTTCAGCGCGTCTGGGAAAAGGCAAATGGCCGGGTATCCTCGCCTGGCCGTTCGTGACGGAAGAAGTCTGGCCGGTATGCAGCCCGGCCTATCTCAAAGAGCGCGGAGCGATCAGGGAAGCAAGCGACCTTCTGGACCACACTCTGCTACATTTCGAGGAGCGCCATCGCTCGCGGCTTGGCTGGCGCGAATGGCTTGAGCGTTCCGGTGTGCCGAACCCGCGTATCGAACAGGATTTCGTCTTCACCGACGCACTCAGTTCCATCGAGGCGGCTGTGCAGGGGCAAGGCGTGGCGCTTGGCTGGAAACACCTCGTTCATGATCATGTCGTGGCGGGCCGGCTGGTTCCGGCCACGCATATTTGCCATCGTTCCGGCGACACGATCCATCTGGTGATGCCTGCACAGCGTCCGCCGAAGCGAGGTGCGGAACTGTTCCGCGACTGGCTTCTCGAACAGGGCGCCGACGCGGAACTGAAGCTGTAGGCCCATTTGCTTATTACGCGAACACCACGGTCTTGTGACCGTTGAGCATGACGCGGTGCTCCAGATGCATCTTCACCGCTCGCGCAAGAACCCGGCTTTCGATATCTCGCCCCGTGGCGACGAAATCTTCCACACTCATGGAATGAGTGACCCGTTCGGTTTCCTGTTCGATGATTGGGCCCTCGTCCAGGTCCGGCGTCACATAATGCGCCGTCGCTCCGATCAGTTTCACGCCCCGCTCGAATGCTTGGTGATAGGGTTTTGCGCCCTTGAAGGACGGGAGAAAGGAATGGTGAATATTGATGATCTTGCCGAACAGCCGGTTTGAGAGATTGTCCGACAGCACCTGCATGTAGCGTGCGAGAACCACCAGATCGGCCTGTGTCTCGCGCACGAGATCGATAAGGCGCGCTTCCTGTTCCGCCTTGTTTTCCTTCTTCACACTCCAGCAATGATAGGGGATTCCAGCGCTTTCGGCCGTTGCTCGGCTATCCTCATGGTTGGAAACAATGGCTACGACCTCGGCGTTCAGCCAGCCAACGCGGATCTGATACAGAAGATGCAGCATGGCGTGGTCGAATTTGGAAACCATGAGCACGATCCGGGGTTTTCGGCTGGCATCGGACACCGTGAATTTCATGGCAAACCGTTCGCCTGCCGGTTTCAGCGCATGCGCGACGGCCTCGTGTGACATGCCGACTGGCGCGCTGAAAGCGATGCGCATGAAAAAGCGATTGGTCACCCTGTCACGAAACTGATTGCTCTCAACGATATTGCCGCCGATTGCAGCGAGTTCTGTGGTAATCGCTGCAACAATACCGGGCTTATCATCACAATCGAGCGTCAAGACAAACAGCGTCGGGTCGATGCTGACCGCGGGGCGCACCCTGGCGGGCATGTCGTTCATAGTCTTTCCTCGGGAGGTTTCAGGTTTTTAGGGGCTTGCCGAAAGCGTAATCTTCCACTTTCGGCACAAAGCGGGGGCGTGCATATCCGGCGGGCTTTTCACCCACCGACACGCCGGTATTGAGAATGCCAGCCTGATAATCCGCCGCAAATAATGAGTAGGGATATGTCGGAGGGATGACACTCGCTGCATCCAGCTTGGCACGCAGTTCGTCAGGGATCGAGAAAGCCAGCGCGCCGAGATTGTCTCCGAGTTGTGACAGCTTGCTCGCGCCTATGATCGCTGCCCCGATACCCGGTTGCGACACCGCCCAATTCAACGCCACCTGCGCCATGGATTTGCCAAGCACTTCGGAAACTTCCGCAAGTATGGCGACAATCCTCATATTGCGTTCGGTGAACAGCCCCAGCCCGCCCGCATCGTCGCGACTAAGACGCCCTTCACCACCGGCCCGGTATTTGCCTGTCAGAAGCCCCATGGCGAGCGGGCTCCAAGCGGTAATACCCAGTCCCAGGTTCTGTCCCAGCGGGACAAATTCCTGCTCTATGCTGCGCTCGACCAGCGAATAGGGCAGTTGCAAACTGATCGGCTGCGAAAGCGCGTGGGCTTCTGCCCAGGTCTGCGCACGGGCAGCATACCAGGATGGTACATCCGAGAGGCCGCAATAGCGGATTTTTCCCGCGCGGATCAGATCGTCGAAGCCGCGCATCACCTCTTCCACAGGCGTCATGCCATCCCAGGTATGCACCATATAAAGATCGATATAGTCAGTCTTCAGCCGTTTCAGCGACTGATCAACCGCACGGAACATATTCTTGCGGCCATTGCCACCGGTATTGGGATTGCCAGGCTGAAGATTGTTGGAATATTTGGTCGCGATCACCACCCGATCACGGGCGCCGGCTTCCTCGACAAACCTGCCGACCAGCGTCTCGCTCAAGCCCGCACCGTAGGAATCCGCAGTGTCGATGAAATTGCCGCCCGCTTCGAGATAGCGATCAAAGATGGCCCGCGCATTCTCTTCATCCGTACCCCAAGCCCCCCCAATCCCTCTGATCCCCGCATTTCCGAATGTCATCGTCCCGAGCGCCAGACGGCTGACACGCAGACCGGAGCGGCCAAGGAGGAAATAATGATCGAGCGACATAGGGAACCTCCTGACTGTCAGGTCACATAAAGCCTTGATAAGCGCGACAGGCGACGGTCTGTTGGACGTAGTTGATCATTGAAATGAAATCGAACACGGGACGCCCGGTCACCTTCTGCACGGCATGAGCATAAGGGGGAAGATCGCTGCATTCGAGCAGGATGGAGCGAACCTCTGAATTGTCCCGCACGAGCTTCATCGCCACTTCGCAAACTTCGCGCTCGATGGCGGCGGAATCGAGTGTCCCTTTCTCTTCCAGAATCGCCTCACGGAACTCGGCCTGATCTTCCATTCCGGCAAGCACGATCGGGATCGTGTCTGGAATGCCGCTGGCGGCGAAATGCCGTGGAGTGAGGCGCTCTGCATTGGCAGTAATTACGCCTACAGTGCCGCGCGCCACAGCGTGCATGAAGGGTATCTGCATCAGGCTCGACAGGAAGACTGGTATATCGACGGCCTCAGCAACCTCTTCCTGGAAATATGCCATGAACCCGCAGGCGCCAGTAATGGCTTTCACACCCCGCCCCTGAAGTTCCAGAGCCGCTTCCACAAAAGCTTCTCTCAATGCCGGATCACGCTGATTCAGAAGACGGTCAATGGAAGCGCCGCGCACCTCCTGATAGCGAACCGGATATGTATAGGTAGTCGCATTACCGACATTGCCGGGCACGCAGGGATAGGCGGCATCCAGAATGAGGATGCCGATCTGTTCCCCATACCATGACTGGCTGTTCCGGCTGACCGCGTAAACAGTCATCGTTGCAGTCTCCGATATGAAATGTGGTTGAAGTGGATGCAGCAGCAAGCCGCTGCATCAAGTGGTGCCGTTCCGGATCACTCGATGAGTTTTGGCGCGCCAGTATTTCCGGCGCTCTCGTCGAGGCCATAGGATTTCAGGATCTTGGCAATGGTGCCGTCCTTGTGCATTTCCTCGATATTCGCGTCGAGAGCAGCACCAAAATCCGTCGCGCTCTTGGCATAAGGCAGACTGGCCTGTGCTGCTTCGCGGGTTGCGCGGATGCGCTCATCAGGCTGCGCGATCTCCACCTTTATGTCCTTCAATGTGCCATTCTTGGCCGCATAAGCGCCTGTCGAGTAGCCGTCGATGCCGACATCTATACGCCCTGAGGCAAGATCCTGATGCATGTTCACCGAGTTCGGATAAAGGCGAAGATTGGCACCCAGAAGCTTCTTGGCATCGGTCACCCAGAGATAACCCTGCACCGTTCCGACATTCTTGCCGACGAGTTCCTCGACCGTCTTGATGCCATCCTTTGAATAAAGGCCCATCTGGTCTTTATAAAGCGGATAGGAAAGGTTCATCACCTTGGCGCGCTCTGCCGTGCGATACCAGTCACCGGTCGTGATATCAGCCTGACCCGACAGCACATATTGGATAGCAGCCGCGGGATCGACCGCCACGGGCTTCACAGTAAGGCATTCGCGTTTCGCGAATTCGGCCGCAATGTCACCATCGAGGCCGCTCATCTTGCCGCTTTCATCCATGAAGGAATGGGGCGCATAAGTAGTGACGGCAACCGTCAGCGTGCCGGGCGTAATGGTTTTGAATTCGTGCTTGGGTTTGCAATCCTGCGCCAATGCTGTCGCCGACAGCCCGACGAAAATGGCAAAGCCGATCAGGCCCTTGTGAATGATCCCGTTATTCATGTGCGACTCCCCTTGTTATTGTGCGTTATCGGGTGGCGTAAGCGGACGACCGCTTCTCCACGTAAGAAACGATCCATGCCGCCGGGATGCAGATGGTTGCATAGAGCAGACCGGCCAGCAGCAGCGCAGGCATGTAGCGAAAGGTATTGGACCCAATTTCATAGGCATTGCTGACCAGTTCCGGCAGCGCGATGGTGAAGCAGAGCGAAGTGCCTTGAAAGATAAGGATTGCGAAGCCCAGCAGGGCTGGCAGCGCAACTCTCAAAGCCTGAGGCAGCAACACAAAACGCAACTCGTCCAGAACACTGAAGCCCAGGGCTTCTGCCGCTTCGCGCTGACCATGATGGATCGACTGGAGGCTGGCCCGAATGATTTCACTCGTATAGGCACCGGTATTCCAAGCCAGCGCTATGACCGCCGCTGCGAACGAAGTCAGGGTCAGGCCTGTCGCAGGTAAGCCGAAATACATGAACTGCAACAGAACCAGCGCTGGGGCGCCCCGCCCTATTTCAACAAGGAACAGGCTCACGATCCGCGCCATACGCGTCTTGGCACCGACGCCAAGCGCCAAAAGAAGCCCAAGCGGAATACCGATGGCAAGGCTCAAAGCAGCTACCTGCAAACTGATTTTTAGCCCACCGAGCAACGCCGGCATCCATTCAAGAAATTCATCCGCGGTCGGAAACATCAGCGCGCCACCTTTGCTCTCAGATAGCTGTCCGCGGAACGCGACAGCCATGCGACCGGCAGGCTCAGGAAAATATAAAACAAGCCGACGAGGGCGAAGACCTCAATGCCCTTGAAGGTGAGTTGCGATACCTGGTTGCCGCGAAAGGCCAGATCGGCAACCCCGATGGTTGATGCCACAGCGGTTTCCTTCATGAGCCCGATCAGATAGCTCGCCGCCGAGGGCAGAGCGACGCGAAAAGCCTGCGGGGCAACCACATCGATCAACGTATATCGGGTGCCAAAATTCAGGGCGGTCGCCGCTTCCCATTGGCCATGATGTAGCGACGCTAATGCCCCGCGATAGATTTCGGCCATATTGGCAGAGGCTATCAAACCGAGACCGATCAGTGCCGCGACAAATGGATTGATAGGCATTATGCCCATGCCGATGCCGAAGAAAATGATGAACAGCCAAAGGATGGGAGGGAGTGCGCGCACGATCTGGATCAACAGCGCCGCAAGCCAGCGTATGAGGGCGAAGCGAGCGCTTCGTGCTGCCAGCAATGGTACGCCGAGAATGCAACCGATACCGAACGCCCCCACGGTAAGAGCGATGGTCCACGGTAGCCCGCTCAAAATGAGAAGAATATTGTCCGCCGTCACCGGTCGTGCACCGCACGAAGAAACCGCTTCGTACGCTCCTCTTGAGGATTGCGCATAACCTCTTTCGATGCACCTTTTTCAATGATCTTGCCATCGGCCATGATCATCACGGTGTCGGAAACATTCTCCGCAAATCCCATTTCGTGTGTGACAACCAGCATCGTCATGCCGCTTTCCGCCAGTTCCCGCATAACGGCCAGAACTTCGAGACCCAGTTCCGGATCGAGCGCCGAGGTCGGTTCATCAAAAAGCATGACCTGCGGGTCGAGCGCCAGCGAGCGCGCAATGGCGATGCGCTGTTGCTGACCGCCGGAGCACCTGCCCGGATATTGGGTGGCTTTATCTGCAAGTCCGACACGCTCCAGCAGTTGAAGCGCCCTTTCCTCCGCCTCAGCGCGGGTGCGGCCAAGAACGCGCTCTTGCGGCAGACTGACATTGCGCAGAACACTCATATGCGGAAACAGGTTGAATGACTGAAACACCATGCCAACCGTATTGCGCAGCTCCTTCAACTGCGCCTTACGCGGCTCCTGGGTAGCATCAAGCCTGAGCTTGCCGACCGTAATCATCCCACCATCGGGTTTTTCGAGATAATTGATGCAACGCAACAGTGTGCTCTTACCGGAGCCGCTGGGGCCAATGATCGCCAGAACCTCGCCCTGCGCCACGTCAAGATCGATATTCTCAAGAACGCGATGCGCACCAAAATGCTTGCTGAGTCCTTCAAGCCGAATGATCTTTGGCGTGGAAGCGGGAGTATAGGCCGTGTCGGTCACCAGTGTCGGTCGCGTTGCGTTCAACGGGCAAACTCCCCATTTTCCTCGTTCATCACGATTATCCCATCATCCCCACGGCTCGCAGATTTCGATTTCCTGCAACAGACGCTGGATCGCTGTGTTCGGCGGCTGGTTGATATTTTATGCCGCCAATGTTCCCTTGGTTAATCACGATAGTTCCCGGCCAACAGATTACAAACGCAAAAAATATCGGGGGTCTCATAACCTGAAGTAATGGAGGGAACAGCGCGATTACAGCAGCCGCCCCAAGCGCAAACCATCATAGATTGCTGCGTGTGTGTTGCGCGCCGAAACCGCATCGCCAATGCGGTAAAGCTCGAACGAACTTTGGGCATTCTTGACGAGATTCTGGGGACGCCCGTCAATGAGAGCATCGTAGTCCACGACACCCAGATTTCGGGATAGGGGCTTCAGCTCAAAGTAGAGGTCGTCCATCGGTCGCGTCCCGTTATTGACGACGATCTGGTCATACTCGCGCTCGAAACTGATACCCACGTAATCACTGCCAATCTGCGCTATCAGACGATTATTATCGCGCCGGATCGCTATCAGTCGATAAGATACGCTGAAGGCCACATCCCTCCTTTGCAGGCTGCGCATATAAGGCACCAGGTTCATTCCCATCACTTCGGGCGCAAAGGTGCGATCTGCCGTCATGATTTCGACTTTTCCGCCAGTATTCGCGATGAATTCCGCAGCCTGAAGCCCGGCGTGGTCGCCCGCTTCGTCGAAAACAAGCACATTTGCACCCGGCTGCACATCGCCTGAGATTATGTCCCAGGGGGAAACTGCGAGGTCATTGCCTTCGCGCAGGATTTGCATGTCGGGAATGCCGCCGGTAGCGATAATCGCCACATCGGGCGTTTCCGCAAGCACGGTATCTGCCTCGGCCCATGTATTGAAACGAAAATCGACGCCGAGCTTTTCACACTGCGCCATCCGCCAGTCGATGATCCCCATCATTTCCCGGCGGCGCGGGCTTTGGGCCGTCAAGCGAACCTGTCCTCCGGGCTGGTTCGCAGCTTCAAAGACCATGACCTTATGCCCCCGTTCAGCGCTCACCCGCGCAGCTTCTAGACCGGCAGGCCCCGTCCCCACCACGATGATGCGGCGACGTTTCTCTGTCCGACGCAGAGTATGCGGCATGGTCAACTCTCGCCCGGTCGAAGGATTATGGATGCAATAGGCAGCCCCACCCTGATAGATGCGATCAAGACAATAATTAGCGCCCACGCAAGGCCGTATTTCTTCCTCCCGCTTTTCAAGAATCTTGCGAACGATATGCGGATCAGTCATGTGTGCACGCGTCATCCCAACCATATCCAGCTTACCCGATGCAATCGCATGGCGTGCCGTCGCTACATCCTGAATTTTCGACGCATGAAATGTGGCCATCCCCGTGCTGGAACGGATTTCGCCTGCAAAATCCAGATGCGGTGCGCTCGGCATTCCCTGTATGGGGATGACATCGACTAGCCCCGCATCGGTCTCGATATGACCGCGAATGACGTTGAGAAAATCGACCAGTCCGCTTTCCTTGAGCTTGCGCGAAATCTCAAGTCCATCGCTTTTCGTCAAACCGCCCTCAAGAACTTCATCGGCGACATAACGTATCCCGATCAGAAAATCAGGCCCCACGCGCTCCCGAATGGCAGTCAGAACCTGCAACGAAAAACGCATACGATTATCGAGATCGCCGCCGAAAGCGCCGTCGAGTTCATTGGTAAGCGGCGACCAGAACTGGTCTAGCAGATGACCATAGGCTTCAAGCTCCAGCCCGTCGAGACCAGCTGCCTGCATGCGTTCTGCGGCATCTGCATAATCCGCAATAATGCGCTCAATGTCCCAATCCTCCGCTTTTTTGGGATAGGCGCGATGAGCAGGCTCGTGCTTGCCCGTTGAGGATAGCGAAGGCAACCAGTCTCCCTTATCCCAACGTGTTCGACGACCGAGATGAGTAAGCTGGATCATCACCGCCGCGCCATGTTCATGACACTCGTCGGCGAGATCCCGAAGCCACGGCACGACCTCGTCCTTGTAGGCGAGCACATTGTTGAAAGCCGGCGGACTGTCTCTGGAAACCGATGCCGAACCCGCTGTCATCGTCAAGGCAATACCGGCTTTTGCACGCTCGACATGGTAGGCGCGATAGCGTTCCTTCGGCATGCCATCTTCGGCATAAGCAGGTTCGTGGGAGGTAAGCATGATGCGGTTGCGAAGCATCAGATGCTTGATCTGAAGCGGCTGCAGCAGCGGATCGACCGACATGGCGAGAGTTCCCGTTGATTGTTTGTCCTGAGCTAAATATAAATGTACATAAGTGTCAATTTAATAATCATATATGTACATAACTCTTGTCAAACTTGTTCGGCTTGATAAAATCCCGATATGGAACAAAACATCACGACTGATGCAGGGTGGCGCGGCTCACCCGATTTATGGCTTCAGGCAGCTTATGATGCGCTGATCGAAAGCGGCATTGACGCCGTTCGCATCATGCCGCTTGCCAAGTCGCTCGATATTTCGCGCACAAGTTTTTACTGGTTTTTCAAGGACCGCGAAGAGTTGCTCGACGCGCTTATCGCACGCTGGCGCGACAAGAATACGGGCGCTCTTCTGCGTCAGGCTGACGCCTATGCTGAAACAATACAGGAAGCGGTCCTGAACGTGTTTGACTGCTGGCTGGACCACAGCCTGTTCGATTCCGCTTTTGAATTTGCGATCCGCAGCTGGGCGCTTCAATCGACCGACGTCGAAGACGAGGTGAGGAACGCCGACGCCATACGCCTGGAAGGCCTGGCGCGGATGTTTGAACGTTTTGGCTTTGACGGCCCCGTGTCCGATGTGCGTGCCCGCACGCTCTATCTGGTGCAGATCGGATACTTCTCCATGCGAACGCGGGAAGAGACCGATGTGCGCCTCGCGCGCATCCCCTATTATGTCGAGACATTCACAGGCCAGGCGCCAGAGCAAAGGGAACTGGACAGGTTTCTCTCACGACATAGGGGGCGATGGGGAGACATGTAAGTCCAAGTGACCGCTCGATAAGATATTCGGCCCCGTGCAATAATTTAATGCCAATTATCGATCAACTCCTCCGTGCAAACCAGTTCGAGCTGCTGGCTAAAACGTTGATGGCAAAGGGAGATGATCGCGTCATGCGTCTGATCGGAAACACTGCACACGGCGTCGGTGACCACAATCACCCGGTATCCTCGATCCACGGCGCCCAATAGCGTTGCCAGGACACAAAGGTCGGTCTCAGCGCCACTGACAATCAGTGTGTGAACACGCCTTTTGTGCAGATATCGCTGGAGAAAGCCTTCGGTCCAGGGAGAATATACAGTCTTGTCGAGCAGAGCGGCGGGCGGCGAAAATTCCCGCAGCGGGGCGACGAGTTCAATAAGCCACGGATCCACACGTTCAAGGGTAAGGGCTTCCCACTTGCGGTAATACCCCTTCCATGCTCCCACCGCCGCCTCTGGTGACTTGGGAGGTATGAAACGGGTGAAAACCGTATCCTCACTGCGTCGGGAACAGATATCGACGATATTGGGCAGGATTGCCTCGACCCACGGCACATGCCAGGGCGATGCGGGGCCAAAGAGATTCTGCATATCAATGCAAAGATGCATGCAGCCCTCTCGCAGGTTGCCCCGTAAAAGCCCGGTTTCCAGAGGCATTTATCCTTCGATCCTTTCCACGGCGCTTTGGCCGCTCGCCCCCTCGATCATAAGCAACATCCGCGCCAATGCCTCATTCACCGCATCGGCCGGGGAAAGTTGAATACATTGAGGATTTTGAAAGTAAACGGAAACGGTGTTGCCGGAATCGTCAAAGAACTGGACGGAATAGGCTTCATCGTCTTCTATCGAAACGACCTGTGTTGCCATCATCATCTGCCAAACTCCTGTTGGATTTACCGAACTCACCAGAATGGCTTTCGTTCCCGGGACGTTTCCAGGAGCAGAGGAGGGTCGAGGTGCAGGCGAGAGAGATCGCGATCGTTCTCGCGGCGGCGAGCCTCAAGAATGTACGCTAGCGTACATTTACCCACTGTGGAGGGAACCAACTGGCCGGCACAATCTTACTTCCCCGGTGAAGGAGGAATACACCATGCCATCAAAATCGGATTTCGAAAAAGAGGTGTTGGCGCTGGTGCCCGCGTTGCACCAGTTCGCCCGAACGATGTGCCATCAAAGTTCCGACGTCGATGATCTGGTGCAGGAGACGCTTCTGAAAGCCCTGCGCCATCGAGACAGGTTCACCCCTTACGGCTCGCTCAAGTCGTGGCTGTTCACCATTATGAAGAACACGTTCTGCACCAGGATCAAGAAAGCGCGCCGCGAAGATGCGCTCGAGACGTGGGAGGAGCCGACGATAAGCGCGCCTCAGGAATTGGCGCTGGAATTGCAGGATGTCGGCGAGGCATATGGTAAATTGTCCCCCGCGCATAAAAAGGTGCTCGATCTGGTAATATTCAACGGGCTAAGCTACGAACACGCCGCGATGGCAACCGGCTGCACGATCGGAACGATCAAGAGCAGGCTTAACAGGGCGAGAGCTCGGCTCGAAAGCAATCTACACCCGGATGGAAAAAGCATTGCGGAGCAATAGCCGAAGCGGGGTGGGCGAGCCTTGCTCACAATCTGGAAACGAGGTCTCTGCAAAGTGCTTCCGGAACCAATCTTTGCTCCGCAGGTTCACCCTCAGGACGAACGACCGAGGTGCACCCGATGTCTTTTCAGCCGACAGATGCCAGGGCCAATAAGCTTCTGGCATTGCTTTCTCCGTCCGACTACGAGAACGTCATCCGCGAGACATCATATGCGGAACTCCCACGCGGTACGATACTCGCGAAAACGGGAAAGCCGATCGAGAAGGTCTATTTCCTCACGGCGGGTATCGGTTCAATTGTCGTTACTACCGCGGAAGGACGCCGGGCAGAAGCGGGAATCTTCGGATGTGACGGATATATTCCGACCTCCGCGATCGCGGGGGTCGAAACCAGTTCATATGATGTCCTCGTGCAGGTCGCGGCGCAAGGCTACGAAATGCCTTATGACAAGTTTCGCCGGTGGATGGAAGGAAACCGCAACTTTTCGAAGATCATGATCCGATCCATCGAGGCCTTTTCTATTCAGCTTGCTTATACAGCGGTTTCGAACGCCATTCACGGCGTCACGCAACGCTTAGCCCGTTGGCTGCTGATGTGCGATGACCGAATATCCGGCCATAAAATTTCTCTCACCCACGAATTCCTCTCAGTCATGCTTGCCGTTCGTCGTCCCAGCGTCACGACTTCCCTTCACATTCTTGAGGGATTGGGCCTGATCAAGTCAGAACGGGGAGTGGTTTTTATTCGTAACCGCCACGAACTGGAACGCTACGCCCGGGACGCCTATGGCTGGCCGGAAAGGGAATCCGCGCGACTGATGCAGGGCATTGGGCCGATGCAGGATTAGGATCGGTCTTCCAAAAAATCTCCAACAAATTCGGTTGTCTCTTCAGGTTGGAGCGAACTGAAACCTTTTGCCTCGCTGGTGGTTGCGTTTCCGAAACCCAGGAACAGGAGACAGGAAATGCAGTTCAAAGTGCTGGGAGAAGGTGAAAGCCAGCGCACTTTCATCGTCGTGCTGGCCCCCGAAGAAGCCGTGGTTGCAACGCTTGAACGTTTTGTCCGCAAACAGGCCCTCACTGCGGCCTCGTTGACCGGGATCGGCGCTTTCAGCCAAGCGACGCTGGGATTTTTCGACCTTGAACGACAGGACTATCACCGGATCGAGATCAACGAACAATGCGAAGTGCTCAGCCTGCTCGGTGATTGTGCGCTGGATGAACAAGGAAGGCCCGGCCTGCATTTGCATGTCGTTGTTGGGATGCGCAGTGGGGAGGCGAAAGGCGGTCATCTGATGGAAGCGACAGTCCGCCCAACGCTGGAGGTGATCATCAAGGAAAACGCAAGCACCATGATACGAACCTATCGACCGGAACTGGGGCTGGCATTGATCGATCCAAAAAAATAGCGGTGGAATGCGCCTGCCACAGGAGGCAGATGCATCCCGCTACAGGAGCGGCTTGCCGCCGGTGACAGCCACGGTGGCGCCCGAAGTGAAGCTCGACAGCGGGTCTGCCAGCATGACATAGGCGGAAGCAAGTTCTGCCGGTTGGGCAGGCCTTTTCATAGGTGTCTGCTTGCCGAAATTTCGTGCCGCATCTTCGGGAAGGGTTGAGGGAATGAGAGGGGTCCATACCGGCCCGGGAGCGACAGCATTGGCGCGAATGCCCTTTTCCGCCAGAAGCTGCGCCAGTCCCGCGGTAAAATTCTGGATCGCGCCCTTGGTCGTTGCATAGGCCAGCAGACTCGGATTCGGCATATCAGAATTGATGGAAGCCGTATTAATGATCGCAGATCCGGGTTTCATGTGAGCAATGGCTGCTTTCGTCAGATAGAACATCGCGTGGATGTTGACGCGAAACGTCAGTTCCCACTCCTCGTCGCTGATATCGTCGAGCGCCGAGAAACTTGCCTGATGAGCCGCATTGTTCACCAGAATATCGATGCCGCCCAGCTCGCTCACAGCGCGGTCAACCACATCGCGGCAAGCCTGTGCATGCTGGATATCGCATTTCATCAGGACAGCCTTTCTGCCCTCTTTCTCAATGAGTGATTTGGTGGCGAGCGCGTCTTCATCTTCTTCCAGATAGGCGATCAGCATATCCGCGCCTTCGCGTGCATATGCTATCGCCACAGCTCGGCCGATACCGCTGTCTCCCCCTGTAATAATCGCCCGCAACCCCTCCAGTTTGCCCGACCCCTTGTAGGAAGTTTCCCCATGGTCGGGCGTCGGATTCATCTTTTCTGTGTAACCGGGCATGGGTTGGTGCTGGGTTTCGAACGGCGGCTGTGGATATTGTCTTTCCATTTCGGCTTGTCCTTTCTTTCGCTCACCGCCCTAACAGCGAGCTGCGGCGTATGTTCCAGGACAAAACTTTGGTGGTGCCAGCCACGAAGACAATTGGGGGTATTTAGCCCCTCTGAAACGCGGTCGAGGTACTCATAGAAGGTTTCTCTTGACCGCCTCAAAGATATGCAGACGCCTCCGGGCCCGGGGTGTGCGAGCCTATGCTCTGAAGCGATAAATCCGCTGATCACCACTTTACGCGAAAGCCGATATTTCCCTTGTAGCTGTAACTATCACCGAATTCGGCCAAGCTGGTGTTAACTGAACCCTCTCCATAGATCGAATATTTATCGCCATCCCAATTGTAGCTACCGCCCAGCCCGATGCCACCCCAAAGGCGTTCGTTGCTGTTGGCGAAGCTGGTGCCTGCGACATCGACACGTGTGCCGTTCAGGAACTCATAATAGAGATTGCCTATGCCATAAACATGGGTTCGATTTACGAGACCCTTCTCACTATACCATGAATGCTGGCGCTCGACGGCAACTCCCAAACGCCCTTGCAGGCTTTCACCGCGGTCAAGACTGACGGATGCATCGAAAATATCCCGGAAACTATCGAAATCCACGTTGGAATAAACCAACTGAGCTTGTGGCGTCACTGACCAGTTCTGATCAATTGCAACCCGTTTGCCGGTCTCAATTGAGAGAGAATAGCCGAAGCCATTGTTGCCATCCTCGAGTCCCAGACCAGTTAACGTGGAGTCCAGATCACTGTCGTACCAAGTCGCCTGCGCCTGTCCGTCGACATAAAAACCATTATCTGCGAACCACGTCAGCGCACCACCGAAACCGTAGCCATCAGTCGATATCTCGCCATCGCCATAGATTGAACTCGTCTTGGCCTTGCCTCTTACATAGTGCAGCATCACGCTGCCGATCAGCTTGCCCGATTCATTTTCCGCCAGCATACCGTCTAGCCCCGCCTGCAAGCGGAACATATTATAACGATAATCGGTATCGGATGTAGAGAAACGCGACTCGACGGTCGTGTGAGACCCCTCAATGCGGCCCCAGATACCGTTCCCTTCTATAAAATTCCCGGCCTCCTCGGGCGGAGCATAAGGTGAATCAATCGCGTCGGCTCCTTCCGACAACATTACATTGCCTGCGTTGCTCCAATAGCGGTTGCCCACTCGTTGCCGCAGCGTCGGCAATCCATTGAGCCCCAGCAGGAAATTCGGATAGGCCTCATATGTGGGTACACCCGCCTGATAGAGGGGACCCGGGTCTGGATCCGGTCCCGGACCTGGACCTGGACCGGGATCCACAGGTATCAGTTGCGATCTGAGATACCAGTTGCCATCGTTGGGCGTCGAATATCCGCCTTTGTAGAGCCGATAGGCATAAGCCCCTCCGACAACAGCGGGCTGTCCTTCGAAAATATACTGTCCCAACAGTGTGAACTCGCCGCCGGAATTTCCGGATACATTCACGACCTGAATACCTTCAGTCGTCAAAGCACCCTCACCGTTCACGTTTTTCACTCTTACCGAGGTTTGGCCCGATGTGTCGCCTTGGACGATCAGCCTGTCTGTGAGCGATTGGTCGTTGCCGAGAACAGTATCCAGCGAAAGCACACCATTGCTGCCAATATAATTCCCGCTGATCGTCAATGTGCCTATTGAATCGGCCACCCCTTGGGTACCACTGGGCGTTTGACCGGGCGCGATCGTGCCGGCATTCGTGGTAGTGCCAACAATTCCGGTGCCTTCCAGCGTTCCACCAGACAGGATATCCGCCGTGGCGGTTGAGATATTGCCGTTGACTTGGAGAATACCAGTGCTGGGGCGCAGCGTTCCCGTGAACGCCGTTTGATTTTCATTCAAAAGGGTGCGACCAGCGGCAGCTTCTACGGTTCCGCTTCCTTCCAGGATTATTGTCGAAGGCCGTGACGGTCCATCTAAATACTGGGCGTCATACTGATCGAAGATGTAGTTGTTTGCCGTATGATTGAAACGGACCAGCCCGGTACCTGGTCCAAACTCGACTGCGTGCGCCATCAAACGACCTGGCGCAGTTGGCGCCGCACTTGCTGCCCCGCCAATACTCAACGTGCCATTGCCGCTGTTTTCACCTCCAAGCAGGAGTGTGCCGTTGGCAACATGGTCGGTAAGGCCAGTGCGCTCCTGATAGATCGTGTCGTCGTATTCAGAGTTAAACGTGGCCGTGCCGATGCGCACGACGCCATCTTCGGCAATGGTCAGTTGTCCGGTCCCGCTTTCGCCAATTCGTAAAGTTGCTGCGTCGCTCGTCACGGTTTCCGAACCCGACCCGAGATAACTGTCGAGTATGCCTGACTGGTACCAGACGGCGCCCGCGCCGGAAACAGTTATGGAACCCACCCCACCATCGACCCCAACGCGCGTATCGAGGTCAGCACGCGTGCCATAGCTCGGATAGCTTTGTCCGATATCATAGTTGATATAGCTATGCACCTTGCCTGTGGACAGCATATTTACAGCCCCGGTGCTACCCTGCCCGTTGCCGATCACGAGCCCTTTTGAAAACAGCGCAAGTGCCGCGTCTGCACGGCTGGTCGCAGAAGTACCGTCAATATTTATGGTGCCGTTACCGCCGTCACGCCCAACTGTCAGTTTACCTCTGGAGAGCGTGTTGATGTTGTTGCCGTTAAAATGAGGGCTGCCATCACCTAGCTTACCGCCCGCAAGGACATTGACCGTTCCGTAGCTGCCAGCACCATCGCCGACAACAAATTCACCCCGCTGCTCGAGAATGAGGACCGATCCATCTATATTCAGGGTTCCCGTGCCGCCCTGTGTGCCGATCTTGTAGCCTTCAGAGACATAGGAAGTAAAATTGGGACTGCATGCGTAACATGAACTGCCTGCAGGAAAAGGCCCCTCCGGACGACCGGAAAGGTTCTTTCCTGTACCGAGCAGGTTCACGGTGCCTTCGCTACCAACCCCTTTGCCGATACTGACGGCATTGGCGCCCATATAAATCTGCGCATTGCCATCGGTTGAAACCGTGAGCGTTCCCGTTCCCTGGTTCGTGCCGACAACCAGCGAATTTCCAAAATAGATGCTGGCGGAGTTATATTGATTGGCCGGATCTGTTATTATGTCGAGACGTACAGCACCAGCCTGTCCCGCCGCCCCGCCGATAGTGCCCGCCCCCGACCCTCCCGAGCCAATCGTAACATCGATTGTACCAATGGCACTGCCATTATTGACGGACGAACTATCGCCTTGCGGACCCGCTCCATCATCCCAATTGCCCGGTTCGAAGAAATCATTGCTGATCGCTCCCGTCCATTCATTAGCCGCCGCAAACGAGGGTACAACGATGCTGATGAGGGCAACGGCCGCAGAGGTCATGAGATACTTATGGAAACGGTCGCTGGAAATAGCGGCGACCGCCCGCGTGTGTCTGGTCTGCAAATCAGGCAAGGACCCCTCCTTTGGCGTCACAAATCGACGCCATCCGACTGATTTTGGGGAGATGATAGGCAAAGTGAAAAAATTTAAAATATAAGCGATTGCTAAAACCCTGAACTGCCCCCCATTTCGACCGGACAGTCGGCATAAGCAGAAAGGCTCAAGCACAGGCTTGGGTATAGGCTTATGTCTAACGAGTATCGACACGTTGAATTGCTGACGGGTGATGTTCGCCGCAGG